>ERZ1034897.1189-NODE-1189-length-10443-cov-8.122160_pt1 | contig 10443 bp, 16 predicted proteins | sample MGYA00520629_ERZ1034897 | MGnify/ENA primary metagenome ERZ1034897 (study PRJEB33766, sample SAMN09781789) | gut metagenome | biome: gut microbiome | host: Homo sapiens | place: Madagascar | study: EMG produced TPA metagenomics assembly of the PRJNA485056 data... | reverse complement strand
TCGCCTTGTTTTATCTTATGGCTATATTATATACTGTAATACCGTATATGTCAAGAGGTTTTTGAAATATTTTTTACGATGCGTCAGAAATGCTACACAAATGCGTCACTCATGCTACCTTCGTGCGTCCCTTAGAAATTTGAAATCCCTCATACTGAACGTAGGAGCTGGCCAGCTTACAACATTTTTTGGAGGGAAACTCTATGGAATACGCAAGCAACGGCAAGGCCAATGCGGCCCTGACCACTGGCATCATCGGCACGGCAGGCGTCGGTCTTGGACTGCTCGGCAATCTGCTCGGCGGAGGCTGGAACGGCTGGGGTGTAAATCCGGCTGCGGTGGCTGCGGGGTGCAGCGAGAATATGCCGGTCACACGCTACGAGCTCGACCGGGAGCAGAAGCTGGCCGCGAAGGACAGCGAGATCGCGATGCTCAAGGCCAACACCTACAACGATCAAAAGTCGCTGGAGATGTACGCTTACATCGACGGCCAGCTCAAGGACATCCGCAAGTCGATCTGCGATCAGGCAGTCCACAACCAGCGCACTGAGGACAGCTTCGTGCTGGCCCGCCAGGACATCGCATCGGTCAAGTCCGAACTTCACCGCGAGATCGAGATGGAGGCCGAACGGCGCTGCTGCGGTGACAACAGCATTGTCACATACGCCAACGCAACCTTTTATCCCAAGCAGGTCGCCGACGTCACCACCGGAACCGCAACCACGGCGCAGACGCTCTACAATCCGCTCCCGAAGTGCGGCTGCTGCAACAAGTAAACGCAAGGGGCGGCAATAGCCGCCCCACCTTAAAATGGAGGTAGACCTTTATGGTTACAATAGATCAGGCCATGCGCGGCGTGGCGCAGTATGCCGACAACGAGATCATCCCGCATCTGCCTACGGGCAAGGGCATTGGAGCCGGGATCGCGCTTGCGCTCATCATGGACGGTGGCAAGAGCCGCATCCTCGCGCTGAAGGATCACCCGGCGGTGCAGATGATGGGCATTATGGACGCAGATGGAAACATCGACCTCGACCGGCTTTACAACGCCGCGAGAACGCAGGTGGACGGGAAGAAGATCCCAGTCACGATTCCGATCATCGGGGAGCTGCGGTTTGACGTGAACGACGTCGACCGGCTTTACAAATACATTCAGGAGGCGTAAAATGAAGCATTATATCGAAGAACTGAAACGGCAGATGCATGAGATCATGGAGCGCCCGGTAACGCTGGGGCGCGCGGAAGAAGTCACGGTGTATGCGGATGCCATTTGTGCGCTGCACAAGATGGGGAGTAACGAGGACGGAGAGGACACAAAATTCACCCGCGAGGATGCTGAAAAGTGGGTATCGCACATGGAGAACGAGGACGGTACGACCGGCGCACGCTGGGCAATGGAGCAGACGGACGCCGTGGCCAATATCGCAGGTGTCAGCGTGAAGCCTTGCATTTGGTGGGCGGCAATGAACATGATGTACTCGGATTATTACGGTGTGGCTGCCAAGTACGGCCTAGACCGGCCGGAGTTCTACGCCGACCTCGCCAAAGCGTTCCTCATGGATAAGGACGCCGGAGGCCCGGAGGCGAAGATGGCGGGGTATTATCATGGGGTTGTGCTCCGTAACAGCTAACTCCTATTGCACATCTATTGCAGATACAACAAAATTTCTATTGTAAAATCAACACGTCCTGAATGAATGGGGTTCAAGAGGCCGCTGGTTCGAATCCAGTCACTCGGACCAAAGAAATACCGCAAAACGTATGTTTTGCGGTATTTTTCTTTTGTTTCTTTACGAAATTGTACGGGCATGAATCGGACTAAACCGGTCTGCTTTGGTCTATTGCATACTCTGTTGCATACCATATCAAGATGGCAAATTAGAGCTGTGTGGCGATATTTACGGCGGATTTGAGGTCGGTATGGGTGTAATGTGTGGTCATTTCCATCGATGTGTGCCCGATCATGGCCATTTTGTCAGCATCCGGTGCGTCAATTTTTTTCATCAGGGTCGCAAATGTATGACGGCAAGAGTGCGGCACCAGTCGGCGCACTCCTGCCTGCTCCAGCGCCGGGTAATACCATTTCTGGCGGAATTTTTTCTGCTGCACCTTCTTCCCGTCCTCGGAAAAGATAAACCCTGGCTTTTCCCATTGCAGCACGTAGTCAATGATTTTAGGGCTGATGGCCACAATGCGGTGCATACCGGCCTCAGTCTTTTCGCCGCCGACAAAATAATAGCTCTGGTTGACCTCGTCATAATGGAGATCTGTGTCTTGAAGCTGGAGCAGCTCCTCAAGCCGGAAGCCGGTGTAACACAGGATGAGCACAAGCTCGATCCTTGGCACTGTGCCGACGGCTTTTTTCATTTTTTCGAGTTCCTCATCGGTAAACGGTTCGCGGCCGGCCTGCGTTTCTCCGCCCACACGGAGCAGCTCCGCATAATTCTTGCTGACGACGTCGTCGCGCATGGCGTAGCGGAATAGCATCGTCCCCAGTGCCTTCATGTTCTCCTGCGTTCGGCGCCCCTTCGGACAGGCATCCAGGCAGGCCTGCAATGCCGCCGTCTTTAAATCGGCCATTTTCGCAAACCAGATCGGTTCATAGTATTTGTAGGCGGCCTTGTAGCAATTCATTGTGCTGGCCTTTACGTCCTTTTCGTGCTCGGCCTCCCATTTTTCATAGATCTGCCGGAATGTGATGTTCGCTGACAAGGCAGACAGCTGGACGCGGAGCTGCGGGATATACTCCTGCGCTTCGCGCTTTGTTTTGAAGCCGCTCTTTGTTCTCGTCCGGCGCATAGGCTTCCCGTCCTGGCCGGGAATATAACCGAGCGTGGCAACAGCGCGCCACGTACCATTTGGCAGCTTGTAGACACTGCCGGTGCCATTCCCCCGTGCTTTTGGTCTTCGTTCTGGTCTCTCCTGCTTCGCGCCGCACTGGGAACAGAACGGGCCGTCCGGAACGTCTTGTTTACATTTTCGGCAGATCATAGCAGTACCCTCGTCAGCTGCTGCGTCGCCTTGCAGCCCGAGGCCGTGTCTCTGATCCAGCCAATTGTCGGGCTTGCGATGTCGATAATCAGGGCAGCCATTGTAGCCAGCACGATCAGGAGCAGCACCATGATCATCGCGTCTTTCTTCTGGATTGATTTTACATAAATGCTGTTCAAGTTTTCGGCCGCGTCCAATTTGTCTGACAGGTGCGTTTCTATTTCCGTTGAGCGAGCAATCCCGAGATATTCATCCACGGACACACCGAGCATCCGGCAGATTGGCCCGAAGGTCGCGAGCGGTGCATTTTTCGTCTCACCTCGCAGATACTGGCTAACAGTATTCACGGATAGTCCCGTATCCTCGGCGATCTGCTGATTTGTGATGCGCGGTGTCATGGCATCTTTTTTGTCGCGGCAGATTTCCCATAGTTGCTTTTTCAATGTTTTCCCTTCTTTTCCAATTTTACCCATGATTGTGAGTCTTAAAACCCATGGTCACGGCTCGACAAACCCATAGACATTCTGATAATCTAATATTTGCAAGCAGCTCCCAATCGCTTGCAGCGGCCAAAAGCCCCGCCGCCGATGGGATGATCGACGACGGGGTGATCCCATCACAATATCGGTGGAAGCTTGCTGATCAGTATACCAAGGAGCACCAGCGCAAGCGCGATCCAGAGCGCAATTTTCCGCACCCATCTCGCGGCGTTGGCGGAGCGCCGGGCAAGCAGCAGCTTTTCATCATGCGGCTGCGTAGCCGCCAGAGCTGTCCGACGCTTCTTCGATACAGCGGCTGTTGCTGCTGGCCGCGATGGTGGTGGTTGTCCCACATCGGCAATGACTTCCTCCGAAACGCTATGCTTGCCGATTTTCTCATCTAGCTGCTCGCGGGTTACTAAGATTGCCCGGATCTCCGAGCCGGCGAACGGGCCAACAATGTTGTAGGATTCCATCGTGTCAAGCAATTTGGCCGCTTGCGAATACCCGATTTTAAGCGAGCGCTGCAAAACTGCCGTCGAGGCCTCATTCGCATCTAAGACAGCCTTGGTTGCTGGCAAAAGAAGCTCGTCGCACCCATCGATATGATCAAGAGGGTTGTCGTGCCGTTCTTGGTGCAGTGTCCCATCGTCACCTATTGACATATTCTTTGCCTTTTGCTCTTCGGGGCTTATGAGTTTTACAACGACATGCGCTCCGTAGCTCAGTTCTTCGGCTACATCATCAAAATCTTCGGCGTCAAAGTCATCATCAAGAGCCGGGCCGCCATGTACTCCAAGAGATACAGGATAAATCCAAAAGCCCACGTCTTCCTTTTCCGCAAACTGAGATGCGACATTCTTCGGTACGTTCCCTATTACTTGGCCATCTACGAGTATACGATAGGCAGGATTCTTCTGGTACTCGAAGCGCTCAATCCGAACGGTATATTCTGTATTTCCATACAAGTGCGAGATGATTTCTTGCCGCTCCGTCCCATCTTCGTTGCGGAAAGTTACGCCAGCAGCGTTGAAACTCCAGCGTTCAGAGTTGAAACCTTCCGTGTACTTGGTATAATTCATTTTCCCACTCCATCACTATAAGATTTTGCGCAACATGTCGATTCATGCTGCATAGTATAATATTATAAATAATACAACCGCTATGAGGTTTGAAAATGAAAAGAAAGGGAATCGCTGCTATGGAACAAATTATTGAAATGATGCTCGACCTGAATGATGAGAACTGGGCAAGGTTCACTTCCGCTCTGTTTGCTGCGTATGCAGCGTCACAAGAAGATCAATCATCCGTTGCCGCGTCGCAGAATCAAGCGAATTGAGAATTTGAGCAGCTTCAATTACCTCGCTGGGCATCCGCCCGGCGGGACTTTTTTTATCTTCATATCCCATCAAATCATAAACGGTCGTATTCCAGTGCTCAGCCAGTCTAACAAGTGTGCTGAACGGCGGCTCCGTAGACCCTGCTTCATATTTTGCATAGGTGCTGCGGTCGATTCCGAGCCAATTTGCAACATCAGTTTGCTTTTCTTTGTTGATTTGACGGTATTTTTTGAAGTTTCTCATATCATCACCTGTTTTTATTATAGTGAAAAAAAATCACAAGTAAATCTAATGTGAAAAAATATCACAAAAATATCTTGACATTTGAAGATTCTTCACTTATAATCCGAAATGTGAAGAAACTCCACATAATTGAAAGAGGGTGAAATATTTGAGAGGACTTCGCACAATTCGAGAGGAAGCCGGTTTGACGCAGCGTGAGCTTGCTGAGCGCATTGGCGTCGAGCGCAGCTCTGTTGCAAAATGGGAAAGCGGCGATGCCTTCCCGCGCGGAGCGCTGGTGGGTCGTCTGGCCGAGGCGCTGAACTGCACCATCGACGATCTTTACAACGGCGGAAAGGAGCAGCCATGAACGAGCGAGAGAACGAGGAACGCCGATACCGCATCGGTATGTGGATCAAGCTGACCCTGACGGCGCTTGCGCTGCTTGGGTGGATCATTGAGCTGAAAAAGCTCGGCGCATTTTGAGAAAGGAGCGAAAGGAATGTCTACGATGGATGAACTGCGGAGCTGCCAGAAGTTCTTTATCACACCTTGCGAAGCCGCACCGTATATCGGCGTCAATCCGCACTGGATCAGGCTGATGGCTCGTGAGCATCCGGAGCGGCTCGGATTTGAAACGCTGTGCGTCAACAACCGAGTCAAGATCAACCGTGCGTCATTTATTCGGTTTTTGGAGGGCACATGATCTCCACCACTGATATTATCCCACCAAAGGAGTGAGAAATCCATGCAGGAAGTATACATCAATATCTGCGCGGGGTGTCGAAAAAAGGCACATAAGACGCAGGAGCAGTGGGCAGAAGTGCTGCGCGTGTCGGTCGAAACAGTCAAGGCCTGGGAGGGCAACCGACGCATCCCGGACAACTATCATGTCTGCCTGATGGTCAATGCCTGCGGCGATACCTGGTTCGCGTACAAGCACCTTTTGCAGATCTCGGACAGCCTGAACGTACTGCCGGACACGAAGCGCCAGCCGCTGCCGCTGGCTGTGATCCAGCTGGTCAACCGCATCATCGGCTTTGCCGACCGGAACCGTGACAAGGAGCTGCTGCGCATCGCCGAGGACGGCGTGATCGACACTGCCGAGCGGCCGGCATACGACCAGATCGTGAACGAGCTGAACGACATCATCGCGGCGGCCTACACGCTGCGCTATGCGGAGGATTCGGAATGAAAAGGGCAGAAAAAAAGAGCCGCCCGGCTGCTGCGAACAACCGAGCGACTGCGTATCCCGTGAACGAGACACTTGAAAGCATCTTCAGTATATCATCAGAATGTTTGTTTTGCAAGGGGGTGAATCGATTTTGAGCGAAGATTTTCGCGCCTTCTGGTCGGTCATCCCGGCCACGGTGCTGGATGATATGTCCATCCCGGCCAATGCGAAGATCCTCTATGGGGTGCTGTCGTCGCTGATGCGGCGCGATGGTTATTGCTGGCCGAGCAATGCGCAGCTTGCCGAGGCGATGCACTGCTCCGAGGACGTGGTCAAACGATGGGTGTCGGCACTGGCCGAGGCCGGACACATCCGTGTCCGCATCGAGCCGAACCGCAAGGTCGGCGGCAAAATCCGCTATATCTCGCCAGTGCTGGCAGAGCCGTCCATTTCTCCATCGCGGGATGGGTACGGGGACGAATGTCCCGGTACGTACGGGGATAAACTTCCCCGGGTAGGGGGACAAACTTCCCCGTCTATATATAAGGATGGATATAAAAAAGAGAATAAAAAGAAAAAGGAAAAAGAAAAGCCGCAATCGGCTGACGCCGTTGCGTCCGCGCTCCTGTATAAATGCGAGCTGAACGGCAAGCCGCTGGTGGATGCCATGCAGCGGTTTTTGCAAATGCGCGTTGAGATCAAAAAGCCGGTCAGGTCCATGCAGGCTGCTGCCATGCTTTGGAACAAGCTCGTCAAGCTGTCTGCCGGAGACCCGGACTACATGGTCGCCCTGCTGGATAAGGCGACCGAGCGGCAATGGCTGAGTCTGTTCCCGTTGAAGGATGACGAGCTGCCGCAGAACCGGCAGGCTGTCCCGGCTGATAATGCCGGGCGCGTGGATCTCAGCGGCGTGGAGTTCGTGTGATGGCCAGCAAGCAAGATGCGCTGATCAGCGCACAGACTTCCGTCCTCGGTGCGATGATCATCGATTCGCGCTGCGTTCCTGTCGTAATGGAGACGATCAAGGAGGACTATTTCACGATCGGCCAGTATCGGACGATTTTCAACGCGATCCGTGCGCTGGCTGGTGAGGGACGTCCGATCGATGCCGTGACGGTGCTCGACCGGGCCGGAAAAGCCTACGCCGACCTGATCGGCCAGATCATCACGGTCACGCCGACCGCCGCCAATGTCCGCGAGTATTGCCGTATCCTGCGGAGCGAAGCCCGCTTGCAGCTGCTCAAGGACGCAGCCGGTGCAATGCTCGACGCGGAGGACGAAGACGAGATCCGCACGGCGCTGGATCAGGTCAACCGCATCATGGTCGACAAGCCAGGCGTCCGGGCTATGAATATGGCGCAGGCGCTGGAAGACTTCTACCGGCGGCACGATCCATCCGTCAAGCCGGACTTCCTGCCGTGGAAGTTTGCCAAGCTCAACAAATACCTCCGGACGGAGCCGGGAGACCTCATCTACATCGGCGGCTATCCCTCGGACGGCAAGACCACGCTGGCTCTGCACACGGCCCGTGAGCAGGCAAAAACCAAAAAGGTCGGGTTCTTCAGCTACGAAACAAACTGTGGGAAGCTGGCAGACGCGATGGTCTGCGCTGCCGCGCAGATCGGCCTGCCGACCATCCAACTCAACAAGCTGGGCGATAACGAGTGGGACGAACTGGCCTACATTTCTTCGGATTTCACGGGGCGCAATCTCGACATCATTGAGGCCGCGGGCATGACGATCACGGACATCTGCCTCTACACGATGGCGCACCACTACGACGTGATCTACATCGACTATGTTCAGCTCATCCCGGCCAGCGGGAAAAGCCGCTGGGAACAGGAGGATTTCCAGCGAGTCAGCGCCAATAGCCGTGCGCTCAAGCTCTTTGGTCTCCAGTGCGGTGTGACGATCGTGGCACTCAGCCAGATGACGAGGCCGCAACGCAACAAGGACGGCATGATCCCGCCGCCGACAATGTCCAGCCTCCGCAGCACCGGCCAGATTGAGCAGGATGCGGACGCCGTCCTGCTGATGTTCCGCGAGGATCAAAAGGCAAAGGACGCCGACCGCATCATCACCTTTGGCAAGATCAAGACCGGCGCGGCCGGCGGCTCTTTCAAGCTCCACTTTGACGGTGAGATGCAGACGTTCAGCGACAAGCCGAACGAGCGCAAGCAGCGCCGCGAGGAAGTGCAGCAGCAGACAAAAATGCAAGAATTTCGGGAACTTCCAAAAAACGAAGCTCTACCGGATGATTTCCCATTTGAACGAAAGGAAGAAAGCACATGAAAGCAATCGCAATTCTAAATTTGAAAGGCGGTGTCGGAAAGACCGTCACTGCCGTCAACATGGCCCACATCCTGGCCGCCGATCATAAACAGCGTGTGCTCCTGGTTGACTGCGACAGCCAGTGCAACGCGACGGAGTTCTTCGGTGTGCGGCCCGGAATGGGAACTGTCACGCTGGCCGACATTCTGCGCGGCGACTTCGAACCGTACGTCTCGGAGCTGGTCACGGGCACGGATTATCCCGGCGTCGACGTGATCCCCGGCTCCGATGAGCTGATGGACATGGATATGTCCCAAATCACCAGCCAGCGCGTCAACGGCCGTGTCCTTGCGGATCTGTGCTGCACAATCGGTGAGGATGATGAGTACGACTACGTCCTGTTTGACTGCCCGCCAGCCTTTAATGCAGCGAGCGCTGCGGCGCTGCTGGCTGCGGATGAAGTTATCATCCCGATCAAGCTCGACGCCTTTTCCATCCGAGGACTGGCAAACGTCAGCCGCCAGATCGACAATATGCGGCGCATCAACCCAAAGATCCGCGTTGCCGGGGCGCTCATCACGATGTGGCGCAACGTACCCGTCGTGCTGGAGGCGGAGGGCAGTCTCCGCGACTGCGGCCTGCTGCCGGTATTTCAGACGGTCATTCGCCGCACCGACAAAGTAGACGAGATGACCTTCGAGCGCAAGCCCATCGCCATCTATTCCCCGCGCAGCGCCGCCGGCTATGATTACCGAAGCTTTGTGCAGGAGTATTTGGAGCCGCCCGTCACAATGGACGATATGCTGAGAGGAGGCGTTGACCGTGCCGTTTGATGTGAGCCGTATTTTGCAGGACGCCGGACCTGCACCGAAAGATATGACGCTGCCGGAAACAGGGCCGCGGACGGCAGAGACCATTGGAAGTGAGATCCGCTATCTGTCCCATCAGGCCAAGTGCATGACGGTCTGGTTCGGTGTGGAGATCGGCAAGCGCCTTGCCGAGGCAAAGGCTATGGTTGGGCACGGCGGATGGCTTGATTTCCTGAAAAACGAAACGGAGTTTTCAAAATCTTCCGCTGCGAGATTTATGCAGATTGCCAAGGAATATGGAAACAATTCAAATTTCCCAACGTTGGGAAATTTGAGCGTGTCGAACGCTTTACAGCTGCTCGCGGTGCCCGCCGAAGATCGCGAAGAGTTTGCCGAGGCGGTTGATGCGGAGAATCTTTCCGCCCGCGAGCTGGAACAGGCTATCCGGGATCGCGACGAGGCACGGAAGCAGCTGGAGGCCGAGCGCGCAGCCAGTGAGGGCACGGCGCTGAAGCTGGCCGACATCACCTCCGCCCTCGATGCGGAAAAAGAAAAGACGGCGGCGCTTCGGGAGCGCACCGACGCTCAGGCCGCGAGGATCACGGAACTGGAAAACCGGCCGGTCGAGGTCGCCGTGCAGGCGGCAGACCCGGCGGAGATCGAAAAGGCCGTTGCGGATGCGCTGGCCGATGCGGAGAAAAAACACAAGACCGACGTCGCTGCGCTGGAAAAGCGCCGCAAGGAGGCCGAGAAGAAGCAGGCGGAGCTTCAGGCCGAGGCTGCAAAGGCTATGGCTGATCTGAAAAACAGCACGGGTCGCGCAGACGAACTGACGCACCGCGTCGAGACGCTGCAGGCTGAGCTTGAGGCCGCAAAGGCAAACGCCGAGAAGCTTCAGAAGGCAGGGGCGATCCAGTCTGACGCGGACATTGCCGTATTTCAGAGCTTCTTTCAGGCGGTGCAGGAAAATTTTAACCGCGCCTGCGGCCTGATGCAGAAGGTCAAGTCCCGCGATGCGGAGAAGGCCGCGAAGTTGGCCCGGTTCAGCCGGGACGCGCTGGCCAAGATGGTGGCGCTGGTCGAAAAGGAGGCGTGATGGCAAAAAAGAAGCGGCGGACACTCCCGCCGCCATCTCCTGGGACGGAATGTTATAACCT
>ERZ1034897.1188-NODE-1188-length-10445-cov-8.505390_pt1 | contig 10445 bp, 29 predicted proteins | sample MGYA00520629_ERZ1034897 | MGnify/ENA primary metagenome ERZ1034897 (study PRJEB33766, sample SAMN09781789) | gut metagenome | biome: gut microbiome | host: Homo sapiens | place: Madagascar | study: EMG produced TPA metagenomics assembly of the PRJNA485056 data... | reverse complement strand
CTATTTAATTTTTCAATGTTATCTAATAATTTTTTCAAACTGTTTGTAGCGTTTTCAATTGTTTCAGATAAATCTTCTACATCTTCATTTTCTTTTTTATCAGTTTCCTTGTTTAAGCAGTCTTCATAAACATGACCACCATTTTCAACATACATATTAAATAACATATTACCTGGAACAGTTTCAAATAATTTTCCATTATGATAAACCGCATAATCAGGCACTTCATTAATTGGTGCTTTAAATCTAAATCTACATAAAATAGCAAATTGCGTATCATCATAGCTATCAAAATAATTTTTTTCTTCTGGTTTATCACTTGCAATATAATACCATTCTTTCATAAAAATCAATCCTTTCCATAAATTAATTTATAAACCACATCAGAATCACTCGGATATCTTGTGTGTGTTCCAAGACAATTTAAACTTGAAAATTCCTCTTTGCTAATTATAATACCCATATCTCCTTCTTCAGTTTTATTATACTCAGATGGTCTTGCATCTGATTTTACATAAAACTTTCTATATTCTGATTCTTGGGTTTCTAAATTTTTTCTCTCCCACAAACAAGCAATAATTTTTCCTGTTTCAAGTTCTGTGGTGACAGGCATACCAAAGTATTCATTATATAAACAAGCTGCTTTATAATTATGTTCTTTGCAAAATTTTAATGTTTTTTGATCAACTTTATTTCTATATTCCATTTCTTTTGCATAATTATCTTCATATATTTTACCAGATTCAACACCAATTAAATAACTGTGGCTTTTTCCACTTTTATCTTTTTTACTTCTTTTGACCACTCGTTCTCCATTTTTATATTCGTTTCCTTTTCTATCATATGATGTCAAATATCCATTGTTATCATAGTAGGCAGAATCTTTTCTTGATACATAATCATCTTTTATACAACTAATTCCACTTCCAATCGCAGCAATCCCAAATACTAATAATCCAATTCCCATAATACCACTCCTTTTCATCAATCTATTTTTCTGTTATATTATTCTCTATTGGAGGAATTAACCATGATAGAAGAATATATAACAGATATTTGCAAGTTGCTTAATATAAACAAGCCATCTATATCTTATGATAATTCTAATTTTACCACAGATACTATGATGGTTCAATGTGATGTAATTATTCAAATAATTTATCAGCTATATGGTTTACTTCCTGACATATATCTTGTACTAATGCATCCTCATTAATAGTATCAATATTATCTTCACACCATACCTCAAACTCTGTATATCCGTTTGTCTTACAGTATTCTAAATAACTTTCCAGCAAGCCATATATCTTTTCTTGCGTTTCATTCATATTATCACTCCTAACTAAATCATCGTTTCATTCGACTATTGTTCCATACGGTTTAGCTGCATCTCTTATAGTCTCAATAGACTTATACGGAACACCTCTTAATATAAGACTACCACTATATCCTTCGTAAAATCTATGTTTCCCCCAAATTGCATATCTGCCTTTCTTACTCACATAACATTTTAAAAGTTTTGTTGCATAATAAGCATTTTCTTGAGCATCGTGACAAGTTATTTGTATACATCCATTAGGATATTTATCACAAATAAGATTTACCCATTTAACATCTGATATATTAACTGGGTATAGTTGCTCCGAAAATTCATTATAACAATTTGAACATTCATATATTGGTTTCTTCATGTATATTCTCCTTAAATTCCTACTTTTAAATGTATAGCATTGGTTTCCCATTCTTCAACTAAACAATTAACAATATCCTCTGGAACATCTACATTTGCAAATCTTCCGTCGTTTACCCAATCATAAGCTGCACTCCATCTGTCGCTATGCAACCACTCTTTGCCTATCCATTTAGAGAACTGGTCACCCTGTAATTTACACCATTCATAAAACATTCCTGTCTTTTCAATAAAATTCTTTGCCTTATTAACCATTTCCATGTCAGCTACAGGAAACCATCTCTTTTCAATTTCTGGGTAGTCACCATTCCAACCATCCCATGATGAATAAACAATATCTCCTCTTTCATCGTGTATTTCACATTCTAATTTTAATGCTTCTCTTACGGCTTCTTTTAGGTTATAAATATTGTCTGCTTTTTTATTTCCGTCCCAATCATAACATGTATATTTCATTTAAACCACCATCCTTATTCTTTTTTATTCTGAAGGAAACTCTTGTTTACTTGCCTATTTCACATCCCATTTCACTTCATAACCAGTAATTTTCTTTCCAAAATCACAAGCATGTACAACTACAGCTCCGCAATTATCACACCATAAAGCAAAACTATTAACTCCTGCACCCATCCTATTAGCACCACCACGCCGCATTTTTGATCCACACCAGATACAAGTACATTCGTTAGGAATCTGCACTCCATTATTTACAACACTTTTAATTTCCATTATCATCACTCCACTTCTATATTAATTCATCAACTTCAACTACATCAGGATTATCACTAAACCATGAATCGTTCTCAGAAATTTCCTTTAACTCTATAAAATCTCTTTCAAGATCAAAACAATCATTATGTTTTAAATAAGCTGCTTTCACCTTTTCTCTTGCATCTTCATATGACTCTGCCTTTACAATTCCAACAGCCAATTCTTCAATTCTGTAAGCATATAAGTTTGTAATATCTAACATATCAAGCACTCCATTTCTTTCTGAAAATCTTCTGCAAGTTGTTCAATTACATTTAGAACTTCTCTTTTATTTTTGCATTTAAACTCAGTTCTATATCCATTTCTTGCTGTAAAAACTTCATACATATAGTCACTTCCAAATGGATGTCCGCATTGCACTCCAAAATATAGTTGGTCACGAATTGAATCGTCTGAATCTTCTCCATTTCTCATTATTGGCTCAAATCTAAAATCATCATATAATGGATAGCTACAAGGACAATTATTTTTAAACCACACTCTGAAATTATCAAGAATGTAATCACTCTTAATATCCTTAATAATATTTCCCATTTTCTTCAGCCTTCCGGCTAACGCATCATCTGAACAAAACCAATCATACCACCCTGCATCACACTGAACTGCTCTGCTTTTAGACTCAAACTCTTTATTATTAAATTTATTTACCCATTCTCTTATTGTAATATTTTCCATAATCATTCCTCCATTTCCGTTGCTTCTGCGTCACTGTCATAACACTGATCTGGTGCATTTTCTCTACGCTCATTAATAGCATCAATTATCTTTTCTTCCGCTTCTTCTTTGCTGTTTGCCTCTACTTCATAATATCCTTCATAGCACTCATAATATCTAACATTAAATTTTGCCATAATTCATCAACCATCCTTTCCATTTGAAATTGCTATTTCCTGTGGTTACATTTCTTCATTGTCATATGTATAATCAAAAATTCCATATGTCAATCTTGAATTAATTGTAGTTCTTGTTTCAGTTTTCCAGTCTTTGCGGAACTTTTTAGCTTGCTCTTTTTGAGATAAGTCGCCATCATAATATTCCATGTTACCTTCTTCAATTTCCTTTGAGATTTTCATCTTTAATTTCTGTTGAGAAGTACCAATGAATAACAGTTGCATACTGGAATACTCTTTCCATTCATTGCAGCTATGTAAGTAATATATTTGTTTTGCCATATAATCACGCTCCTTTACCACTCAGGCTCTTTATCAATCAAGCCCAAGTAAAATTCATGCTTTGCTCCATCATTAAAATGTTCTCGTAGATTAGCAAGTGTTTTCGTTCCATTTTTTAATGATTCGTAATCAGCAAGTACCATATCATCTGTATATTTTGCATACTCGTTCCTGCTAATACTCAATCTAAAAGTTTCACCTGTTCTAACCCAACCCCATTTCCCTGTATTTTTCGCTTTCGGATAAGCACCTATCATATACCCATATAAGTCTGGGTATTTTTCTGAATTTTCACTATGCCAATCTTCAAGCTGTATTTTCGTTCCATCTGACAGAATTGCTTTATCAATTATTTTCTGCATATCAATCGACCTCCTTAATCAAAGCAATTTCTTAATATTGCCATTTCTGAATTCCATTCCTGTCCACAACAATATTCAACTCTGTCTCTTTCAAAACTGTAATAAAGTCTGTTTAAAATTCCACAAGATTTAACATAATTCATACTTGCGTTCATAATTCTCTGTCTACGCCTGCCTCTTGCTGTATTCGCAACATATTCTCTAAACAACTTGAATAATTCATATCTTGTATCATTATCAATATCTTTCCATCCATCAACTTTTGATACATATCTTCCATCTAACACATTCTTGCAACTTAGCTGTTCTGCGTCATTATATTTTTCAAACATACTAATCAACCTACCTTTCTAATCTCTCCAACTTCTTGTTATTGTGTCATATAAAGCTCCGTTTGCATCCTGGTATTCATCGTCTTCTGAATATGTGAATACATAACATTTATGACCATTAATATTTTTTGTTTTTCTTTCACCATATAAGATTGCATATCTTTCTCTGAAACTTGCACTATCACACATTTCTCTCATTTCTTCATCTCGCTTTGGATTTCCACAAGCTGCCTGTACACATCCATATAACCATCCATTCAGATAATCAATGTTGTAACAATACTGCCTCCATGAATCTGAATCATCAGTGAATATATAGAAACTTTCTCCGTCATCACCACGCTTAATCCGTGGTTTGCCAAAGTTTGCAATAAATGACATCAAATTGTCTTTAATCATTTCTATTTCGCTTTTTGTAAAATCATACATAATTCGTTTCCTCCTTGTAATAAAATAGGCAGCTAGGTATTTATTCTCCTAACTGCCTTTGCGTTTACTTGTTATTCTGTTCTTCCTTTTTCTTTCCTCTTTCTCTAATATGTTCACACATTTCATCCGAAACGCCATGCTGTTTTAACTGTTTCGCAAAACGTTCATAAAATGATAAGTCTTTCCACCGTGGTTTTCCCTTAGCCATTATTCTTCGCTCCTTCCAAGTAAATCTTAGTTTCATGGCTCTATAAGTTTCATATAATTGCCATCTGCTACTGCAACAAAACGCAATTCTTCGCTATTTGAATTACATATAATTGCAATTTGTCCATCAGTCCAACATTCTACAGATTTTACAGAATTAATGATTTCATCAATTTCTTCGTTAAAAAAGTAAAACCTTAATCTGGTTCTTAATTCATCTTCTGTTAAACCTCTTCTTGTAACTAAACCTAAGTTTCCGTTTTTATGCGCTTCTTGGAATGTCATATATTATTTTCTCCTTTCCAAAGTAAATGCGAATTTATTCTGCTATAAATGTTTAACTAAATCTCTTGCAAGTTCCATATCATTTTTACCTTGTGCGATTCCGACACATGCAGCTTTAAGCATATTTATACTTGCCTGTTCACTTTCTCTACATCTGTCTATAATAGATTGATGGTACTCTTTTTCAACTTCCCTCAATCTGGTATTCTCCTGCCTTAAATATCTATTTTCCCTCACAATATCAGCAAGTCCCAACACCAATTCTTCTATATCATATCTTTCCATATTTGCCTTCCTTTCTTCCAAAGAAACACGCATTTACTGTTCTTCGACATTTACATTTTCAATGTGATGAATTTCTGGATAACTATCCATATCAATCGCATAATCAATATGATGTTCCCATCTTTTAATTTCCTCAACATTCGCATCATCATTCAATACAACAGTCATTGTTACTTTCACTTTTTTCATCTTAATCACCTTGCCTTTCCGTTTGAAATATCCATTTACTCTTCATTAAAAATTTCTGCAATCATCTCGTCAGGAATTACATCAACGAATAATTCTTGTGCAATCCAATTTGCCTTGGTATTATTGTTACTTTGTGCATAAGCAACTGCATTACGTACAAGATTTCTAAGTCCTTCATCATCTGTATTCTCTAAAATTTCCTTTATGTCACAAGCATATTTTGCAAACTGCATATCATCCACAATATTTCCTCCTATGTCTTACCACCATTCTTCTTCATCTTCTTCGTCATCAGATTCCCAACCTTGATTTGGATCACCTAATGATGGTGCAACTTTTTCATACTCCATTTCTTGTGTGGTAATCTTGATTGGATATTCAAGTGCTGCATTGTCTTCATCATAGCAACTCATTACAATTCCAAGCCAACGAAGTTCACAATCAATCTCTTTCCCTTCGTAATATGCTTGTAAATTTGTAATATCCTTTTCCCTTACATTACAATACCAATTCCCATTCTTAATTCTCCGAATGATTTCAGGAATCATATCCTTATTCCATTCAGGAATTAAATCGTACACATCATATTTTCCAAATCTACCATAGCCATCATAGCAATCTTCATAAATTGCCTTTCCGTATTTCTCTTGAAATGGCTTTGGTACAAGTAAATATGTATCTGCTATCTTATTATCTACAAGCTGCTTATTTGTATCTGAATATATCCAACTAAACTGTCCCATAATTATCACTTTCCTTTCTCTACATTTTGTACTTGTACAATTTCGCCACCATGTAATACAATAAATAACCGTAAATCTTTTTCAATTTCCGTTGGGAATTTTATTGTCATTTCTTTCATTTTTAACCTCCTTAAAATTTCAAGGCAACTGTATCTACAACCACCTTGATCATTGCTCTCATATTCATACACTCAACTGGAATTTCATATTTGCCTTTGTCAATTGTTATTGTAATAAAATCGAAGCCATTAACATCTGTTGCTTTAATAGTAACGGTACAATTCCGTTCTTTTGCCATGCCTTCAAGTAAAGGCTGTAATAATTTAACTGCTTTATCAATTTCTTTCATTTGCCTACACCTCCAATGAATACTCTTTGATAAGTCTTTCCCTTACCATTCTGTTTAAATCCTTATTTACAGTGATAATTTTATGAGAAGTCCTGTTCATATAAATGAAATGACTTCCCTTGCACCGTGCAAAATAGAACCCATTCCGTAATAGAATAGGCTCAAATTCACGAAGCTGTTTTGTTTTTCGTTGCATATTATCACCCCTTTAGCCATTCGTCTGTTTCTAAATAGTCACGCCAATCCATATCAATTAAACCTAATTCATCTGCCATCTTATATAACCAGTCTTTGCATTCTTCACTTCCATCTTCTGCAAGAAGTTTACAAAGTTCCTGAATAACAGGCATTACTTTTTCTTTTGCCTTAGATGCTTCAAATTCAACAAGATAGTTGTATGCATTACATGCAACTTCTTTTGGTGTAAAGTTACCTTGCCAATTTTCATTGCCATATGTGGCAATGTCATAAAAATCTTCATATGTCATATCATTATTCCTCCACATATATATAATGTATTTCTGGATTTGCCTTGCTTTCATAAGCAATAGGCATTTCTCTTTTGGGCATTCTCAAAAATATGAGTGCCAACATTACTGCAATCATGCATATTATGAACATGATTGACTGAAATTTATTTTTATTGTCCATTGTTTACTTTCCTTTCTTCTTTAATAAAGAGTTCAATAATTACTTTGCGTTCCTGTTCTGACATAACTATCGCTCCCTTCTATATTCTCTGCTTATTTTGCCTTTTTAATTGAAACTATATAATCATCTAACTGATTTTTAGCAGTTCCATTATTATTGAATTTAACTTTTACCTTTTGTCCTTCTTTGAAAAATTGGTCAGTGTCTGCGTCTGTCATTTCCCAAACGTTTCCATTTGACAGATAAATTCTGTATCCTTTACCTTTAATGGTTGATCCATTGGTAAATCTCATACTATACGTGAAATTTCTGATTGTGCCTTTTTCAGTGTAATATGGGTTTCTTTTTGCATTTGCTGTGCATGGTAGTAATGCTACACATAACATTATCACCAATAAAATTTTCTTTTTCATTTTCGCTTCCTCCTTACATATTCATGATTAGAGGTAATAACCGTGAATGAGCACGATCATACTTCCAGTCTGATTCATTTTTGCCTTGTGGAACATGTATGTTATCTACCGTGTTAATAATTTCCCTTGCTGTGTTGGTATTGAGACAAAAATCATTTGCTAATACCATTATTTCTTTCATCCAATTTGCCATAGTTATATTCTCCTTTTCATTTAATTAGAAAAGCAAGTTGCCTTACACAAACAACTTGCCGATTTTCGTAGACTCTGTTATACTTTAACAGAGGTGTAATCTACCTTGAGTTTATGTATTCCCATGCTTCCGTTTCCGTTGGAAAACAGATATTACAGCTTGGAATATACCAGTTTCCATACTTCATGTATGGCATATGACACACCTCACTTTCTAGGCAGACTGATTAGGGCAGTTTGCCTTTTATAATGCGTCAAGAAATCGGTTATGATTTCTCTTTGCTTGTAAGATGTCTGTTGTAAACACAGACCGTAATTGCAGTCCGTATTTTCCATAAAGCACGGTTGTATAACCGTTGTTGCATGGAAACGTTGACACTAAGTGCCCGTTTTTAAATGTGCGTTTTGACATAGTTTTCACCTCCTTATTTTTATATTAAAATCAATACACGTAGTTGTGCAGATTGTAATCGAACCTGCTATCCGTGTTATGATTTTTGTAATGTGCTTGTGGGAATCGAACCCACTGATATATACAAAGTTGTTAGCTGTGTATTATCCACCACATATAAGCACAAATTAAGTGACTAAACTTTATGCAGTCAACAGTTTATTATTTTAATTCGCTCCAACTGTTACGAATATCTTAACTACTGTTTTATACAAACCGATTGCAAGACATACGGTTTTATCAGTGACATTATTCTCGAACTGATTACAGAATATACTATCAATCTAGTTACACTAGATAGTAGGATTTATAGGCAGGGATTGTACTGCTCATACCTCATACACGAATGTAGATAGATACATTCAACATTAGTGTTATCATTAACTCTTGTGTAATCTCGTTCAACACATGATATAATCCAATTAACTCAATACTCTATCCTATCCATCATTGTTGATGTAGTCGAGCTAAGACTTACAAGACCTCATAAATCTTGTGACAGACTACCCTCTTGAATCACTGTGGATTATATCTGACGTTGAATTTGATGGAAGATTGTGTCAATCATCTACCCATATTTGTACCAAGATGCTATATGTATTGTGTACTTGCCACCCGACACCACTTTCTTGCTCGGTTTACCAAGTTTTCCTAAACATGGAGTTCATGTTTACTGACCTAGCCACTTGGGAGTGCTCCGTAACACCCTTGTCAGCCCTATGCGACTATATCCAACGTATTACACTCTTTCTTGTAAGCGTTATGTCGAAAATGTAAGACATACACTGTACTTGGCAGAGTAACCTAAAGTCTATTTATCACTTACTTGTTAACGCACACCTCCTTGTCAGTCGGATTATATCTATGTGTTGATGTCGTGAGTCGGTTTATCTCACTAGAACCCATAGACACAGACTTATACATTGCGTCTTTCTAATTTTGGGTGACTTTAATAGACCGTTTGGGAACGTCTGACGCACCTCTACGGCTTATCACGGTTTTATTTTGTTATGTATTGGGTTAGTAAATGGAGAACCCATCACAGAGATTGATGAATGGGGAATCTATGTGACCTCCCCTCATAGAGGGGAACGCACTAGGCTTAACACCTATTTATACTCGCCTAGTCGAGTGTCACTGAACCGTCATTGTGCTTATGAGCTAAACCTACAAGCATATTGTCAACATAAACACGACCTAATTTATTTGTGTACCATACGATTTTCATACTAATCAACCTCCTTACTTAGCCATACGACTTTCTTGTGCGTCCATGAACTTCTGTGCGTCTTCTACTGTCTTGAACTCGTAAATCTGTACATACTTGTCATCCTTAGCAAATGTGTCGTAGACCTTGTTACCCTTGCCAAGCTTGGTTGCTCCAAAGTCCTCAGTTGCTGACATCTTGATGGCATATCTAGCTTTGCTAGATAAAAATGCACCCTTGACTGTACGGACAAACTTACCATCGCATTCGAGAGAGCCGACAATCCGTGTAGATTTTGTAGGTGCTGTCTTAGGCTTAGACTCTGGTTTTTTAGGTGCAGGTGTAGACTTTGTTGTAATCTGTGCTACTTTCTCAAGACCTAATAACTGTGCGATTTTCTTTGCTTCTGTAGCGTTAATCTGATAAGCTACTCCATTAACGATAACTGCATTCTTTAACTCCTTCATGATGTTCACCTTTTTAACCTTTCTTAAATAAATTATTTTTTGTTTACTGAACTGTCTTGCTGTCGTTCAGCTTGGTTACACCTTAGCACAAAAAATTTTTGATTTTTCGGAACAAAACTTACAAAAATGCTTATTTTTCGTGGTTTTGAGTGTGGCAAAAATAGGGGGTGGCAAAAACCAAATGAACCATTATAAAATACAAAACTGGGTATAGCTGGTTCATCTATACACCAACTTCAAAAATTAATAA
>ERZ1034897.1187-NODE-1187-length-10445-cov-211.518768_pt1 | contig 10445 bp, 21 predicted proteins | sample MGYA00520629_ERZ1034897 | MGnify/ENA primary metagenome ERZ1034897 (study PRJEB33766, sample SAMN09781789) | gut metagenome | biome: gut microbiome | host: Homo sapiens | place: Madagascar | study: EMG produced TPA metagenomics assembly of the PRJNA485056 data... | reverse complement strand
GGGCGACCGCTACAGCGAACGGTACAGCCGCGACGGTATGCGCGAGCATATCGAGGGCATGATGCGCGACGCGCAGGACGACCGCACCCGCGAGGCGCTGCGCCGTTGCCTCGACGATCTCGGCTGACATGCTGGACGCACTCGAGATTCGCAAAGAGATAGCGAGGCTCGAGTATGAAGAGTCGAGCTATCCCAATTATGCCAAGCTCGCCACGCTCTACACCATCCGCGCCGAAATGAACAAGGAGAACGAGCCGCAGAGCGCCGCGCCACGAGCGGTTGTGCAGTCCATCCCGGCCTATTCCGGCGCGGCCTACGGCAGCAGCGAATTTCTCCGCACCGTCTCGGACAAAGAGCCGCGAGACGCATGGCGAGTGATGGATGAACTGATGGAGAGCCTAAGCGTGATGCAACCAAAAACATACGCCGCGGTCATGAACAAACTAAACGATCTATAAGAAAAAAGGAGGGCCTTTCAGCCCTCCTTTTCCTTGTTCGCGATGTAGAATGCAATAAGCCGGACAACGTACTTCGGCGGGTTGGAAACGCCGCTCTCCCAATTTTCGATGCTTCGCTTTGGAATGCCGAGCAGCTCGGAAAAAGCTCGCTGCGTGAGGCAACAGGCCTCACGCAGCGCTTTGATCTCATTCATTGGCCGTCTCCTTAATAGCAGGGATTTTCTTTGCTGAGCTCCCATTCGCCGTACTTCGCGGCGTGGGCTTTTTCGTAGGCCGTGAAAAACTCCTGCTCTGTGCAGGGGGCGAGCTCTGCGTGCACGGACTCTCGGATTTCATCGTCCATCATAGAGACGGCAGCATCAAAGTCAATGGTAATTCCGCTCATGTTAATAACTTTCATTTTGGTTTCCTTTCCGGGCTGTGCCCATGTGGTTGTTTATCCTTTACGTCTATTATATTACCACCAATTTGGTGATACGTCAATAAGAAATTTTAGAAAACAAGAATTTTTTCAAAAGAAATCAACCCTGGCGCTACTCTTGATTATTTAGTCATATTGTATTGTAACTGGTGTTAAAGTTAATTATAGCTAAACAAGATCAAAAAAGATATCGCCGTTGTTTGCGATGACAATTCGGCGGATGAAGCGATTCCATGCTTCCTTTTTCCCGCTTGGAGGCAGTTTGTCGTAGGCGTCGATCAATGACATTACAAGCGCTTCGTCGATGGGCTTCGGCTCTGGCGGTACGTTCAGTTTTTCCTTTAATGCTGTATATTCAATTTCGTATTTCTCGCGGTTGATTAGATCAGCAAGGTAAAGGTCTGTCAGCTTGTCCATTTTCCGTTTGATTGCCGCCGTGTCAACCGGCGGTTTTATTTTGCCCGCCTTTAGCTTTGCGTTGTGCGCTTGAACTTCAATCGGCAGCTTCATCAATAGGTACGCCTCAAGCTCTGCCTCGTTGATTCTTTTTTTGTGGCTGCAAAGACCGATTTCATAGTTTTTGCATCGATAATAAAAGTAATCTGTCCCCCGTTGCCGCGTGGAATGCGTCACAAGACGATGGCCGCATTCTGCGCACCATACAAGGCCGGAGAAAAGCCATGTGTGCCGCGATCCGTTGTTGCGAATGCTTCTCGCCGTCAGCATCCGTTGTACAAGGGCAAAATCATCCGGCGGTATTAGCGCGTCGCAGACCTGAATCCCGTTATTCTTTCCGATGTATCGTTCATTGCCCAGCGCGTTTTTAATGTGATGATTGCCGCGTACTATTCCAAATTCGGAAACGAGCATCTTCTTGACGTGGTTAACGCTTCCGGTTGCGATGTAATCCTCAAACATCCGCCTTGCAATGTGCGCGGTTTCCTCGTCGATGCAAAGGCGGCTCTCGACGGCCTTTAATCCGATGGGCGTCTTACCCGCTGGGCAAAGGCCAAGCTCCCGCTTGTGCTGCATGATTCGTTTAACGCGCTCTGACGTTCTGTCTGCCTCGTCCTGCGCGACGGACAGCATGATGTTGACCTTTAACCGTCCGGCGGCGGTGGCTGTCTCATAATCCTCGTATGTCGCCTGCCAGACAACACCGTGCGCGTCGAGGACTTCCTGCGCTTTATAAAATTCCCCGATGTTGCGAAACCAACGGTCTAGTTTTGTGAACGCTACGAGATCGATTTTCCCCGCTTCCACATCAGACAGAAGCCGCTGCAGCTCCGGGCGCTTTGACACGCTTTTCCTGCCGCTTACCCCGGCATCGACGTAATAATCAACGACCTTATGCTTGTTTTCCTCTGCCCATTTTTTCAGGCTTTCTTTCTGGTCATCGACGGAAAGGCCGTGAACGGCTTGTTCTTCCGTGGAGACGCGGACATAAAGTGCAACTCTCATTTCTTTTTCCCCTTGTGAATGCTTTTGAAGGCGTAAATGATGGTTGCGACGGAGGCGTTCAGTATCAGGGCGAGAACGCCCGCAAAAATGCTTGTCCCAGCCGAGCGGAAAATACCGGCGGTCTCTATCTGGATGTCAAATATGACGTACCAAACAACGGCACATAAAAGAATACTGCATACGCCTATGAGCATATAAATTGTCCTTGTGTGGGTTTCCCCCTGCTTTCTCAGCCCTGCGTTCATTTCTTGCAGATGCTTTACTTCGCCGGATAACCGCACGTTCTCCAATTCCAGATCATGGACATGCTGTGCGTCCGGCTGCTCATCCAGACCGACAAGCTCATTCAGCGATAGATTCAATACCTTACAAGTGGCAGCGGCATAAAAAAGGAGCGGGTGCTTGACCCGCCCTGCATTCGTGTCGCAGATGTTGTTATAGGGTACGCCGGACAGGTCAGACAACTCTTGCAGGGTGAAGCCGCTTGCATTTTTTGCTTTGCGAATTTTGGCTGGATAATCGTCTAAGTAAGGCTGTAGGTCTGTGAGCGCGGACACTTTTTCTCCATCTCCATTCAGTTGTTGGATTTCCCGACAGTTTTGGGAACGGTTCTTGAATCTTCCTCCTGATTTGTGATTTACAACATGGACTTTATTGGCAAGAGCGGGTACGCTTGAGATGTGGCAGACGTGTCGGTTTACCACCTTATCCGAAGCCCCGGCAGAGGTTGCCGCCAAAGCCGGGGCATTTTAATTCACGCAAAATAATCGTCGACCGTTCTCCCGTCAACGGAGCTTAAAAACGCCGTGTTGTGATCTACATCGCTAACAAGGATCGCGCCGACATGCACCTCATCGCCGCAGAAAAACTGCGCAAGGCTGATTGCATTTTCTGTCATGGAGTTCAGCGCGGAAACCGTATCGCTCCAATTGCTTGGCTTCGTTCCGGCTTTCTTTGATTCTCTGATTTTCGCATCAAATCCGTCGTTCTCAATGAGCATCACAATCAAATTTTGATCTTCTTTGATGGTATATGTCACATTCGGAAGATTCTTTTTCCATGTCACCTGAATAAACTGCGCCGCCGCTTCCAGCGTCTCCGGCGTGCATTTGCCGAGATTGGATTCCTCCGACGTTTCCTCTTCCGGTTGTTGTGCAATGTCGAAATCCTTTGAGCCGATCTCTTCCCATCTGTACGATGCAACGAGCGCGACCGGCGTCTCCATGTCGTCCAGCTCGTAGGTCATCACGGACTCAACGGTTCCGCCATTTTTGATTTTTGCAAACGCGGTATCGTGATATGCGCTGTTCTCTTGCGACCCGACATTAAGTTCGTTCAGGAAATTCGGGTCGTTGTCCTGATAGGCGCGGAATGTGTCAATCCATTTCCCGGAAGCGCTCACGTCGCCGTCGGACAGGCTTGTCACGTTGAATTTGAAGCAGACGAGCGGAACGTCGCCGTATTTGTTGTATTCCGATCCAACATCTAAGATTTCGTACCCGGTGATCTCGATGCGGGCTTCGTCGTCCTCGTATACCGTGCCGTCGAACGTCGCCGCGGGCGTCGGCTCCTCCGTCGGTTCCGCAGTCGGCTCGGCGGTCGGCTCTGCAGTCGGTTCCGGCGTTGCTTTCGTCTCCGGTGCTGCCGCGCCGCACGCGCAAAGGGCAAAAACAAGCGCAAAAACCAAGGCAAGGGCAAGCAGTTTCTTTCTCATAACATCCAATCTCCTATTAAATTTTTGCTGTGGATATGTTTAGAATAACGCTTTTTACCGATAGAATCAAGGCTAAATTTGTCGAAAGGCAATAAAATAAGGAGGGAAAAATGGAAAAGGAACGCCAAATTGAGAAGATCGTCCGCATCCTGCGCCTCATGGACACGAAAATGCTGCACCGTTTGTACATCGTTGCGTTGAATATGTTGTAACCTAAATAGAAAAAATGCCCGGTACGGATCACTCCGTATCGGGCTTTTTTATTGTCTCGGCAAACCGCCGCAGGGCGCGGGCGAGGGTTTCCCATTCCTCTACCGGCGTTTCCGCCATGAACTTGATGATGCTCTCCTCAATGTCCGTGATGTGCCCGCCGGTGATCCTGCCGACGTACGCCGCGATGGTGTCCTCGCGCGAGAGCTGCATGAACGGCTCGCCTGTTCCGTCCCGCAGCCAGTCCTCGTTGACGTTGAACTCCCGGCAGATCATCAGAACGGTTTGATCGGACGGATTCGACTTTCCGTTTTCAATCGTGCTGCACGATGACGCTGTAATTCCTATACGCTTTCCGAAATTCTCCAAGGTCAGCCCGGCGCCCTTACGGATTTCCTTTATTCTTGTTCCCATTGTTTCCATGGTCTCACCTCCTATCGATGTCCATTATAAATTATGGCAAAGGAAAAATCAAGAAAAAATTTAGATAATCTAAAAAATCTTCTTGACTTTTTTGAGAATCTAAATTATAATTTAGACAGTCAAAAGAAAGCAACCAACCCCGCCCGACAGGGCGGCATCAAAGAAAGGAAGAACAACCGATGCTTTACACCGTGTTTACATCATTCAGAGCGAGGGACAACGAAACCGGCTATATCCGGCTTATGCACATAACCGAGAAGATCGAAGCCCCGGACAAGCTCATGGCAAAGGCCCTTGCTCGGCATCGCATCTCAGCAAGCGATGAATACAGCTTCGTCACGTTCGAGCGCCAGAACGCCAGAGCTTCCGGCAGAAATCCGGTGGGTGAGTGAAGCTCACCGGCTGGGCGTGGGATCACGCAAAGGCAGTTGCCGACCGAAATGAGAACCGCTTCGAGACCCGCGGCGAACTTGAGCAATATCTATTAACCGCACATTGGACACCCTGCGAGGTGGGCCAGATGATGGCCTACCTCGACCGAAACAGAAAGGAGGCGAAAGCATGAGCGAAAAGGAAAAACAGGCTGCAAAGGAAGTCATCGACAGCCTGAAACAGATCCCCCCGGACGGCGCGGATTATGTCCGCGGCTACCTTCAGGGCAGACTGGACGGCATCAAGGCCGAAAAGAAGGAGGATAAGGAATGAAACAGACGATCACCGTTGAAGAGGCCGAGCGCTTCGAGCGTATCATCTGGGCGCTGATCGAAAAGTATTTCGGCGTTACGGTCACGCCGCTGGATTTGCCCGATGATCGCCCCGTGTAAGGACTGCGCCGCGCGGCACGTCGGCTGTCACGCATCCTGCCCCCGGTACGCAGAATTTAAGGCCGGATGCAACGCCCGGCGGGACGCACGGGCGGGACGGTACGTAATCATGGATTACACCGTCGATACAATTAAAAAACAGCGACGGTTGGCACACAACCGCCGCAGAAAGTAGGAATAACAATGACAAAACGAAAGGCGACGTTCGCCACCACCGCGATCATGGCACTCCTTTCCGCCGTGATCTTCTTCATCTGGAAGTTTGGCAACGGCATCGGCTTTGCCGTGATCGAGGGCATCTTCGCCCTGTACGGCTTTTCCAGCCTTGCGGACGACTGCTGCCGCTGGATGCAGCTCCCGGACGTGCAGATCATGGAGAGAGGAGGACGGCATTGAACGACACGCGATATTCCGCCATCGTCGCCGCGCTCCGAGAAGATTTCCCGAAAGCCAATAATGGCATGGTGAGCATGGCGCTGCACACGAACGATTACGGCGTAAAGTTCTGCACCAGAGCGCAGGAGATTTACGACGCCGTGACGCAGCAGAAGCCCCGCAGACCGCGCCGCGTTAAGCCCATACGGTTACAGTGCCGGTTGACCGAAAGCACTGCACAGCGCGTTAAACAAGCGCTGGAAAGAAACGGCATTGCATCCATGCAGACGTTCTTGGAATCCCTCGTTCTCGCGTGGCTCGCACAAAGCGAAAGCGCCGCCGGTGGAGATGACACCGACAGCGCTTTCAGAAAAAACAACCATTACCTGTATGCTACCACGAATCTTAAATAATGTCAATGGAGGAAAAAAAATGACACTCTACGAAATCGACAAGAACATCGAAGCGCTCGTGAATACGGTTGATCCAGATACGGGCGAGATCATAGTAGACAATGAAGCGTTAGACGCGCTGCTGATTGAGCGGGACGCAAAGATCGAGAACATCGCCTGTTATATCAAAAATCTTGTAGCCGAAGCGAAAGCGATAAAAGAAGAAGAGACAGCACTATCCGCCCGCCGCAAGACGACCGAGAAAAAGGCCGAGCGCCTGAAAGACTATCTTACATACGCCTTGCAGGGCGAGAAGTTCCAGACTGCAAAATGCGCCGTTTCGTTCCGCAAGTCCTCCGCAGTCGAAGTTGATGACTGCTTTGTTGAGTGGGCGCAGACCTCTGGCAATAAAGAGCTGCTTCGATACAAAGAGCCGGAAGTCAACAAGACCGCTGTTAAAGAGCGCTTGACTGGCGGCGAAGCGTTTGATTTTGCTCGTCTCGTGCAGAACACGTCTATCACAATTAAGTGAAAGGAGTTTGAACAATGGCTTACTACAAAAACGAATTTGACACCGGCTTCGTCGTCGACGAAAAGACCGGAGAGAGCACGGCAATGTTTACCGTCGTAATCACCGTCGCGGAATACCGCGAGCTCGTCGCAAAGGCGTCGAAAAACGAGGCGTCGAACCTTGCCGATGCCTACTGGAAGATGAAAAAAGAGAACATCGATCTGAGAACCGAGCTTTCCGATCTCCGGCAGAAGCTCGCAGAGGTAAAGGCGGCGGCGGAATGAGCGAGAACATGAGCATTTACAACGCCGTCCGGTCGGTGCCGAACGAAGCGATCAAGCCCATCAGCGCGGGACGCTTGAAAGGATTCAGCGACATTAACCCGATGTGGCGTATTAAGAAGCTGACCGAAATGTTCGGCCCCTGCGGTGTCGGTTGGTGGTACGAGATCACCGACAAGCGAATCGTTGATGACAACATCACACAGCAGCGCGCGGTGTTCCTCGACATTCTTTTGTTTTACGTCGATCCAGAAACCGGCGTTGCGTCTCACGGCATCCCTGGAACGGGAGGCAGCTCCCTTGTTGCACAGGAAAAGAACGGGCCGTACTTATCCGATGAGTGCTTCAAGATGGCTCTCACGGACGCTATCTCCGTTGCTTCTAAGGCGCTCGGCCTCGCGGCAGACATTTATTACGCCAAAGACCGAAGCAAGTATACCGCGCCGGGTGAAGCGGCAGATTACACCCCCGCGCCGCCTCCGGCAACTGCAAAAGTCGCCAACGTTGTCATTGGTGGGAATGCCGATCTCCCGATGGTATGCACAGACTGCGGCAAGCAGATCAAGGATGATGAGCATGATTGGAGCGTGAAATATTACGGAAAACCGCTCTGCCGTGACTGCCAGAGAAAGAATCCGAGGCTCAAGAAATGAAGATCGATTCCGCCGTATGGGAGGGCGGCTACTTAAAGCTCCATACCGCGGACGTGGACGCGAGGCACTTTGCCTATGCGTTCACGCCGGGGGAATACGAGATCAAGCCCCAAAACATACGCAGCCTTGACGCCAATTCCTACGCGTGGAAGCTCATTGATATGCTCTCTGCGGCGGTAGGCATTCCGAAAATTGAAATCTACCGGGACGCCGTTCGGGATGTCGGCGGCAACTCGTACATCGGCTGCTATGAGGCGAAGGACATAGAGAACGTCCGCCGAGATTGGGAGGCTGGTCATTTGGGCCGTCAGATTCAGGTAATCGCCTCTAAAATCCCCGGATGCGTCAACATCATTTTCTATCAAGGCTCTTCGGACTTTGATTCCAAAACAATGAGCCGCATGATCGACAACCTGATACAGGACGCCAAGGCTGTTGGTATCGAGACCATGCCGCCGGACAAGCTCGCCGCCCTGCTCGGGGAATGGGAGGGAAAACGTGAAAAGAATCTCAAGCAAGCGCGCTAAGGCATGCGCCATTCCCAAGGCCGTAAAAGAGCGCGTATGGGAACGCGACCACCACTGCTGCGTTTACTGCAAATCCATTTACGCCTTCCCCGAAGCCCACTATATCCCCCGTTCCCGCGGGGGATTGGGGATCGAGGAAAACGTCCTGACCCTCTGCCGCCTCTGCCATGACGCCTTTGACAACGGCACGGCGACGATGCGGCAGGAGATCGGACACTACTGCCGCGACTATCTGAAAGCCCACTATCGATGCTGGGACGAACAAAATCTAATTTACCGAAAGGATGATCCAAGATGGCAATGAACACCTGCGTCCTGATGGGACGCCTCACACGCGATCCTGAGAAGCGATATACGGCGAACAACACGCCGGTAACATCGTTCACCATCGCCGTTGATCGCTTCAAGGAGGGCGCGGACTTCTTCAATTGCACCGCGTGGCAGAAAACCGGAGAGTTTGTCTCCACGTACTTCACCCAGGGCGACATGATCTGCGTCCGCGGGCGCATTCAGAACCGCGACTGGACGGACAAGAACGGCAACGCCCGCCGGTCAACGGAGATCGTGGCGGATGAGGTTTCGTTCTGCGGCGGCAAGAAGGACAAGCCCGACCAGAAGGAAGCCTACGAGCGTGCTACCCTCGCACCCGTTGAGGATGACGGACAGCTTCCGTTTTAACGGAGGCGCACAATGGCATTAGAGAGCTTCAATGCCTATCACAGCTACCTCGACACCATGGAAGCGCTGAATGACGCTGAGTGCGGGAGACTGTTCAGGGCGCTGCTGGAATACAGCGCGACCGGCGCAGCTCCGGAACTCCGCGGTAATGAACGCTTTGTCTTCCCCGGCATGAGGTCGCAGATCGATAGGGACATTGAGAAATACAAGGCCAAATGCGCGCGTAACCGCGAGAACGGCGAAAAGGGTGGGGGGCAGTCGCCCCCGAACGCCCCCGAACGCCCCCGAACGCCCCCCAAAGAAAAGGACAAAGACAAGGACAAAGACAAAGACAAGGACATATCTTTCCCACCTGACGGTGTGAAAGATAGTGCGCGCGCGCACCGCCCTACCGTGGAAGAGGTTGCTGCCTATTGCCGGGAGCGCGGGAACAGCGTTGACGCCGAACGCTTTGTTGACTTCTACGCCTCCAAGGGCTGGAAGGTAGGCAATCAGCCCATGAAGGACTGGAAAGCCTGCGTCCGGACATGGGAAAGGCGGGAGGACAAGCCCAAACAAACCGGTCGCTTTGCGACCCCTGACTATGACGCAATGGAGGAATTGCCATGCTGACAGAAGATGTTATCGGCAGCATTGCCGAACGCGCGAAACGTAATAACCCCGCCATACCAGAGGATTACATTGCCTCCGACGGCCTACTCCATTGCGGCAAATGCGGCGAGCAGAAAGAATGCGCCATTGACGTTGGAGGAAAAGAGATCATCGTCCGCTGCCTCTGCCGGTGCGGAGCGGAGGCACGGAAACAGACCGCCGAGGACGCTTTCCGGAAGCTCAACGAGGAACGCCGGGCAGATTGGCTGCGAGGATACGAGAGCATGACCTTCGACAACTCCACGGGCAACCCGTCCATGTTCTTCGCCGAGAAGTTCATCCACCGCTGGACGGACATTCTGGAAAACGGCCTGTCATTCACGCTCTCCGGCGCTGTCGGCTGCGGCAAGACATACGCGGCGGCGAGCATCGCCAACGAGCTTTTAGACCGGGGCTATCGCGTCTGGATGGTCTCAACGGTAAATTTGCTCGACCGGATGTTTGACGAGGCCGACATCATCCGCAACCGGCTTGCGACGTTTGAGCTCGTGGTGCTGGACGATTTCGGCGCAGAGCGCAACACGGAATATGCCTCCGAAAAGATGTTTCAGATCATCGATGACCGCATGAGATCGCGCCTGCCGACGATCATCACGACGAACATCGACATTACCCAGCCGACGGACAATCTGACATACCAGCGCATTTTCTCCCGCCTGAACGGGGAAGCGCCGCAGTTCCGCTGCAAGGGCGGCGATCTGCGAGCTGATCGGGGCAAAGAAAAACGGCAGCTTGCCAATGAAATTTTGAAATCCTAAAAATTTTTTGAAAGAAGGAAAACAACATGAAAGAAGCCAACATCGGAAAATATGTCATCGTCCGCGGAGACCGCTCCGGCGTGTTCGCGGGAAACCTCGCCGCCAGAG
>ERZ1034897.1186-NODE-1186-length-10448-cov-5.799288_pt1 | contig 10448 bp, 10 predicted proteins | sample MGYA00520629_ERZ1034897 | MGnify/ENA primary metagenome ERZ1034897 (study PRJEB33766, sample SAMN09781789) | gut metagenome | biome: gut microbiome | host: Homo sapiens | place: Madagascar | study: EMG produced TPA metagenomics assembly of the PRJNA485056 data... | reverse complement strand
ATATATATATATAACATTTATAGGTATTCTTTTTAGTTCAATATCTTGCTATCTGTATAGGAAACAGCCTATCTATTTAACGATAGGAATGAGCTTTAATTACTTATCAATAGCAACGTACTTTATATTTAAAAGTAAACATTTCAAATTAAATGAAATTGTAGATGCAATGGATATATTAGGAAAGATAGTAACAATTATTTATCTATTGCGATTTGTTCTGCTTCAACGAGGTATTGTTATAGGAGGGTATGTTGATGAGTTTCAAATGGCAGATGTGGGAAGTGCACGTATTAGAATAGCGTGTTCACCAATTATTTTCTTTCTTATGTTTAAGTCATTTCATAATATATTAATAGCTAAAAAGAAGAAAGATGTTGTTTGGTTAGTATTGACTATACTTTGTATGGTTCTAATGACCTTTAGAACCATATTTGTTGTTGTTGGTATATCTTTTATTATAATATTGTTTAGAGCAAATTTGCCGGCAGAAAAAAAAGTAATATCGGCAATTCTTATTTCGATTATATGCAGTGGAGTCTTTATGAATGACAAGGTCTCAGAACGCATAACAAATCGTTTTGAAGAGAGTGCGGGACAAGATTTTTCCAATAAAGATTATATACGAGTAATACAATATGAATATTTTACTCAGAAACATTTTAAAAATGAAATAGAACATTTTTTTGGTTCAGGAATCCCTGAACAAAGAACTGCATATGGTAAAGAACAAAATGATTTGGCTAAAGTTGGAATCTTTTATGTGGACTGGGGAATCATTGGTATGTCCTGGATGCTTGGTATTATTACTCTTATTGGTATGATAGGATATATGCTAACTGCGATAAAGAAAAGTTGGAAGATGGAACCTTATATATCAATGTGGCTCATTTATATGTTATTGGTTTCTGTTACAACGGGTGAATTTATCAGAGATGGAAGTTTTATAGTCCAAGCATTGGTCTTGGCATTGATAATAAAAAAAGGAGAAGGTAATGAAAATAGGAATATTGACATTTCATCGTGCAAATAATTTTGGAGCGGTCTTGCAATGTTTTGCACTTCAAAATTATTTAAAGAAACTTGGGGCGGAGGTTTATGTTATTGATTATAGACAAAAATATATAGAGTCTATATACAATACAATAAGTTTGGTAGCAATTTTCCGTAATTTATTTCATCCCAAGGGACTATTAAAATATTTAAGAGGTACTTCCAAAAGGATGGAGAGGAATAAAATATTCCGAGGATTTGCTTCAGAATACCTTTATCTGTCTCAAAAGGTTACTTCGAATAAAATCATAGGGTATGATGTGATAGTTCATGGTAGCGATCAAATTTGGAATCCCAAATTAACAGGAGGTAAATATGATGATATTTACATGGGGAATTATCTGGCTTCGAGCAAATGCAGAAAAATAGGTTATGCGTTGAGCTTTGAAGAAATTCCAATAGAAGAAAATGCAAAGAACTATGTGCACGATAGCATTAATAATTTTTCTGCAATTGCTGTTCGAGAGAGAAATCTTGTTGGAATTCTATCATCTGTTACAGATAAAAACATAGATGTTGTTGTGGATCCTACATTACTTTTGGAAGGGAAGGATTATGAGAAATTAATAAGTGCACCCTCAATAAAAGAACCTTATGTGTTAGTTTATGCTGTTGGTCCAAAAGAAATTGCAATAGAAGTGGCGCAAACTATAGCAAAGGAAAGAGGCTTAAGAGTTATTGATATTTCACAGAAAAATATCAGTCCTAATGAATTTTTGGGCTATATAAAATATGCAAATTTTGTAGTGGCGGTATCTTTTCATGGAACTGTTTTTTCAATATTGTTCCACAAGGACTTTTATACTATATTAGCAGGTCAGAAAAGTGATGTTAGATACAAAGAACTGTTAAAAAACACCAATCTTCAAGATAGATTAATTGGTAGTGTTCCTGAGTACATCACGAATGTTGATTTTCGTGATTTTGATAAACGAAGAGAAACTTACTCATCTAATTCTAAGGATTATATAAATATGCTAATTACAGAAGAGTTATGAATATACTATCTTTAATAAATAAGACCATTCTCTTATTTAGGTCTTTTGGTCTAGTTACTTTTTTTCGTGTGTGGATTATTCCCAAATTAGAAAGTGATTCTATAAAGTGTGAACGTAAGAAACATCAAGCTGTATTGAAATATTTGAGAGATAAATATTCATCAATTGCAGATAAATATCAAGATGTACCAACTCCTGCAGCAAAGATTTCTTCTGATTGTCCTATTTGGATTTGTTGGTTTCAGGGAATTGAGAAAGCTCCGCTTATTATTCGTAAATGTGTAGAAAGTGTAAAACGTCATTCCGGAAACCATCCTGTTGTCATTTTGACGATGGACAATTTTTTGGAATATTGTACAATTCCTGATTACATAATAAATAAAGTGAAAAATCAAAACATAACCTTGACTCATTTTAGCGACATTCTGCGTAATGCTTTGTTGTCACAGAAAGGAGGAATATGGTTGGATGCCAGTATTTATTTAACTTCAAATTATAAGCTCTATAATTTGCCTTATCAAACTATAAAGCAGAAAAAACATGATGATGGAAAATTTGTAAGTGCTTATAGATGGACTGGTTTTTGCCAGGCAGGAGTTAGTGGTAATCCTTTAAATAGTTTTGTTTATGATATGTTCCTAGAATACCATAAATATGAAAAGGAGTTGCTGGATTATTATCTGATTGATTATTTTATGGCTTTAGGGTATGATACCATAAAAGTCGTAAAAGATATGGTAAACCAGATACCTTATAATAATGATGATTTGTATTATATTCAAAAAAACATGTTGAAACCTTATAAAAAAGAGGAATTTGAGAATATAAAACACCAAACTTCTATTTTTAAAATAAACCAACGTGTTTCTTCAGATGATGTAAATAGTTTGTATAGACATATATTAAATGATGACTTATAAGGCTTATAGCTATGGATAAAATCGAAGTAAGCGTTATCGTGCCAGTTTATAATGCTTCGAAATACTTAGAAGCTTGTATAGAGAGTATCTTAAATCAAAATAACAAAAGTTTTGAACTTTTGTTAATCGATGATGGAAGTACAGATTCTTCTGGTGAAATTTGTGATTGCTTTGCTATAAAGGATGACAGAATAAAAGTTATACATAAAAGCAATGGGGGAGTTTCTTCGGCAAGAAATATAGGACTTGAAATGGCAAAGGGAAAGTGGTTGGCTTTTGTCGATTCTGACGATACCGTTGATAAAGAATACTTAACAATCTCAGACGAAAGTAAGGATTCTGATATTATAGAAAAGGGATATAAAGTAATAGGTAAACATCGTGATTATGAACATGTTATAGCTAAAGAAGAGAGTCTGTTGGCTTTAGAAGGACATGAAATCTATAAAAGATATTTTCAAAAAACTCAATTTGCTTTATGGAATCGCTTGTATTCAAGAAATATAGTGCAAGATTTACATTTTAATGAAAAATTAAGGATAGGTGAAGATTTAGTTTTTTTCTTATCTTTACTTCATAGAGTAAGAAAATATCATTATAGTTCTGCAGGTTGTTATAATTATTTTGTTCGTGAAGAAAGTGCTATGTCATATGCCAAGTGTGATGTAAAAAAGCGAATTGCAAGAATCTTCCAAATGATAGAAATAATCAATAATATACCTGATAATAAGGGAATCTTTTATTTGAAACAGGCTCTTATTTATAAGCATAACATCTTAACGCTGATTAAGTTGAAAGATTATTTGTCTAAAGAAGAAAAGAATAGATTAAATGATTTAAAGAAATTATTATCTTTTTCTAATATGAAATATCTTTCTTTGAAAGATAAAATAATTTATTGGTTTACTATAAAACTTAGTTGATTGTTTTGTAAAAATACTTATGATTTATGGTTTTTAATTCCTTCCAGTTTATCTGGTTGTTTCCGATTATTTTCATTGGGTACTATCTGTTATCGTTCCTGTTGGCTAAGTACTCCTCCAGGCGACAACGACAAGCAAGCAATGCCTTGTTGCTAATTGTCTCCTATGGCTTGTATGCACAAACCAATTTGGCTTACACGGTTATTTTGTTAGGAGTAACCTTCATTACCTACGCTTTTGCTCTGCTAATTGAACGGCAAAATGCATACAAGTGTAGAAAGCATCTAATTGTTTGCGGGGGCTTTCTCGCCTTGTTCCCTTTGTTGGTGTTCAAGTATTATAACTTTATCATCAACTGTGGTAACTCTTTTTTCGCAAGTATCCATTGCGCTACGGTTTTGCCTGGGCTGAACTTGGCTGTGCCATTAGGTATTTCCTTCTTCACTTTTCAAGCTATAGGTTATCTTATGGATGTCTACTACCAACGCATAAAAGCCGAACATAACTGGTGGGATTATATGCTTTTCGTTTCCTTCTTTCCCCAAATTATGTCGGGACCTATTAGTAAGGCAAAAGATTTGCTACCCCAAATTAAGGTCGCTAGAAAATTTGATGCAGAGATGGCTACTCTCGGACTGAAATGGTTTGTTTGGGGATTGTTCCTCAAGGTAATGATGGCTGATAGATTGGGAATGTTTGTAGATAAGGTAATGGATAACTATATGTTCAACTCTGGCACTTCCTGCTTATTGGCTGCAGTCTATTACTCTTTCCAAATCTATGGTGACTTTGCAGGCTATTCATTTATGGCTATGGGGGTTGGAAAACTGATGGGATTCAATCTAATCAATAATTTCCAACGCCCTTATTTATCCACCTCCATTACTGATTTTTGGCGTAGGTGGCATATTTCTTTGTCTACTTGGCTAAAAGACTATGTCTATATTCCTTTGGGTGGCAGCAGATGCTTAAAGGCAAGAAACTACTGGAATATCTTTGTCACTTTCCTGGTGAGTGGTGTCTGGCATGGTGCCAACTGGACTTTTATTTTTTGGGGCATACTTCATGGAGTATTCCAAATTATCGAGAAGATGTTTGGGTGGCAGAAATGTTCAACTACCAATTACTTTGTCCACTTCTCTCGTATTATTATCACTTTCATTCTCGTAACTATAGCATGGATATTTTTCCGCCAGCCTACTATCGGAGATGCCTGGGGAGTCATTGTGAGAATCATCACGGATCATGGCCCATTGTTCAAGCCTTCCAATAAAGATGTAGTCTTCTCACTACTGTCCATTGGTATTGTGGTATGCGTTGACTTGACGAGAGAATTTGCCCCAAAGAGATTCTATAAGATCATTCAAGCCCCTATCTTCATCAGATGGGCAATATATTACGCCTTGCTGCTAATTATTTTGTTAAGCGGAGTCTTCGATTCCAGCCAGTTCATTTATGTAAGTTTTTAAGAGGTATGAAGAAATTTTTAAGCAAAGTCACTTTGTTCTTAATAGGACTTGTTGTCCTTGATGCATTAGTGGGAGTTGGTGCACGTTATTTCGTTTCCCATGCCAAAGGAGGAGACACGGGACTTAGTAATTACATCTGCCATCAGATGAAAGAAGAATGCATCATTTTTGGTTCTTCCAGAGGCATGCACCACTATGATCCGAACATCATCACAGATAGCTTGAGCTTGAGTTGCTGGAATTGTTCACTAGATGGGAATGGTATTATTCTGATGTATGGACGTTATAAATTGATAAGTGCACGATATAATCCCAAAATGATATTGTACGATGTTCAAGAAGGCTTTGATCTTTTAAAGGGAGATAATCATAAATATTTGGGGGGGCTAAGGTATTATTACGATGAACCTTCCATTGATACAATCTTTTGGAGTGTAGATATATCGGAGAGATTTAAGATGATGTCTAATTGCTATCGTTATAACTCTCAATGGCTGCAACTTATTTCTGATAATATTCATCCACTACAGAGTGATGATAAAGGTTATAGACCAATGGATAAAAAGATGGTTTACCAACCTAGAGTCACAAAAAATAAGCAAAAAACTGGATACGAATATGATACTTTGAAGCTAGCATTTTTAGAAAAACTTATAGTATCTTGTAAGTCCAAGGGAACGAAGTTAATTTTTGCCATATCTCCACAATATAAGACACACAATGACGAAGTTTATGCTCCTTTGAAAAAGATTTGTAAAAAATATAATATACCTCTTTTTAATCATTTTTGTGATACAATGTTTGTTGACAATCCTGATTTTTTCTATGATTCTGTTCACATGAATCGCTATGGAGCTACTAAATATACGAAAATTTTAACGAAGGAAATAAAACATTTAAAATAAAATAATATGGATAAAATTAAATATTTTTTTGAATGTCTCATTCCAATTACGGCATGTGATATAAAGTGCCATTATTGTTATGTAGTACAAAGAGATAATCGTAAGATGAGAATGGCGGATATGAAGTATTCGACTGATTATATAGGTAAAGCACTCTGTCAGAAACGCTTAGGAGGTATTGCTTATTTCTCCTTATGTGGTGCTGGCGAAACTATGATGCAGAAAGAACTTCCTGAACTTATGTTTGCTCTTTTGAAAGAAGGTCATTATGTTAATGTAACCACCAATGGTACTGTTACCAAGGCTTTTAAACGAATAGCAGAAATCATTCCAGCGGAGCTTTTGAGACATGTACAGTTTTCTTTTTCTTTGCATTTGATAGAGTTGAAACGTTTGGGAATGGTAGAAAAGTTTTTTGATAACGTAAAATTTGTGCATTCCTTAGGATGTTCTTTTTTGATTCAAGTCAATTTGTGTGATGAGTATGAACCTCTGTTTGCTGAGATAAAACAGTTGTGTATTGATAATGTTGGTGCTTTGCCACAACTTGCGGCAACACGTGATGAACTCAACCTGTCTAACGATATCAGATTGTTTACTCATCATACAAAAGAAGAATATATACAAAATGGGCGTGAGTTTGATTCCCCATTGTTTGATTTTACAATGAAGAATTTTATGGTAAAACGCCATGAATATTGTTATGCAGGAAAATGGGGGGGGCAGTTTGAATATGGCAACAGGAGAATTCCGACCTTGTTATGCAAGTCCTATAACTTTGAATCTTTTCAAGGATATAGAAAAGCCTCTTAAATTCTATTCTGTAGGGCATCATTGTCGTTCGCCATTTTGTATGAATTCTTCTCATTTTATTAGTTTTGGAACTATTCCAGAATACAAGGCTCCAACCTATTTTGAGCTTAGAAACAGAAAAACAAAGGATGGATGGAATTGGATAAATGATGACATGAAGAATGTCATGTCTCAAAAATTATATAATAATCATAAACGTGATACCCAATATGAGATATTTGAAGCTTCTTGTAAGTATTATGTTTGCTTGGCAACGAGCAAATTGAAATTGATGATACCAAAATCACTTAAAAAGAATATTAAAAATGCTTTGCATAGATAAAATAAAATCATTATTTCCTCCTTATCTGAAATATAAAAAGAACTTTTGGCTTGCCAAACCAGACACTATAGAGTTGCCGGAAGGAAAGAGAATTTTTATATTTCTGGCTGCTTATTATGGAAATTTAGGAGATATAGCAATAACTTATGCCCAGCATAAGTTATTGGAAAAATGGAAAGATAGTTATACTGTTGTAGAAGTACCTGCAAATTGTACATATTCTTATTTAAAAGGTGTTGTACATAGAATTACTCGAAATGACATCATTACATTTGTAGGAGGTGGAAACATGGGGGACATGTATCCTCTGTATGAGAATATAAGGCAAATTGTCGTTTCAGTTTTACCCAATAACAAGATAATTCAGTTTCCTGTAACTGCTGACTTTTCAAATTCCACACAAGGTATATTGATGAAGATGTTTGCAAAGAGAATATATAGCAAACATCAATTTTTAAATATACTTTCAAGAGAAAGAAAGAGTGCTGTCATTCTATCTAATTTGCTTGAAAAAAATGTGGTAGTAGTTCCTGATATTGTTTTGACTTTAGACTATTTCAAATCTTTGAATTTTCGAAGTGGAATATCTGTATGTTTAAGAAATGATAAGGAAAGACTTCTTTCTGGCCAAAAGCTATTACAGATAAAAAGCATCGTTGAAACTTACGATGATAATTATGAGGTGATGGATACGGTTCTCTGTGATTCTATAATAACTTTAGATAATAAGCTTATGTATTTGGAGAAATTTCTCAAAAATCTTTCTGATAAGAAATTGATGATAACAGATAGATTGCATGGAATGATTTTTGCTTACATTACAGGTACACCTGCTATTGTCTTTTCCAATAGTAATCATAAGGTTAGAGAGTGTTATGAATGGATAAAGGATTCTGGATACATCTTTTTTATCGAAAAATTTGATAAGGAAGAATTTAAATGTATGATAGAGATTGCTCTTAAGGTTCAACCAAATCAAGAACGCTTTGAAGACAAAAGAAGTGTATTTATTAACCATATAAAGAATGCTTTATGATTAGTGTTATAGTTCCTGTATATGGAGTGGAAAAATATATAGAACGTTGTGCAAGGTCTTTGTTTGAACAAACATATCGTGATGTAGAATATATATTTATAAACGATTGTACCAAAGACAATTCTATATTTATATTGCAGAGGGTCTTACATGATTATCCCAATCTTAATGTAACTATTATAAACAAAAAGCGTAATGAAGGGTTGCCACAAGCACGAAAAACAGGTATTTTGGCTTCTCATGGAGAATATGTAATCAATTTCGATTCTGATGATTGGGTTGATAGGGATTGCCTTCGTTTAATGTATGAATGTGCAAAAAAGAATGAGGCAGATATAGTTATGTCTGATTATTACGAAGAGTACACAAACCAACAAATTGTTAAATGCATTCCTCATGTTACTTCCCCTAGGGAGTGTATTGACATGATGTTGCGTACCCAACTACATTCGGGGGTGTGGAACAAATTAGTAAGGAGAGAACTCTTTCTTGATATTAGCTTCCCGGTACGTAATATGCATGAGGATATGGCTACAATGGTGCAGGTATTCGCTAATGCAAATTCTGTCTGTTATGTCCATAAAGCATTTTATCATTATAATTTGTCAAATGTAAATTCTTTAACGCAAAAAGGTGTTTCTATCGTCAAAACAAAAGAGACATTTGAAAATTTGAAATTGTTAGAGTCTTTCTTTACTCAAAGTCCTCAGATTCATGAAAAAGCATTTGCTAATTTTGTGAATACATTTAAGGGGGCTATGATGATGAAGAGTGAAGTTAGAAATATCAAATGGTTAAAAGATTTGTATCCTCAATCACAAAAGTTTATATTTAGTGAGTGTCGTTTGTCATTACTGAAAAAATGCTTGTTGTATGGGGCATATCATAATTTCTTTTTCCCATATCTAATTATAGATTTTATTCGAAAATTCAATTTTTTTAGATGATGAAAACAAGAATGATGAATATTGAGTTGTTGAGAATTGTTACAATGTTCTTGATAACTTTGTGGCATTTTCACGAATGGTATCTTTTGCCGAATATTGAAAATATAGATAGATTTACTGCTAAATTTGTGGGTGTTTCCATGAATTTCCTTCCTTTCCATGTGAATGCATTTATTTTGATTTCTGGATTCTTTGGCATTAAATCTTCTAGTAAAGGAATGGTTCAGATATATACGATGTGTTTATTCTATATGGTGTTGAATTTCGCATTAAACGCTTATATGGGAAATAGTTTCGATTTAGTAAAACTAATATTTCCAATATCTCATGGTGGATGGTGGTTTATAAATATCTATTTCTTGTTACTTATTTTAGCACCATATATAAACTTAGCTTTGGATCAACTTGACAGGAAAAGATGGAAATTGCTCTTATGTTCTTTAGCACTTATTGATTGTTATTTTGGTTTCATCCAGCATTTGGGAACTTTGTATAATTATGGATATGACTTAATGAACATGATTACAGTCTATATTGTTGGAAGATTTATGTCAACTATATATTGTATGAAACCCAAGATGAAAAAATCATGTTTCTTATTTTGCTTTTTTATCTTTGCTAAAGTTGCTTTCTATTATGTGGGTAAGATTCTTAATATAAATCTGATTTTAGGATCAAATGACTATTGTAATCCTTTACTGATATTAGCAGCAGTTTATTTCTTTTTCATATTTTGGAATATCAAAATAGAAAAATCAAAATGGATTCTTTTCTTTTCGAAGTCAGTTATTGGTGTTTATTTACTTACAAGTTGCACTATAACTCAACCGATGTTTGCCGAAGTTTTTTCTGCAATCTATTCTAATTTGAAGATGATACCATATTCTGGGGTAATATCTGTACTGTTAATGATTGTCTTTATTTTTTTGATAGTGACTTTAGTGGATAAAGTACGATTATTACTTTGCACTAAGTTAAACCAATGGTTACAAAATAAAATTGATTTTTACATTAATGCCATTATAAAATGAATAATATTTTAGTTTCAATTATACTTCCAAT
>ERZ1034897.1180-NODE-1180-length-10482-cov-15.265944_pt1 | contig 10482 bp, 11 predicted proteins | sample MGYA00520629_ERZ1034897 | MGnify/ENA primary metagenome ERZ1034897 (study PRJEB33766, sample SAMN09781789) | gut metagenome | biome: gut microbiome | host: Homo sapiens | place: Madagascar | study: EMG produced TPA metagenomics assembly of the PRJNA485056 data... | reverse complement strand
GGAATTGGAATGAAATTAAGCATATATTCTACAATAGTACTGCATCAAGAGGTGCTTTAATATTGGATACGGTTTATGGTGAAGTTAAAATTGGAGTTCATAGAGATGGTGCAGGCTATGCATGTGAAGTGTTGAGAAAATTAAAGGACGCCGCAAAATAAATGTATGTATCATTGTTTTGACGTGGTATAAAAATTTTGGAATCTCTCTTTAAATCTTTTGGCTTTCGATTAAAGGGTTTCATAGATCCGTTTAAAAGATATGTTTTGTGCATATCTTTTTTTATTGACTAAATAGTTAAGTAGGTATATAGTTAAGCTACTTAAATAAATTGGAGGTTCTTATGGAAGTTCAAGATGAAGTACTAGATTTATTGTTTGATCTAACATATAAAGTCACGAACTTTGTTCGAAATAACCGTCATTGTAAAGATGGGCCTAGAATTAAAGATGTGATGTTGTTTAAAACGATTTATAAAGCAGAGAATCATCAGATCACAATGAGTGAACTGGCAAATATTCTCGGTGTATCTCCAGCAGCTGTATCGCAGATGATTGCTGGATTTGAAAAGAAGGGTCTGCTTCAAAGGGTGCATTCGAATACGGATCGTAGAACGGTCTATATTCAAATTGTTCCAGAGGCAATTGACATGTTTCAAAAGCGTATGGATTCCCATATAGCTAATGTATATCATTATTTAGATTATCTTGGGCCATCTGACTGTGCGCATTTAAGAGATATTTTAGTGAAAACAGCTCATTATATGGAGGAAAATAAAGAATGACAAAGATTTTGAAATATTTAAAGCCATATTGGCTATCCATTGTCCTTGCCCTTGGTTTGTTGTTTGGACAAGCCACATGCGAACTGACAATGCCGGATTATATGCAAAACATTGTCAATACAGGCATTCAAAATGGAGGCATTGAAAGTGGTGTCTATGAACAGGTTCGTGAAAGTACATTCAATTCGTATGTAATGTTCGCAACCGATTCCGAAAAAGATTTAATGACATCTTCTTATAAGCTGGTTACACCAAGTAAAGCAACTAAGGAAGAGAAAACAAGAATTCCAGCTTTGAAAACAGAGAATGTATATCTATTAAAAGATATCAGTGAAGAAAAGGAAGAGAAGCTTTCTTCCACTTTGACTCTACTTCAAATGACAATGGTAGAAGTAAGTAAAGAAGCTAAAGAAAGCAATGTACAAATACCTCAACTACTTATGATGAATGGTATAGATACATATAGAAAAGCTGCAAAATCCGAGATTTCTAAACTCGGCGATTCGACAGTAACAAGCATGAGTTCACAATTTTTAAAGAAGGAATATAGGGATCTAGGTATGGATATGGAAAAGATCCAACAAGACTATATTATCTATTCTGGACTTAAGATGTTAGGGTATGCCCTAGGCAGTGCTGTATGTGCAATTCTTGTAGGATTCTTGGCAAGTCGTATTGCGGCAGGCTTCTCTAAAGATTTGCGTGAAGCCGTATTTGAAAAGGTGACGCATTTCTCGAATGAAAATCTAAATACATTTAGTACATCCAGTTTGATTACACGTACCACAAATGATATTCAACAACTACAGATGACGGTGGCTATGTTTTTAAGAATAGTCATGTATGCACCGATCATTGGGATTGGAGCTATATTGCATGTTATTGAATCTGGAGCGAATATGACTTGGATTCTAGCTTTATGTGTAGTGATCATTTTAAGTGTTGTATTTATGATCTTTATGATTGTCATGCCAAAATTTAAGATCATGCAGAAAATGATCGATAAGATGAATAGTGTTGTACGAGAATTATTAGATGGAATGTTAGTGATTCGTGCGTTCAACAATGAGCATCTTGAAGAAGCTAAATTTGATAAAGCGAATAAAGACATTACTTCTATTTCTTTATTTACAACACGAGCTATGGCGTTTATGATGCCAATCATGATGTTTTTAATGAATGGTACCACACTTATGATTCTATGGTTTGGATCCAAACAAGTCGATGCCGGCATCATTCAAGTTGGTAGTATCATGGCCTTTATGCAGTATGCGATGCAAGTCATTATGGCTTTCTTAATGATTACTATGGTTGCGATTATGCTTCCTCGTGCCAATGTCAGTGCATTACGTATTCATGAAGTATTAAGCAGTGATATTACGGTAAAAGATAAAGAGAATACAAAAGATTTCTCATCCAATATGCGAGGTGTTGTATCCTTTAAAAACGTATCTTTTAGATATCCAGGTGCCGATGAAGATGTTTTAAGCCATATTAGCTTTGAAACAAAACCAGGAGAAACGACTGCCTTTATTGGAAGTACAGGATCTGGCAAGTCAACATTGATTAACTTAGTACCAAGATTCTATGATGTGACATGTGGATCTATTTGTGTGGATGGTGTAGACATTCGAGATGTCAAACAAGCGGATTTAAGAAGTCGCATTGGCTATGTACCACAAAAGGGTATGTTACTGTCGGGAGATATTGAATCCAACTTATTATATTCAAAGAAAGATGCCAATGCAAAAGACATCGAGTCTGCTTTATCGATTTCTCAAAGTACGGAGTTTGTTTCTAAAAAACCAGAAGGCATCCACTCTGAAATCAGTCAAGGTGGTACAAACGTATCGGGAGGACAAAGACAAAGACTATCGATTGCGCGTGCCATTGTGCGTAAGCCTGAAATCTATATTTTTGATGATAGCTTTAGCGCATTAGACTTTAAAACGGATGCCAAATTAAGAGAAGCTTTAGCTGCTTCTTGTAAAGAAACGAAGAGTACGGTACTTCTTGTCGCCCAACGTATTTCAAGTATTTTACATGCCGATCAAATCATTGTACTGGATGAAGGGAAAATGGTTGGAAAAGGAACACATGCCCAATTGATGGAATCTTGTGATGTGTATCAACAAATCGCATCGAGCCAGTTGACAAAGGAGGAACTTGCCAATGTCTAATCAGAAACAAAACAATCGTCCAAGAGGTCCAATGGGCCGTGGTATGCGTGGTGGCGGTGAAAAGGCAAAAGATTTCAAAGGTACAATGAAGAAGTTGTTCAACTATATCAAACCTTTTAAATTTACTTTTCTAATTGGAATTCTTTGTGCCGTTGTCTCTGTATGTATTATGGTCATTGGACCTAAGATTCAAGGAAATATTATTACAGAAATAGCCGAAGGCTTTATGAATAAAGTACAAGGCAAGGGTGGCATTGATTTTGATGCGATCAAAAAGACGTGTGCTTTATTATTAGCTATCTATGCTATGAGTACGGCCTTCTCGTATCTTCAAGGCTGGTTGATGAGTGGTGTATCCAATAAAATGGGCTATCAGCTTCGTAAGGAAATGAACCAAAAGATTGATAAACTTCCACTATCTTACTTTGATAAAAACAGTCATGGAGACATTTTATCTCGCTTTACCAATGATGTAGATACATTAGTTCAATCTTTAAACCAATCTTTATCCACGATGGTTTCAAGCATTGTACAAATCATTGGCTTTCTAGTGATGATGTTAAGTATTTCTTGGAAAATGACATTAATGGCTCTTGTTGTGATTCCGTTAAGTATGATTCTAGTGATGGTAGTTGTGAAAAAGAGTCAACGCTACTTTAAGGCGCAACAAAAATCATTAGGTTTAGTCAATGGACATATTGAAGAGATGTATGCAGCACATACAATTGTGAAAGCTTTTAATGGGGAAGAAGATTCTTTAGAATCGTTTAAAGACTATAATAATCAATTGTATACAAGTGCATGGAAATCCCAATTCTTGTCAGGTTTAATGATGCCATTAACGAATTTAATTGGAAATATTGGCTATGTCGGCGTATGTATTCTAGGAGGGTACTTAACGATTCATGGTGAAATTGCGGTGGGTGATATTCAATCGTTTATTACGTATACACGTAACTTTACGCAACCAATCTCACAAATCTCACAATCTATGAATATGTTACAGAGTACGGCAGCTGCTGCAGAGCGTGTCTTTGAATTCTTGGCGAGTGAAGAAGAAGTAGCTGAAGTAGAAAATCCAGTTGTATTCGAAGATGTACAAGGCCAAGTAACTTTTGAAAATGTATGTTTTGGATATGATCCAAGTAAGATTGTCATTAACGATTTTTCGATGTATATCAAGCCAGGCCAAACAACCGCTATTGTAGGTCCCACAGGTGCAGGTAAAACTACGATTGTCAAATTATTGATGCGTTTCTATGAATTGAATTCTGGATCGATTTATATTGATGGCCATAATATTACGGACTATTCAAGAAGTGGTTTGCGTAATATGGTCGGTATGGTATTACAAGATGCCTGGTTATTTGAAGGAAGCATTTTAGAAAACTTACGATTTGGTAGACCCAACGCAACCGATGAAGAGGTCATGAAAGCTGCCAAAGCGGCGCATGTTGATCACTTTATTCGTACATTAGATCATGGTTATGATACCGTACTGAATGAAGCTTCTAGTAATATTAGTCAAGGACAACGACAATTATTAACGATTGCCCGTGCTTTCTTGGCAGATCCTAAAATATTGATTTTAGATGAGGCCACAAGCAGTGTGGATACACGTACAGAAGTCTTGATTCAAAAGGGAATGGATGAGTTAATGAAGGGCCGTACAAGCTTTGTGATTGCGCACCGCCTATCTACGATTCGTGATGCGGATAATATTATTGTGATGGACCATGGAGACATTGTAGAAGTGGGAAGCCATGATGAATTGATGAAGCGTAATGGCTTCTATACGAAGTTATATAATGCTCAATTTGAAGAGGCTTAAGCTATGCGTAAGATTATAGTGGATTTGAATGTAGTAAAAGATAATGAATTTCCAGTGATGTATGAACTTTTTGGATTAGACGTACAAAATAAATCGTACGAAGAATTTGAAAGAAGAATACTACAGATGTCCATTGAGACTATTATTGAAGTAAAGAATCGAAAACAAAATCTTAAATCTTGTGCCAAATGGATCTTTATCTTAGAGGATATTCAACAAAAAAGTGATTGTATGTATTGTATTTGGGGTGAATAAGACTTGGGTATATAAATATACAATCTGATTTAAGCACAATTAATAGTCAAGTATGGGGCTTATTATGTTATTAAAACTGAAAAGTTTGAAATTGTGTTTAGGTTTATGTGGTATGATATATATACAATAAAGGCGAGGAACATTTGGTTGACATCGAATGAAGCCTTGGAGCGCTGATGAGGCCATCGTCACCCTGGGCCCTTTAAAAAAAGCAATACAGGGACAACGCTCATCCAAAAGAGGCACTTTATATGCCTCTTTTGCATATCATAAAGAAAGGTATAATATGTGGGATATAGATTTGTCTTTTTTGCATAATTTGATTAAAATCAAGTGTTTATTAGGGATAGAACATCTCATTTTAGATAAATCGCTTTCTTTTTGAATTAGATTCATATATAATAAAAACGTGTTAAGGAGTGTGAAATTATGAAAGACATTACCGAAACAATGACATTTACTACGGAAGAGATTCGTCGTGAAAATATCAAGATGATTCTTCGTGAAGTAAGTGATGCTTTGGAAGAACGTGGTTATAATTCAGAAAATCAGATTGCTGGTTATTTGATCAGTAACGACCCTGCGTATATTTCTTCTCACAAGAATGCTCGTAACTTGATCCAAAAGATTGAACGTTATGAAATCATTGAAGAACTTGTACGTGCGTATTTAGAGAAATAATGGATCGTATCATTGGTTTAGATCTTGGTTCAAAAACATGTGGTGTATCGATTTGTGATGCGCTTCATATTACGTGTCGAGCTTTAACGACAGTGCGTTTTGAATCAGATGATTATGATGCTTGTTTAGAAGAAGTTTTAAAGCTATTAAAAGAAAATAAAGTCAAAGAAGTAGTTTTAGGCTTGCCAAAGCACATGAATGGAGATATCGGAATTCGTGGTGAAATATCTTGTGAATTTGCCAAGAAATTAGAGTCTTCGGGTATTACAGTTCATCTATGGGATGAGCGACTAACAACGGTTGCGGCCGAAAAAATCTTACTACAGGGGGATGTTTCTAGAAAGAAACGTAAAAAAGTAATTGATCAGATGGCTGCCGTTCAAATTTTACAGAGTTTTTTGGACAGACAAAACGGGGGATTCTAGATCCTCCTTTATTTTTGAAAGGAAAAGTATATTTATGTTAGATTCAAATAGTTTATATGTATATGATGAAGATGGAAATGAAAAAAAGATGACCATCTTATTCACTTTTGACAGTGATGAAACGGGATGCCAATATGTGGTTTTCCAAGATCCAGACAATGATGAGGGCGAAGTATTCGCATCTCGCTATGACGACAAAGGTCAGTTGATTCCTATTGAAAGCGAAGCCGAATGGGAAATGGTAGAAGAAGTAATTAACACGTTTGTTGAGGACGAGGAAAATGCCGACTAGGCGAAAAGTCAATTCTGTAAGAGTTGTCCTATTAGTCGTTGTATTCATTTTAATTATCGCCGGTCTTGGTTCGATTTTTGTCGTAAAGACAGGATTATCAAGTACGGGCAACGGGGATAAGGAAGTAGTGTTTACCATTGAAAATAATGAATCATTTGATTCAGTTTTAGAGAAATTGAAAAAAGAGAATCTGATCGCAAATGAGAGTGTTGCCAAGCTTTATGGCAAGGCAACTCACAACACAAATTTTGTGGCAGGTACTTTTGAATTGGATAATGGCATGAGCGTAAAAGATATTTTGTCTACCATTCAAGATAGTACAAAACTAAAGAAAGATGCTCTTGTCTTAAAAATACCGGAAGGAAAATGGGCCAAAGAAATTGCGGCTGAAATATCAAATTTATATGATGGAAAGTATTCTTCAGAAGAAATTTTAAATCAATGGAATGATATTTCTTATATTCAAACGCTCGCAAAGGATTATTCTTTCTTAAATGTAGATGATTTAAATAATTCTAACTATAAAGTAAAATTAGAAGGTTATTTATTCCCAGACACATATTTCTTGGAAAAAGATGACTCTCTTGATGATATTACACGCGTTCTGTTAGATCGTTTTGATGTGATGTATAAAGAGAATAAAAAGGCATTTGATAAAAGTGACTTATCGATCCATCAAATCATTAGCTTGGCAAGTGTCGTTCAATTTGAAGCGAGTGAACCTGGTGATATGGCTAAAATTGCCGGTGTTTTCTACAATCGTTTAGATCAAGGCATGAAACTACAATCAAGTGTAACGGTATGTTATGCGTTGTATGATGATTTCAACGATCCAAAAGATTGTGAAACCAATCCAGAAGTCGATTCATCATACAATACGTACTTACATGAAGGCTTACCAATTGGACCAATTCTAAATCCAGGGGATGAAGCCATTAAAGCCGTATTGAATCCAAAAAAAACAGATTATCTATTCTTTGCGGCCGATATATACAACAAAGTGGATGGTAAAGTGCATTACACAAAAACATATGAAGAACATTTAGAAGAATGCGAAAAATTAGGCTTAAATCTGTAACAATGTTTTGCATAATTTAAGGATTATGTTATAATTTTTTGTGCTAAATACAAGGAGTGATACCACATGGCAAATGAAAAATTTTACGTTACCCAAGAAGGTTATAATGATTTAGTCAATGAACATGAAAACCTAGTTCATAAAGTTCGTCAGGAAGTTATCGTTGAGTTGCAGGAAGCTCGTGCACAAGGTGACTTGTCTGAAAACGCCGACTACGATGCAGCCAGAGAACACCAGGCTCAAGTCGAAGGTCGTATTCGTGAATTAGAGGCAATGATCAAAAATGCTGAAATCATTAGTGAAGCCGATGATGCGGAAGATAAAAAGACAAAGAATGTTGTAAAATTAGGATCTACTGTTAAAATCTTAGATTTATCAGACAACCAAGAAGTAACATTCAATATCGTTGGTACAATTGAAGCGGATCCATTCAATGGTAAGCTTTCAAACACAACACCACTTGCAGAAGTCATCATGGACCACAAAGTTGGAGATGTATGTACTGTAAGACGTGTTGAAGAACCATATGATGTAAAAATTCTTGAAATTAAATAGAAAAACATCAAAAAATTACGTATAAGAGAAGGGTGATATTTATGAAACGAACTCTTCTCTTTTTTTGTGGAATCATTTTCTTTGTCTTTACATGCTTTAACCGATATACTCCAATTACTTTAAAAGAAATAAAGCCTACATTGATGGAAGTTGAAATTAAAGGGGCTATTCAAAATCCAGGTATCTATACACTTAAACGGAATAGTTCTATTTCAAAACTTATTAAAATGAGTGGTCCTTTATTAGAGAATGCGGATACTTCAAGTATTAGTTTTACGCATATTCTTCAAGATAAAGATGTTGTCGTTATTCCAGAAATAAAAGAAATCAAACTTATATCTTTAAATAGTGCAACTTCAGAAGAGCTTCAAACGCTTCCTGGCATTGGCCCAAGCATTGCGCAAAGAATCATAGACTATCGGCAAGAAAACACATTTCAAACTTTAGAACAAATTAAAGATGTAAAAGGCATTGGCGAAGCTTTATTTAATAAGATCAAGGATAAAATCTGCCTATGATGTTGATTGTAAGTCTTGGCTTTTTGGCCTGTATTATTCTAAAAGATCCTCTTTGTATATTTTGTTTTAGCTTTTGTTTCTTATTGTATTTAAATGAGAGATTTCATAGTAAAAGAATTCTGATTGTATTTACGATACTCTCTGTATTCTCTATTGTTTTAGTCAAGCCTTGTAAAGAGGCTGAAAAAGGAATTTATACTATATCCGAAATCAAACAAAGTTATTATGTCGCAAAAAATCATAGGACAAGTGTGCTTGTACAGAGTGATTTAGATTTAAATTTCAAGGATCAAATTCAAGTTGATTCTTTAGAACCGATTCATACCGATGACAATTTTACACTCTTTAGTTTTACAAAGTATAATGCGTCAAAAAATGTATTTTATAAAACGAAATCCATAAGGATTTTAAAGAAATCCAATTCATTAAAATCCAAACTATATGCCTATATAGCGAGTCAAAAGAATTCAAAAGTATTATTATCTTTATATTATGGAATTCATGAAGATACGATTGATGAAATCTATACTATGTTAGGTTATGGATATATTAGTGCTTATTTTATTGTGTTTAATCTATTAAAAAGAAAGTATGAAGATAAAAAGATTCGCATAAGTTTATTGATTTTGAGTATACTCTTTGGCTCTTTCTTTGTGTTTACACTTTCATTGACAAGATTTATTCTGTATCAAATATCTTACTTATTTTTTAAATCCAAATCCGATCAAATTGGATTTACCATTTTATGCTTTTCTATTCTGTATCCAACACAAGTACTATCTATATCGTTTGTACTACCTATTCTTTTGCAGCTTGTATCCTATTTTTGTACAGAACATAAGTGGATCGTACAAAAGATGGTTTTAATAAGCGTCTTATTCATTTACTTTAAGGAAGTCGATATTGTTTCGTTCTTGTTGTTTAATCTGCTTCGAAAGTTTTATGGATGTGTATTTTTGTTGGGAATGTTTATTCCGGATTTTTTGACATTAAAAATTCCATCTCTAACGATTCATTATGCTCCACAATATGTATTTATTTTGGTCTTTATTGTTGTTTATATACAATGTCTTAAACATTTTAAATGGAAATATATGATCCTCTTTCTCATTCCATTTATAGAAGTATTTTGTAATCCTTTCTTTCAAGTCTATACATTAAATATAGGTCAAGGCGATTGTAGTATCATTGTAGAACCTTTTTATAAAAGTGTAGTAATGATTGATTGTGGTCAAAGCCTATATCGAGATAATGTAGAACGTATTATTTTTCCTTTTTTAGAAAACAAGAATATTCATACAATCGATACTTTGATTTTAACACATGATGACTTTGATCATAGTGGTGGTTATGATCGTTTAAAAGAAAAGGTTAAAATTAAACAGGTGATCAAGGATTCAAAAGATAAGGTTAATGTGGAATACCCATTCTATTTACTTCTTCAAGAAAGAATGGCGAAAGATGAAAATGATTCAAGTATAATCTCTTGTTTTACATATGATCATTTAAACTATCTTTTTATGGGTGATGCGAGTAAAGAAATCGAAAAACAATTGATGGACACGTATGATTTAAAAGCGAATGTGATCAAAGTAGGACATCATGGTTCAAATACAAGTTCAGACGCAGCTTTTTTGGATTCTTTAGATTGTAGGATTGCCCTAATTAGTGCAGGCTATAAGAATAAGTATGATCATCCTAGTACGGAAACATTAAAGACATTAGATCATTTACATATTCATACTTTTTGTACAAGTACAAATGGAAGTATTGCGATTTATTCTTTGCATGACTTTGCTTTTGTTGTCACAAACGATGGATTGTTTGGTATAATACATTAGAAAATTAATACATCAATGTTGATAAAAAACACCAATCGAAGC
>ERZ1034897.1177-NODE-1177-length-10503-cov-7.394621_pt1 | contig 10503 bp, 9 predicted proteins | sample MGYA00520629_ERZ1034897 | MGnify/ENA primary metagenome ERZ1034897 (study PRJEB33766, sample SAMN09781789) | gut metagenome | biome: gut microbiome | host: Homo sapiens | place: Madagascar | study: EMG produced TPA metagenomics assembly of the PRJNA485056 data... | reverse complement strand
TATTCTTTTCATAATCTTCTTCATTTTGGCATGATAAGGACAAGAGCCGTGCCAATATTTTAATCATACTGATAATCAGGTTGTTAGGTGAAATAGTTAATAAGTAAGCTGTCTAATAATTAGACATAACCGTCTAATTCTTGGACAGTAGATTGCAATCTAACAATTTACGGATTTCGATATATTTATTCTGAAATATTTTGAGAATTTCGCTAAAAGTCTTATCTTTGCATAAGATAAGCTGCACTCGGCAATTTGAAAACAAGTTTTCATTGCGCTCATTTGCATTATCTTTGCATAAGAAACTACCTTTATAAAAGTGGTGGATTAAGCAAAAAGTCCCTTGGAGACGTGCATAAGTTTAATTGAATAACAGAAAATCAGATATGAAAAAAGACAAGAAGATGATGCCCTGGAAGAGGGGCTCAAAATGCCTGATGACAGCCGTTGCGTTCAGCCTTTCTCTCTTGCCGGCGCAAGGAGAGGCGGTTCATTTTACCATTCTTCCTACTTCGCCAGAGCAGCATATCCAGCACTTTGGCGCAAGTGATGCGTGGAGTATGCAGTTTCTCGGTCTCTGGCCGGAAAAGCAACAGGAGCAGATAGCAGACTGGTTGTTCTCCGTGGAAAATGATGAGATGGGGAAACCGAAGGGAATTGGTCTGTCGCTCTGGAGATTTAATCTGGGCGCAGGAAGCGAGGAACAGGGAGAGGCTTCGCAGATTCAGCGAGGAACCCGAACCCAATGCTTTCTGAATGCCGATGGAACCTACGACTGGAATAAGCAGGCGGGGCAACGACGCTTCCTGAAACTCGCCAAGCAGAGAGGAGTTCCTTATTTGCTGGCTTTCTGCAATTCTGCTCCCGTCTTTTATACGCAAAATGGACTCGCCACGAATACCGGACGGGGAGGAACCATCAACCTGAAAGACGACTGCTATCAGAAGTTTGGAAAGTTTATCGCCACTTCGCTCAAGGGGATTGAGGAGCACGACGGTATCCACATCGACTATATGAGTCCGATCAACGAACCCGATGGACATTGGAACTGGACGGGACCGAAGCAGGAGGGAAGTCCTGCTACCAACCGTGAGGTGGCCCGGGTGGTAAGAGAGTTGAGCAAGGCCTTGGTGAAGGAAAAAATGAATACGCAAATCCTCATCAACGAGTCGAGCGATTACCGCTGTATGTTGGCTACGCATGAGACCGACTGGCAGAGGGGGTATGAAATCAACGCTTTCTTTACCAAAGACAGTACGAAAACCTACTTGGGCAACGTAAAGCAGGTGCCGATGCTTATAGGTGGTCACAGTTATTGGACCAATACGCCAGTACCTTATATGCGTGAAGTGCGAATGCAGATAAGGGAAGCCTGCCGACAGAAGGGCATTAAGTTCTGGCAGACCGAGACTTGCATCATGGGTAATGATGAGGAAATAGGCGGTGGCGGAGGTTATGATTTCTCCATGAAGACCGCTCTCTACGTAGCCCGCATCATCCATCACGACCTGGTCTATGCCAATGCCGAGAGCTGGAGCTGGTGGCGTGCTGCTGGTGGCGACTATCGCGATGGATTGCTCCGCATCTACAGTAGGGATGGCTGGCAAACCGGTTGGGCAGTCGATTCCAAACTCCTCTGGTCTTTGGGCAACTATTCCCGCTTTATCCGTCCTGGTGCCCAGCGCTACGACATTTCTGCTACTGATGCAGCCGGAAAGCAGGTGGAGGAGGGATATAATGACCCTCGTGGCGTGATGTGTTCTGCCTACAGAAATGTGGATGGCAAATGGGTGATGGTGGCAATCAATTATTCTGAGGACGTCAAACCTATTACGTTGCAGGTGGCAGGAATGAGCCGGATGGAGTGGGAAATGTACCGCACCAGCGATGTTTCCTCCGAGAGTTTGGCTCCTGTAGGAAAATGTATGGAGAAGGCAGTTCTTGCACCTCGAAGCATTACTACGTTTGTGCAGGAATGATAAAACATCCATCTCAGATGGGGAGCTTATCCATTCTTTCAAAGTTTAATAAGACCTCATGGAATTTGATTCTTAATGAAATATGGTTAATTATGAAGTTTGATTCTTCACGAAATATGGTCAATCCTGGGAATTGATAATTCCTAATATGAATAAAATAAGCCGTTTAGAGAGAATCTCTGAACGGCTTATAATGTCCTTGGTCGGCAAAGGCGAGCATTTCCTTATCGCCACGACTGTCTCCGAATGCTTCGATTTCATATCGTGTGCGGTCGAAATCGAGTGTTGAGGCTCCCTTTCCATTATTGATGGTACGGGTCAGGGCTTCGCAGATGCGATGAACTTTCTCCTCGCCATAGCAGTTGTTGGTCTTGAAATAGCCGGTTACTTTACCGTTGGCTACTTCTATCTGGGTGCCGAGAACTTCCACATCAGTTAGGTTTTGGAAGTCGAAGAAAGGCTTCACCCAGTTGTCGATACTGGCGCTTACGATCAATACCCGTTCTTTCTTGCGCTTGGCTTCTTGTATTTTTCCAATACCACTCAGGCGCAGCAGATAGAGATTCTTAGCAGCAAAATTGACGCAGTAATCATCAAAATCTTCGATGCTCATACCGCCGAAGAAGTGCTTGAAAATAATCTGCTTCGCTTTCCAGTTGGGGAAAAGATGCAGTTTCATCAGCACGAGGATGGGGCTGTAGAGCAGGAAACCCATGAGGAAGCGCGTCTTCCCCATGCTGAATTTGATAAACTCGATAAGTGTATCTTTCTTTGTGAGCGTTCCGTCAAAATCGAAACAATATATTTTTTCTTTTTTCATCTTTTCATCTTTTCATTTCTCATTTGTCATTTCTCATTTATCTCAGTATTTCCTTTTTCCCGAAGAAATAAGCCAATTTTGTTTTTTCCATAACCTTAGCAATAGCGATGCTTCCTGCGATGGCAAGGATAATGGTAAAAGCAGCCAGGAGAATTTCACTCTTGTCGAAGGCGAACAGAGGATGATAGAATTTCGCCGCCATTGTGAAGATGGGATGGAAGAGATAAATCGGCAACGTGTTCTTACCTATATATAATAAGGTGGACTTTCCTATCATTTGCGACTTGTAATATTGGTTCAACCACATAAGCGCAGAAATGCAGCACCAGCAGGAGAAAGCAACAGCCATGTTCCCCCAGTCATAGAGGTCTTCCCGATAGAGGATGAAAGGCCAGAGAATGAACGCCAAGGGAGTAGGGCGGAAAACCTTGTTGAAGTCGATGCGGCATTGGCGGATAACGACTCCGACAAAATAATAAATGGCAGCCGTAATGTTCAGGGCTGGGGTCTTGCTGACCAGCAGCATCAGAATCGCCAAGAGAAAAAGGCGGGTTGTTAAAGACAGGGTTTCCTCCTCCGTCTTTCCCTTGTTTATATTGCTGCAAGAATCATTCCCCTTACTATTCCTGCAAGAACAACGCCCCCTGTATTTGCTGATTATATCACAAGCCCGGAAGCTCCCGTAATACAAGATTCCACAGATAATCATGGTCTGGATAAACCAATATGGACCGATGGAAGTGACGAAAATCTTCTCGCAAATCTGTGTGAGAGAGAGTTCGGTAATGCCATCTCTTACTGGCAGGAAATAGGAGAGCACGGAAAATCCCGTCACCATGATGATGTATGGCAGAGCCAGACAAAGCAGATATTTGCCAAACTGCCTGCCTGTTTTCCCGATGTTCACCAGATAACCCGTGATGATGAGAAAGGTAGGCATCATGAACGAGAGAATGCCTGCTTTCAGATGAGGATAAGCATTCCCGAAACTCACGATATGGATGAGAATCATCAGTATGATGAGAATAGCTCGGATGAAATCTAAATCTGTATTCCGTTTCATGCCTTATGCGATATAGATGAGGAACAGGAAGGCGGCAAGCCAGGCTACTACGATAACCTGGGTGATGCGGTCGCGGAGCAGAATCTTGGTAGGGTCGCCACTCTGCTGGTCAACAACTGCAATCTGGATGTAGCGCAAGAGTCCTACCAGCACGAAAACCGTTGTGAGATAGAGTTTGTCGGTATGGAAATGTTCCAGAACCTCCGGACTTACTGTGTACATAATGTAGCAGACCAGAGTGACCGAGGCGGTAATGGTAATCGCCTGATTGATGAAAGTCAGATTGTAGCGGCTCGTATTCTTGCGTGGAGCCTCTCCGGTCTTTTCCATTCTTATCACATCATCGCGGCGCTTGGCAAAGCTCATGAAGAGGGTGATGAGGAAGGTCATCAGCACAATCCACTTGCTCAGTACCACGCCCGTAGCCACACCACCTGCCAGCAGACGGAGCACAAAACCGAAGGCTACGATGCAAACGTCTATGATGGCATACTGCTTGAACTTGGCGCAATAGCCTAAGTTCAGGCACCAGTAGAAAAGGATAATGCCCATCGTTTTCCAACCATCCAACAGACTGCTGAAACCGATGGAGAGTATCAGCATCAGAAACATTAGTCCATACGCCTGTTTTACCGATACGGCTCCGGAAGCTATCGGGCGATGGCATTTCACAGGATGACGTCGGTCTGCCTCCACATCGTAAATGTCGTTGAAACAGTAGATGCTGGAAGCAGCAAAACTATAGGCGAAGAAAGCGATGACTCCTGCCAGCAGGGCGCCGGTATTGAAAAGTTCTCCGCCAAAGAAGAGCGGCATAAAGATAAAGCCGTTTTTAATCCATTGCTTCGGGCGAATGAGGCGCATCAGAGCAGACAACCCCTTACTGTCCTTTTCTATATTATCTATTTCTTTTTCTTTCATAAAGTCCTATTTTGATTATTTTTTTCCTTTCGTTCCTCTTTTCCCTTTTCCAAAGTCCTTTTTCCTTTTCAAAAAAGTTCTCCTTTCTCCCTTCTCCTTTCTCATTCTCCTTTCTCCTTCTCCATCAGGATTTTGCCTAATTCCTTAGAAATCCAGCCTACGATTTTTGCCAATATCCAGGAGGCAGGGAGTGTGATGGCGATGCAGGTGAAAAAGGTAGGCCAATAGCTCCAATGCCATTTCTCGATATAGTAGAGCACGAAGTGGATGTGGATGAGGTAAGCTTCCAGACTCAAAGCGCCCACAAACATGAATGCCTTGTTTACCCATTTCGGAGTGCGGCGGAAGATGCGGTTGAGCAGCAGAATGCTGGTTACTGTGAGTGGGATATAGAGCATTCTTTCCAGGAAGAGCGGGAATTGTCCATGCTTCACCTGCTCCAGGAAAATGCTGGAGAGAAGCGTCATCAGAAACATGATCCAGATCATCCAGATGCTTGCCCCGTCGAGCGTATCCTTGCGGCGAACCATCTCGCCCATGTTGATTCCGATGAAGAATATCGGTACACGGCTCCAGAAAATCTCCAGATGACCAACTGCCTGATGGATAGGAGTAACGTATTGCACCAGGATGCACCACATCACCATGACCACGGGCAGCCAGCGGTAGATAGGGTGGCGCCTGATGAGTTCCATATAGCCTGGAGCAAAGAGATAGAGCATCATCGTGGCAGGAATGTACCAGAAGTTCAACTCATCGTGCAGCCAGAAACCCCAGTTGATGGAAATCTCTCCGAAGAGATAAATCCAGTCCCACGTACTTCCGCCATGAAAACGGGGAATGTAGAAGAGGCAGGCGATGATGAGCCAGGCTGGATAAATGCGGAGATAACGGCGGATGAAGAAACGCTTAACGTCAGGATTCTTGACCCATGAAAACCACAGACCGATTCCGCTGAGGAAGAGAAACATATCTACTCCCACATTTCCCATTCGGCGAAGTCCATAGAAAGCATCTTCACGTGGCAATCCCACATGAAAGAGGATGATGAAGAGCATGGCTGCTCCCATCAGTTCACCACGAAATCGGCTGATATTCGCCAGTTCTATATCTTTTATCTTCATAGGCGTAAGCTAAGTGGAGAGTGAAGAACGAAGAGTGAAGAATCCTCTTGTCTTCTTGTTTATATTTCTTGATAATGATGAGGTGGAAAACGAAAAAAGCTTCTAAAGCTTCGGATTTGGTATTTTCTTCATCAGTTGCGTGAACAACCAAGCCAGGCAGATGCTCGATACGATGTAGAGGAGCAGACCTGCATACATATCTCCCTGTCGGCTGATAGGGATGAAAATCTTTCGTGTGATAGGGTGGCAGACGAAAAGTGCCGCCGAAATGCCGCCCATCCATTCCAATATCCTGTTGACTCCTGACAACCAGTTGACTCCTGAAAGAAATTTGGCGGTCAGTACGCTGAGCAGACAGATGAAGAGGGGCACGAAGGTCCATCCCATCATGCTGCCGCTGAGACTGTAGATGATGGAGCAGCAGAAGATGATGCCGAAAAAATTCGTCACGTTGTGATGGAAAGTCATCAATATCTTCTCGCCATATCGGGCATAGAGTACGCCTAACCCGAATGGCAACATTCCTCCCATGAAATTATAGCGATAGCGGTTCATCGCCTCGCTCTCTGGATTGTCCCATCCCAACGCTATCTGTATCACTATGCAGACTACCATCAGTCCTACGGTGAATCCCCAATGTTTGCGATAGATGAACAGACGATAGACAATATAGAGTTGGAGCATCAACCCGAAAAACCAGAATGGTCCTGGCCAGATGATGCGGTCTGGGTCGGGCAATATATTATTAAACATACCTAACATCGCCACGACATCAAGTGTAGCATACTTGTGCGGACCGTATGTGATGTAGTCGAGCATGGTGAAGGCCACGAATCCCACAATCATCATCTTGAAGAGTTTCAGATAATGATAGCGGATGAAGCGAAGTGGTTCCTTCCAGTTCCACATCGTCTTTCCGTTGATGTTGACAAATTGTGTCGAGGCATCAAGATGTGGCTTTGCTTCATATTTCAATACCAGTCCGTATGCGCTCAGGAAGAGGAATACTGGTACGCCATAATGTCCGAAGAATGAGATGAGATGGAACGGCAGATTGAGGTCTGGATTGACCAATACCTGGTTCAGCCAGTCCACGTTGTGTTGAAAATACTGATACTCGTTCTCCTTGACGATAGAACCTATCCAATGGCAGTAGTTGTGCAGGAAAATGCCGATAATGGCAAGTCCTCGCAGCACATTACATTCCGAACGACTTAAAGTGGGTGTATTCATATCTTATTTCTCCTATACTTTATTTAATGATAGGGGCATATTCTTTTTTATGGGTGCAAAATTACGTATTTTGTTTTGAATATGCAATATTCCTATTTTTTTTCTTTTTATGTCCCATGGCAGCTTCTGCATCCTTCAGCCTTTTCTGCTTCTCCATTTCCGCATCCCTCAACTTGTCATAGTCGGCGCTGTTTTTCAGGATGCGAGGGCGCATTTCGTCATACTCTGGGCTTAGGATGTTGTACTTCGGATTGTAGGTAGGAGTCTCGATGCCTGCTAAATATAATAATAGGTGAGGCAAGGCATCGGTCATGAAACGCTTGTCCTTCGCCTTGCGAATCTGGCGGTAGATGTCACGATGGCTGCTGATGTACTTCTGGGAACAGAAAATCCAGAAAGGAATCTCAAACTCGTAGTGAGCCAAAGGCCAGTCGATATTGGCAGAATGGTTGCGGCAGATGAAACCGCGGTTGCCCTCATAGCACTCCTCGCCATGGTCGGGCATGTAGATGACGATGGCGTTCTTCTTGGAATAGCGCTTCACAATCTGCGCCACGATAGAGTCGTTGTAAAGGGTGGCGTTGTCGTAATGGCTCAGCACCTTGCGCTGCTTGTCGGTCAGCTCGGGGCGCTTGTCCTCGTAACTGCCCGCCCAGAAATGGGTCTGACTGTGCTTGTAGCGGGTCTTGTAATCCACGTGCTGACCCATCAGGTGGAAGATGGTGAGATTGTACTTACTGTTGGTTTCAGCTTCCTTCAGTCCGTTGTCATAGTCCTCCAACAGTCCGTCGTCCAGGGCGTGCAGCTCCGTGTTGCGGCTGTCAAACTGCAACTTGCTGAGTTTCGGATTGTTGAGGAAGAAACCGCCGCTGAAGTCATATACGGCTTCCTTGGCCTGCGGCAGAAATTCATTGGTGATAAAGGTGACGTGGTAACCTGCCTTGCGGAAGATTTCCGGGAAGAGAGGGTAGTCGCACCACTCGCCCTTCTCGCCGATGACATGAGTGGAGAATACGTTCTTGAAAACAAAGCTGGTGAGATTCCAGCAGGTCACGACATCCGTAAATTTGGTCAGTTTCTTGGTCTTTTCCAATGCCACCTGATAAGGAGTCGTATCCATGAAATAACCGTATTGCTGGGAATGCTGCTTGCCGAAGCTCTCGCCGATGATAAGCACAATCTGTGGCGAACGGTAGGTGCAGGTATCTACCTCCACCTTGTCGGCAGCATGAATCAGTTGGGTAATCTGGTTGGCAGCCAACTTATTGGCGTAGATGCTGAAATTGAGACGGTAGATAGGCATGTAGAGATTGGCGCAGTCCTTCTCTGTGAGGGTATGTTCCACTTCGCCGATAGTTTTGCCCGTCATCAGTTTGTGGATGGCCATCTTGTTGTGCCAGGAAGTGCAGGCGCTCCAGATGAAGAGGGCGATGCAGCAGATGCCGGCTACCTGAGGCAGGAGTCGGGTGATGCGATCAATATGAATGGTAAGCCAACCGTAGAGCGGTTTGCTGAAGGAGGCAAAGAGTACCGATACTTTCCAGATGAAATGGCGGAAACGGCGGAAGGCAGTGAGTATCTGCACGAGGATAAGCAGCAATACCCAGCCCACACTACTGAAGATAACCTCGGTAGAGAGGCAGGCTGCGATGAAGTTGCTTGCCTCGCTGCTGTTGGTTTCGCCCACCAGCATGAGCATGGAAGGGTTGAGCGTGGAGCCGAAATTGACGAAGCAATAGACATCAGCTATCGCCACGGCATACAAGATGAGATAGAGTACACCTCTGATGCAGAAGCGTACTTTCTTAGGAATCAAAGCCAAGACGGCACAAACGATGTAGAGGTCGAAAAACAGTTCCAGATACAGGTTGTCGTAGAGCTCACCCCATCTCGGGAGCGTTACCACGGCAGTCAGTATGCCCAAAATATACATGAACGTAAAGAAGTTAGCATTACGTCGTATCGGTTCAAATGCCAGGCACAAAGCCTTCTTGATGTATTTCTTCCAATTCATATCTTCCATATTATAATTTCTCATTTCTCACTTCTCATTTCATAATATCTGCATGCCATGTCCTCGATGGCTTCCGGCACCATTCCGTGGATACTTTTCCCCTGAAGAATCGCCTGGCGAATCTGGGTGCTGCTGATGTTGAGTAGGGGTGTCTCCACGATGGTTACTCCCTGCGGAACGGCTCCGATGCTTGCTCCCTGACGGGGATAGACCACGATAGGGTAGTGGGCGAGAATGTCATCGTGATGAAACCACTTGTCGAAAGCGGCCCAGTTGTCTCCACCTATTAATAAGGTGAAGTCGATGTCGGGATAATCCTTGCTCAGCGCCTGGAGCGTATGCCAGGTGTAGGAAGGCTTCGGAAGATGGAATTCATAGTTACAAGCCTTCAGCTGGCTTTCCCCTTTGAGCGCCTTTTCCACCAGTTCGAAGCGCAAGGAGTCGTCAAGCAGGTCGGTTGCTGCCTGCTTGAACGGATTCTGTGGTGAAACCATAAACCACACCTCGTCCAGTCCTGCCTTCTCGCAGAGGCTTTTGGCCAGAGCGATGTGACCGGTATGTATCGGGTTGAAACTTCCTCCGAATATTCCTACTTTCTTCATTCTTCGTTCTTCACTCTTCACTTAAAAAATCCTTGACGAGCTGATAAACCTCCTGCTGCGCCTTCTCCAGGTTGTCGTTTACTACTACATGGTCAAACTGTGGAGCAAATGTCAGCTCATAGCTTGCCTTGGCAAGTCGCTGCTCAATCACCTCTGGTGCATCCGTACCACGACCATTCAGACGTCGGCGCAATTCCTCTACCGAAGGAGGTTGCACGAAGATGCTCAAGGCACGCTCACCATAGAATTTCTTGATATTAACGCCACCCTTGACATCTACGTCGAAAATGACGGATTCGCCAGCATTCAGCTGGTTTTCCACCTGAGATTTCAGCGTGCCATAGAAGCGGTCCTGATAAACCTCCTCATACTCAAGGAAGTCGCCCTTCTCTATGCGCTGGCGGAACTCCTCGGGAGAGAGGAAGAAATACTCCACGCCGTTCTGCTCCGTGCCACGGGGCGCACGCGACGTGCATGAAATTGAGAATGCGAGATGCAGCTCGGGACGCTGCATCAGACGACCTATGATTGTGCTCTTGCCGCTGCCGCTTGGAGCGGAGAAAATGATAAGTTTACCCATATTTGAATTTTGAATTTTACAGCGCGTTCAGCACCTGTTCCTTTATCTGCTCCAGTTCGTCCTTCATCTTCACCACGATGTTCTGCATCTCGGCGTTGTTGCTCTTCGATCCGGTTGTGTTTATCTCACGTCCCATCTCCTGCGCGATGAATCCGAGCTTCTTGCCC
>ERZ1034897.1174-NODE-1174-length-10541-cov-4.623212_pt1 | contig 10541 bp, 4 predicted proteins | sample MGYA00520629_ERZ1034897 | MGnify/ENA primary metagenome ERZ1034897 (study PRJEB33766, sample SAMN09781789) | gut metagenome | biome: gut microbiome | host: Homo sapiens | place: Madagascar | study: EMG produced TPA metagenomics assembly of the PRJNA485056 data... | reverse complement strand
CCATCATCACCAGCAGGAAGGCGAATTGGGAGAAGCATACTCGGATGAAGTAGCCCAGCGCCAATATCTCTACGATGTGGCTATTGAAGGTGATGGCGAGTTTCACGATATACCACAACCACAGGAAGTTGAGGAAGCAGTCGTACGTTACGCTCTCCATATTGGAGATCCAGTTCAATATAGACCAGTTCTTGGTTGGCAGCAGGATGTCGCGGTGTTTGCGCAAGCGGAATCTTACGAGCGAACGCGACCATCTGATACGCTGGTGATACAGTTTAAACCATTTTGTCGGTACATTGGTCATGCAGATGGCATCTTCTGCGAATTTCACCTTGTATCCTGCCTTTCTTATCTTTTGTGTGAGGTCACCATCCAGTCCTGGTCCGATGTCCCAGAATCCTACCTCTTTCAGTGTTGCTCTGTCAAAGGCGCCGAAGGCACCCGATATGATGTGGTAGATGCCCAGCTCGCTTGTTACGATTCGTCCCACCTGTATGCGTTTCAGGTATTCGAACGCCTGCAGCGATGAGCAGATGGTCTCCTTGTTGTTGCGTACCTTCACGCATCCGCCCACACCCTTTACCATACCGTCGATGTAGAAGGGGAGGAGAATCTTCTCCAGCGCATCACGGTCCAGTGATGAGTCGGCATCCAGGCAGACGATGTATTTTCCTTTAGCCATCTGTGCACCATAGTTGCTTGCCGCAGCCTTGCCTCCTCGGTCTTCCAGTCTCAGATAATGGGTGATGTAACCAGCCCGATAGAGGTCGGTGCATATCAGTTTGGTGTAGTCATCGCTGCCGTCGTCTACCACTATGATTTCATAGTTTCTGTAGGTCTGTTCGGCGAGCGAGTTCACCATCTTGTATATATGTCTTCCCTCATTCTTTCCCGGTACGAGTATCGAAACGAGGGGATTCTCTCTGTAGAGATAGAATCTTGCCACTTCCTTTTCCTTTTCTATCTTGTTCTTATTGGTCAGTCGGTTGAATATTACCAGATATTCCAGCAGGTAATATCTCGGCATCTCAATGAAGAACAGAAACCAGTAGGTACTCAGGATGCTGCTCAGTGAGAGTGTACTCAACCAGTCCATGAAGTGGTTCAGAGTTTCTACGATTTCAAACATACCTACTCATCTCCTTTCTTTACTAGTTGTTTCTTATCTCAATATCGTGAGTGCCAGTATGGCTAGCAGTATCAGTATACCGGCAATGGTAATCAGCACGGCTACCAGCTGCTTGTATAGCTTGACGCGCTTCATGATCTTGTCGTTCTCATCTTCCTTCGGCTTCATTTCCAGTGGGGTCTCTGCGGTCTTGTTTTCTTCTTCTTCGGTCATTTCTTCCTCCGAATAACCGCAGTAGTCGTCTGGAGTCAGCTCTACGTAGTTCATCTTGTTGAAGAATTCCTCGTAGTTGCCAGTCACCTCCTTGGTCTTGGTATCGAGAACGCAGCATATCAGCTCGTCCGGTTCTATCTTGTCGGCCACCTTTCTGATAGCCTTTGACATCTGCTTGCTCAGTTCATGCTGTGCATCCTCTACGGTGATGTCGCTGAATACGGAATACGTGATGTAGAAGATGTTGTTGTTGTACGACACCTTGTGGTTGGAGAAGAGGCGGCAGAAGCTGGCTTGCAGACTGTCCTTGATCTTCACCGTGTCCTGTTCGGCATTCAGTATCCATATCTTTCCTACCAGTACTGATACCTGTTCCTTGCGGTAGGTCTCCATCAGGAGTCGGCGCAGGCGGTTTACCAGCAGCGGGTATTCCATGAAGTTGTCATAGAGGTTGGTCATGTTGTTGAATATGAGGCTGTCCTGTGTCAGGGCGCGCACACCTTCCTCTGTTATCTCATAGTCTACTACGTCTCGTGGTACCAGTGCATTCACCGGGAAGGTACTCTCGCAGTAGCAGCAGGTTGCCTTGGTCAGTGGGGTTGTGAACGAGTTCTCACAGTCGTTGCAGGTATATACCACTGCAGGTCGGTCATAGTCTACACCGATGTGGCGCAGTTTCTTATGACATTTCGGGCATACCAGCACACCGCCTACGTTGTACGTACTCTCCGGCGAGACGTTGGCGCAGCTGAAGTGGTGGATGATGTTCTGAATCTTCAGGTTGGAACTTCCACACTTCGGGCAGCACTCTGTATACAACAGGTGCGAGTGGTTGCACTTCGGGCAGAGGTGTTCCTTGATGAGGAAGCGGTGCATCTTGAGTGCACCATATTCCACCATTGTATCCTTGAACATGAACATCTCGTTGAGATGGAACAGACCCAAACTGTGATAGTGCTCAAAGATAGGGTTGATGTATCCCAGCGATGATTTTTCCAGGAGTCGGTGTCCCATGATTCTCTGGTCGCGTGATAGGAGATATCTCAGAATGTTGGTAAAAAGCTGGTTCGGCTGTGTAGGTCTTGCAGTTTCCTGCTTGATGCCGTACTTCTCTTTTGCCATCTTGATTCGGTCGATAATCTCGTAAACTTTCTCATTGCTCATGTCGCTGACGTATGCGTCTACGATATAGTCAGTGATCTGATCCTTTCCCGATACCGCCGTATTGACGAATATCGGCTTATAGCTACATTTATACGATAGGATAGGGCTGGCTCCAAACAGGATTGCATGGAACGCACGTTCACTCGTCGTATTGATGTATATGCAGTCGAAGTAGTCTGACTGGATATCTGGTGTTGAGTCGATATCGATGTAGGTATCGATGGTCAGCACCATGTCTCCTCTTTTGTTTCTTCTTAGTCCAATCATTTCTTCACGTTGTCTTTGTTTTGGTCAGGTGTGACGAGCTTTGCACTTCTCATCACATTTTGATTCTTCTCCACTGGGATGGTATACATCGGCAGTGGCTTAGGGTCTAGCATAGCACTTATCTTGTTCACCCTGATTCTCACCGGCAGTTTGTTGCTCATCACCCAAGCCGGCACTCGCTGGTTGGGTTTGAAGGTGAATACTGCCACTACGGCATTGGCGTCGTGTGAGAAATTGCTCTGCAGGTGCTTTGGGATTTCCTCCACCCGCAGACCTACCATCTGCAGCTTCGCCTTCAGTACCACGTCCTTGTTCACGATGACGTCAGCATCGTCAGGACTTTCCATATACTTGATTTTCTCACTAGGCACGTATGTGATGATGCCCAGGTGGCAGGCTGCATAGTCGGTATGCTGGATGGTGAGCACTTCATCGCTCTTGAACACCAGTGTCTTGTCGCTCACGTTCACCTTTGTGACGTAGGCATCGGCAGGCGCACAGCAGTAGTGTATCAGACCGTGGTTGTAGATGCTGGTATTGCTGGAGTATGGCATGTCAGCACCCGCCATGCCTGCACCTCTTCTGCTCATGAAGTTATAGGTGGTGTTCTTGGCCTGTGAGTAGATGGTCACCTTGTTCATCTGCTTTCTTATTTCTTCCTCCACCTCGGCAATCTCAGCATCCAGCTGGTTGCGCTTGGTGTTGTTGGTCAGTCCGTAGTAGATGTCGGAACTTTCCGAAGCTTTCTGCTTCTTCAGTTCAGCCAGTCGGGTACGCAGTACCGGTATCTCTTCTCTAGCCAGTTTAGCCTGCACTTCCATGTCGTGGGTTTCCTTTACCGCCGAAGGAATGATGTTCGGGTCGTATTGGGTTACGATATTTCCCAGCAGTACGTAGGAGTAGAGCGTATCACCTTTGTGTACGGTTTCTCCCACCTCCTTGTTTACCTTCAGAATGTAGATGTCGTCAACCGCACAGATATGGTTTTCATCTAGTGTGACATATCCGTCATAGATGGCCCAGATCATTCGGGTAACGATATAGTATGCTGCCAGTACGATGATGAGGAGGAAGATCAGCGCGAATATAATCTGCTGTCTTGCCAGTCGGTGGCTTTGCGATTTGAGCAAGTCTGCCATCGCCTGTTCCTGTGGCGTGCTGTCATATTGAAACTCATTCATAGTTCGATCTCGTTGAATATATTGTTGTTGTTATAGATGCTTACTGCCTTCTCTATATTGATGATGGCGAGTCCGCGGTTCAACATCAGCTTGTACATTCTTTCCATGCTTTCCAGGAGTCCGGTATATTCTTCCATTCTCATCAGGTAGTTGTACCCGTTTTTCTGGTTTTTATATGCGAACCGTCGCATGTCGATGTATTTTCCTGTCTGCTGTATGTGGTAAGCCTCAGTGGCTATAGCCTGGTTGAGGTTTTCTATCTTTTTCAGCAGGATGTTTACCGACTGTCTGATTTCCTTCACGTCGGTGCTTCTGCTGTTCATGATAATCTCTTTCTGTGTCTCCAGTGCCTTTCTCTTTCTTGGGTTTTCGTTGTAGATTGGCACGGTGAATCTGATTCCTACATCACCATTGTGCGAGAACTTGTCGTTGCTCTGCCAGTAGGTTGACCATCTGGCGAATGGGGTGAGTCGGGTAGTGCTGAGATAGTTGTTCAGCTTGCTTTCGTTGTTGGCTATCTCCAGCTTTGTCATCACGATTCTTGCATCCAGGCTCTCCTTGTCTACGTGTTCCCAGAGGGCAGCTGTGTCTACCACCACGCGGGTAGGCTTGATGCGGTAAATCGGTTTGTTGGTGATGTCTCTGTCGGAGCAGAGGATGGAGATGTCGTATTCCGCCTCCAGCTTGTCGTTCATCACCTTGAGCATCTTGTCGTTGCTGATTCGGTCTTTCTCCAGCATATACTGGTAAGCCTCGTTCATGATGTCGAGGTTGTCCAGCTTATGTGCTATGACGGTACCGATATAGAAGTTATATTGTTCGGTCAGCTCGTCGGCTGCCTTTTCATAGATGTCTGCAGTCTGTCTCTTTTTGTCTTGTAGACGAGAGAGTTCGTTAGCTAGGGCCACTTTGTTTCTCTTTTCCTTTCCCTGGTAGAACTTGCTGTTGATGATGTTCCATCCCAGTTCGGCCTGTACTTTGGCTTTGTACTTGGAGACCTGTTCTGCATCGTCGTTGTCGGCATCGAAGTATGCGTCTGGTCTGGCGTATATCTGACCGGTTACTTCCAGTCCGTTATGTCTGTTGATAGCCAACTGTTCGTATGCAGTTTTAGCCCAGTATAATGAGTCCGTGGTTTTAATGTCAGCAGTATGTTGTTTGTTGAGTCCCAGTTCAATGATGGGCGCTTTCACCCATATTGGGTTACTGATGAGTGTGTCGAGTTGTGCGAAGCGTTGGTTGAAGTGTCTCAATACGTTTTCGTTCTTGAGATTTTCGTAGACGAGCATCTTAGGGCTGAAACTCTTCTGCTGTTTTTTGCCTTGAGTTTGTGCCCATGCCTGCTGTCCTCCGATCATCGTCAGAAGAGCCGTTGTTGTGTATAGTATTAATTTACGCTTCATTCTTTATCTTATTTAAACACGATGAATGCAGCTGCTAGCTGTTGCAGCTGCATTCATCTGATGTTTTTAGTTTATTTAAATATCTATATTGCTGATGCAATGTCAATTAGCTTACTCGTTGTAAGAAACGTCTGTATCTGCATCGCAGTTATACAGTTTGTAAACCTGCAAACGGTCTCTACCATGTGCTACATAGATATAGCCGTTGTAAACAGTTACGTAGTTGGCAGAGTAGTTGCCTTTCTTGATCTTCTTGTATCTTTCAGCTATCAAATTTCCATCCATATCCAATACCTTCAGACCTGCTGAACCGTATGCAACATAGATGTACTTTCCACCGATAAAGCAACCGTTAGCAGCTGCTTTATATAGACCAGCCTTGTCACCTTGTGTATTCAAAGCATTCTTAATCTGGTAGTGCCACTGTTCGTTACCATTCAAATCGTAGCAGTAGAAACCTGCACCTCCCAAGCATGCGTATACTCTATCACCAACGAGTGCAATTGTATTCTTACCGTTGTTTGGTGTAATAGCTTCTACAGCGAAAGAATGCTCTGGTGTTACACTGAAGTCTGTTGTACCAGCTGGATATATATTGATATGTGCTGGTATTGCTGTATTTTCATCTTCAGTTTCTGTGAGCTGTCTGTCAAATGTCAGAGATGCAATCTTGCCATTATTTAAAGAGAGGTGCTTTACTCTACCATCAGTTTTGGTCATTTTGATTTCATTGAAATCTGTATCGTAGACCATGTAGCCTCTAGTAGTAGCAACAACATAATTGTCACCATCTCTCACAATGCAGTTCTCATCGTAGCCGAGATTGGCATTTGCTGCTGTTGCTGGTACAAGATTAATCATCTGCATTGGCTCAACCGTCTTTGTCTCCTGATTCTCTGTAATCTCAGTAGTTTCAGTATTCAAAAGACCATCATTCTTGATGTCTATGGTTGCAGTCATTGCTCCCTTCTTGAAGTGTGAACCAACAGTCAAGACTCTAGGAGTTGCTGTCTTTCCATCAATGATGAGGTGGTTGAAGTCCATCATATTCTCTGTATCCTGCAGGTATTGTTCCATAGTTACCTGATTATTTGTAACAGGAGAGAATACTTCGAGACAAGCACCATGTCCAGCGCCACGTGTGTGGTAAGAAAGATACATCTTGTTATTGTATTCCTTGACACATGTAGCAGAGATGTCGTGTGTATGATTAGGATACTCAATCGTTGTAATCAAGTCCAAATCTGCTTTTGGCTCTGGTGTTGGATCAGGTCCAGGAGTTGGAGCTCCATTATCATTGTGTCCTGGGTTACAAGCATCCTTCTTGATGGTGAAGTCATTCTGGTTTTCTGTTGTTACCTCGATGACGTTAGCCTCATTGTTCAGAGTTGTTTCTACAGGATTATCTGACCATTGTTCGCAAAAACCGCCCTTGAAGTAAATCTTACTCTCGTTACCAGGAGTTCTGAACATTTTCAGATCCTTTTTGTTTTCATCACTGTGATTGTAATGCAGTTTTTCACCGATGATATATGCAACAGCATTGTCGCCTTCCAATGTTATACTTCCTACGCCTGCGTTATGGTTGACATAATTTGGTGTATTGATGAAACTGTTGTTCTTTAAATATATATTAGAAGTCGCACACTGATCAAGCTTTTGTGCATTCAGGTATGCAACGTGCAGTTCGCAATTATTTCCTGTTATGTTTATGTTTTCTTTAGCGAATACACCGCATTCATTGTAGAGTTTTGCGCTGTTAATAAAAGTGATGTTTTTTGCAGAAAGCTTTCCTCCAATATAGTTGTTGCCGTCAAATGCTAAATCTTCATTTGGATATTCGAAACTTCCAGAGACGTAGAGCGTGCCACCAGCTCCATTCCATCCATCCCAGGCTTTAGCCTTGAAATCTCCACCTACGTAGAGATGACCCTGGTTGACGATAGTACTATTTGCCCAATTAGCATCTCCGTAGTTGTAAATGTATTGGTTTGGTGCTATACGCTTTGAATTGTTTGTAAATTGTAATGTACCATAATTATATATTGTAATTCCCTTAGAAGCCAGGTCGTATGTTGGATCTATTAAAGTAGCACCTGACATTACATAAATGGTCACATTATTGTATTCGTAGACATTTTTTAGTTCAAGCGTAGCTCCTTTCTTTACATATATGGTCGTATTTTCTACCTTTCCCAATTGTATACTTTTGCTTGAAGAAACTATATATGTGCCAGCTTGGTCAGGAGATGTAATGTCACCTTCAAGTTCTTTTCCTGTAGGGGTAATTGAAGATTCTGCAGGCATTGAATTGAAGTCTCCAAAAACATCAGAGAAAGATGCTCTTGTTGCCTTAGTGCTTGTAACTTTGTAGTTAGTTACTCTTGCGCTCAATTCTTGTGCATCTGTATTTGATTTAACAGAAATACCTAGCAATTTAGAATTGGTTATAGGTGTAATTGGATTTACGGGATTGTCGGTCCCGTTATCACTACAAGATGCGAGGAGCAATGCTGCAAAGCTGAATGTTGCAAGTTTGATATTTAATGCTTTCATTTTAGCTTTCTGTTTTGATGTTATTTCTTGATTGATATTTTGTGTTTTGCCTTAATAAAGGCTTAGCCAGTTTGCTTTTGATGGGCTGGTTAAGTTTTTAATAAGGTATGCTCTCCCATCCATCGGTAGGATGGGAGAGTAGAGGATTTTTATGATTCTGTATTATTGAGCAGCTCCACTAGTGAGCTTGAATACCTGGATACGTCCCTTACCGTATGCAACATAGATAAGACCATTCTTAACTGCTACATAGTTGGCAGAGTTGCCAGATGTTCCGATTCTCTTGTGAGTAACTTCCTTACCATCCTTGGTGAGGACTACGAGACCATAAGCACCTGCTGCAACGTATACGTAATTGTCGTCTACTGCTACACCATTGATGTAACCCTGACGCTTGTCAACGCTAACGTTGCCTTCGCCGTGAGAAACTGGAGTTGTCCATTCTGATGCCCATGCTTGGTTGCCGTTGCTCTCATAGCACATCAAACCCTTAGCGCTCTTGCAGACGTAGATTCTTCCGTTGCTGTCAATGGCAATCATGTTCTTACCGTTGTTAGGTGCAATTGAACCAACGTTGAAGCGACTTGTTTGCTTCATAGAATTGTCGAATACCTGTACCTCACCCTGAACTTCTGCATCACCTGCAGCAATCTCAGATGTGTAGTTCAAGCCAACGAGTGATGTACCATTTACTGCCACGAACTTAGCTTTGCCTGTAGTTTTTGTTAACTCACCTTTTACTAATGTTGGGTCGTAAACAGAGTAACCAAGAGTGCTTGCTACAGCAATGTTGTTGCCGAATGGTACAACGCAGTTGGCATCACCCTTAACAGCGTTGTCTAACGACTGAGAAGTCAAACCCTCTGTGACGTTCAATGTACCATCGCCACCTATGGTTGCATAACTAATAGCAGCACCACCTAACAGCTTGCCATCCTTGCCCTTGGCACTTCCTGCCAAGTACAGTTTGCTGTTGATGACGTTCAAGTGGTTGAAGTCGTATGTAGCTCCTGTTTCAGCCTGCTGTACTCTCTGCTTCAATGTAAGCTGTTCGCCATTCATTTCTGCAACATCAATGCTTCCACCGAAGTCTGTACCATTGGTATGGTATGAAACGTATACCTTGTTGTTGTCAGTAGGTACAATGGCTGTTGCTGACTGAGTGTCTCTATCGTAGTTTGCGATAGTAGACAACAGCATAAGCTTCTTCTGGTCTGCTACCTTGTATTCATCCTTCAGTACATAGCTGAAGTTTGCTCCAGGGGTCAAGGCTCCACCACCAGTGATGTAGTCGTAGCTCTGTACATCAGCATTCCAATTCAAATAGTCAAAGTCAACCTTGTTGCCTTCAGACTCTGTGCCATTCTTATAGCACTCCTTGAACTGTGCCAGGATAGTCTGGTTGTTTGTATTTGGAGTGCTGGTGAAATTGACGTTTTCGTCGCTTCCTGCATAGATAAACTTGTCTGCCTTGATGACAGCCACGTTGTTGGCATCATCGCCCATTACTATCTGACCGGAAGTGTTGTCTGTCTTCAAAGTATTGAAAGACATTACACCGTGGTTGCCGATTACAATCTGGCAGTTGCCCTGCAAGTCTGCTACAGCGTTTCCTAGAACCTTGGTAGGCTTTTCTGTGCCATTGTCGGTGTATTCGTTGTCTGTTACGTTCAGGTATTTTAGATCCATGTATGAACCTGCCTCCATGGTGAGCTTGTTCTTAATCTTGGCAGAGTAGTCAGAATAGAACTTACCGCCATCCTTGATGGTCATGCTCTTGACGATGGCAGCCTTACCAACATGCAATGCTCCGGCAAGAACAACGTTATCGGTAAAGGTGACACGGTCCAAAGTGTTGACTTTTGCACCAGCATTGATAGTCAATGTCTTTGCACGAAGAGATGCGTATTCTGTTATTTCTTTTCCGTAATTCGCACTTTCAGGATCAGTTACAGTATGCTTGTAGCCACTGAGGTATACAGAACCATTGATTGTGATGTTTTGGGTTGGAGTACCTTCAGATTTCTTGTCGCCTGTGGTATGTCCCTCAATCTTTCCGAGAGCTCTTGAAGAATACAAAGCACCATCAATGGTGATATTTTCATTGGCGATGCTGTATGAACCAGACTCCAAAACATAAATGGTATTGCCCTGAGGAATAGCGCTACTTGAACCAGTATACTCCAGCTTGCCGCCCTTCAGGACGACGATGGTGTTGCCAGTTCCTAAGTTGCTGTATTTTACGGTACTGTTACCAGCAACAAAGAGAGTTGTGTTCTCAATTGTATTGTTAGAGAAGTCGTAAGTCTTTCCGCTTCTGGTCTTGTATTTGTCATTTGACAAATCAGTTGCAGCATTCAGCTGCTTTGCACCATCAGCAGAAGGAGCTGTTGGTACGGTACTTTCAGTAAGTCCATTGAACAAAGTCTCGTTAAAGGCACGAGTTCTTGCCTTGTTAGAGCTGCTGCGCTTGTAGTTGGTAACGCTAGCTGCCAACTGTGCAGCATCAGTCTGTGTAAGTCCAATCTTGGTAATCTCAGAAGGGACGGTACCAGGGGTGATAGGAGTGGCAGGATCCGAAGAACTGTCGCTACATGATGCGAAAACGAATGCTGCCAAACCTATAGC
>ERZ1034897.1169-NODE-1169-length-10565-cov-340.627593_pt1 | contig 10565 bp, 14 predicted proteins | sample MGYA00520629_ERZ1034897 | MGnify/ENA primary metagenome ERZ1034897 (study PRJEB33766, sample SAMN09781789) | gut metagenome | biome: gut microbiome | host: Homo sapiens | place: Madagascar | study: EMG produced TPA metagenomics assembly of the PRJNA485056 data... | reverse complement strand
TTCCTAATTATATTGAGTTAAATTCAGATCTGAAACTGGGTCTTGGGAAAGTTACTTTGTTTCACCTCTTTGAATATAACTTGTCACTAACTTTAGACAGCCCGTTACAGATCTGCCTGTGTTAGATTGATTATTCATTTTTTAAGAGCTGATCTCAATAACGCTTTATTCCGACCTGTCACGAATATTTTCAGAAACTCCTTATCAGAATGAAAAAAGCTAAAGAGGATGCCATTTCTCTAGGTTTGACATTCCTTGGAAAAGAACTTTTAGAAGCCTTTTCCAAAGAATATGACGATATTATGAGCCATGCCGATAAGGAATGTCCTCCTCCTGAGGTACCAAAGAACGGAAAAGAGGCAAAATAAGGAGAGGTAAGACCAGAGCTCTGATTGAACAACTCAAAAGTTCAAGGATGACGTGTGCCGTTTTGCACATAACTTTGCCGTGCCTTTTGATAACATTCAGGCAGAACGTGATGTTCGCAATGTAAAAACAAAGACAAAAGTCTCATGGTGTTTTAGAAGTGTTAAAGGAGCTCAGGACTACCTCAAAATAATGTCTTTCATTAGTACCGGAAACAAGCATGGTATTAACGCATTTGATGCTTTAACTGCTGCTATTTCCGGTAATGCTAAAATTATTTTGGGTGAGGGGTCTGAATAGTTACGGTTTAAAATCCATAAACACAGATAATTTTTCATGTCTTAGATGTCGTGAATCATAAAAGTCTTCATCTGATACACCAAGAACGTTAGGATCATATGCACCAGTCAACTTAAGATTATATTTTTTCGCAATAGACTTAGCATACTCTTCTAGTTCATCAACCATAACATATTCTTTTCTATCGATTTTATTCCATAATGTTGGTGGAAATGGACAAAGATACAATTCAATGTCAACATCTTTAGTTTGTAAATAGTTGATAAGCTTTTCAAATACTTCAACTGACTCTTTTCTCAGGTGTTCCTTTTTTACAAGGTGAGGTGTCATTTGATATTTCTTAATATCATTAAGAACAAAATTTAAGCCCTGAGCTTGAAAGGATTTTGCATAAACCCAGCTGGCATCTTTTTTGTAATATGCTCCATCATAGCTTTCGTCTGGAGTTCCAATACGATCTGTAGTAGCTTTTCTTAAAACTATGTCATTCAAATTTGTTAAAAGAATCCTTGTCGATGATTGAAAGTATGAAATGGATAAAAGTTCCATCCAACTTATTATTTTATCAACAAGTGATGACTTTAGATTTGGAGCTACCACATTTTTATGATTGAGAACATCAATCATGTATAAAGCGTATGGTTTGTATTTCAGATCTTTTATGTTTTGCTTTATATAGGTCTCACAGAAATAATCAAAGTCTACACAGATTACTACCCTCTTATAATTCTTATTAAAGAACTCCAAAGCACCAAACTGTGCCATGATGTCATAGAAATCAGCATCACTTTCTCCTAGATTAAAGAAGTTATCTGTACCCACATCATGAGAACGTATTCCCATTGATAAACTTGGTCCGAAAACAAGACAATCAACATTTTCCGGAAGGAATTGAATTAAATTAAATTTAACATTTCTTTCATTAAAATTACCAACAGAATAAACGGCTTTTCCCTTAGCAATCTGTTGTGCTGCTTCTCTTGATGATACATCATGAAAAATATTACCTGGATCAGCAACAAAATTAGTGAATGCAATTATAAAAGGGATGGGAATAAATATGAGAATTCCCTTCCATAAACTTATTTTTTTTAACATTTTTAAAATTGAAAATAAATAAATTGAGATTGACCAACCATTCCTGCATAAAGAATTGCAAATATTTCTGCGTAAATTATTCCTGAACGAATTAAGAATGGCTTGCTACTTACGAATTCATATAGTGATGAGCCTTTTTCCTTTAGGTAATCAGCAAAGAATAACAATGACAAGCCAAGAACCATGAGAATTACAGTTCCTTTGCCTCTACCGGTAGACACAAATACATCAACAGTATTTATGTTAGAAAAATCGGTGATAATGTTGAAAAGTGACTCCATTCCTCCAGATACTGTTCCTGCGCATACGAATACCCAGCAAATACAGATTAAGAGAAATGTCCTAAGTCTTTTAAGGTTTATCCATAAAAGATCGCTGTTTTTTAAAGGTAATAATAGTGAAACTTTTTTTGATATTTGACCAAGTAAATCACTCATCATAATAAGAGTACATGGAATGACGGCTGCAGCGACAAAATAATAGGCAGTACATCCATGCCACATACCAATCAGGATCCATAAAAACAGCATTGATAAATAAAAAGGAACTTTTTTACCGACTTTCTTTCCGAATTTTAGTTTGCAGGTTTTACCTATTTTTACCATTGGATCACTCTTCTGTATCGGATACATAACATAATCCTTGAACCAGAGACCAAGCGTAATATGCCAACGCTGCCAAAATTCCTGAATAGTTTTTGAGAAAAATGGTGATTTGAAGTTTTCTGGTAACTTAACACCAAACATTGCAGACGCACCAAGAACTATATCCATGCATCCAGAAAAATCTGTATACAACTGTATTGCATAACATAGCGTTGCAATAAATAAGTCTCCACCTCCATATTGAGGATCTCCATAGGTTGCAGACACTATCAACGCAAATCTCTCAGAAATAACTAGCTTCTTAAAAAATCCCCATAGCATTCTGCGAATACCATATTCGATATTAGATACTTCGAGAGTTTTTGTAGTAACCAATTGATATCTGATTTCAGAGAATCTTGTGACCGGCCCAGATATAACCTGAGGAAAATAAAATATAAATAAAGCTGTGGTTGTTATATCTTTTTCTGCTTCATAGAGTTTCCATCTAATATCAATAAGATAGCCGATAGCAGATAGTGAGAAATATGATAAACCTATAACAGGTACAAACTGTAGCCAGCTGAGATTTGGATTTAAATGGAATAACTGAGAAAACAGTTCTCCCAAATTAAATGCATATTTAAGAATAAACAGATTTACTGAAAGACCTGCAATCGAAATAAAAGTAATAATATTAGCGGTTCTTTCAGTTTTTGCTTTCTCAATAAAGACTGCTCCATAGTGAGTTAATGCAATGATGTATATCATCAAAAGACAAATCATTGGAACATCAATGCCAGGAGCACTTAGATAAAAAATAACACTACCTAGTAACAGAATATACTTCTGATATTTTTTTACTGAATAAAAAAGTAGTAGCGTTATCCCTAAAAATAGGAAAAACTTTAGGCTAGTTAAACTCAATTTTATTATTTACCCATTTCCAAAATGATATCGACCATCTCTCCAACATTCTTCATAGTTACGGCTTTTCCCATAGGAATTTTGAAGCCAAATTCTTCTTCAACACCTACAATAAGGTTGATGTGTTCAAATGAATCCCAACCATCAACATCACTTGCGACAGTTTCATCGTGTAATTCGATAGAGTCGTCATCAAGAATGTCTCTGAATACCTTATTTAGTCTAGTATATACTTCATCTCTAGTCATTTTGTTATCTCCTTTTTTTATTTCATTACTAAAACTTTCATCTTGGCTTTAGACACAAGATCTTTATTTTGATTTTTAATTGATACCTTAAGAACAATCAGTCTCAGCTCATCGTTTTTATCTATAACCTTGCCTGTAACTGTAAGTTCGTCTCCAACATAAACCGGCTTTTTAAAAGATAAATCTTCTAAGCTGTGGACAAGACTGTATTTACCGGGCAGATACATTCCTGCAATGGTTGAATAAAATGAGGCCGTGAGCATCCCGAAGGAAACATGTCCTCGAAGTTTTCCTTTACCAACCTCTTTTGCGAATTCGTCATCCTTATGTAAAGGGTTTTCATCCCCAGAAATTTCTCTAAATAGGGATTCCATTTCAGGTGTAATTTTCTTATTGAAACTAGCTTCTAAACCAAGTTTAATTTCGTCAAAAACATATTCGTTCAAAACTAAATTGCTCCTTTAATCTTTTGGTAGATGTTTTCTGAATCAAGTTTGTTGTTTCTTCTTACAACAAGTTCAGAACCATATCCAACAGCAAACATATCCTCGATACCAATAGGAACCACTTTTAGATTTAGACCGTTGTAAGCTACTGTTTCAGAGACTATACTTGACAATCCTCCATAAATGTTGTGCTCTTCTACAACAAACAGTTTGTTAAATGCTTTTGAAAGCTCAGAAATCAATTGACCATGAAATGGTTTTATTTTTGAAATATTTATTAACTTTGAGTGAATACCTTCTTCTTCAAGTTTTGAACAGGCCTCATATGTTTCTGAGAGAATACTGCCTGAGACCAAAACCGCTATATCGTTTCCCTCTTTGAGAATATCTATTCCGCTTTCAGAAAGAGAGTAAGAACTATCAAAAAATTCTTTTTCATTATTCATTCCAATTCTTATGTAAGCAGGGCCTGCATGTTCGTATGCAGATTGAACACAAGCTGCAACCTGCTGAGGGGTAGAAGGGGAGTATATTGCAAGATTTGGAATGGCTCTTAGAACAGAAAAATCCTCAGTTGTATGATGGGTTGGTCCAAGTGAACTCCAAGAAAGACCACTTCCCATTCCCACAATTTTTACATTTAAGTTCTGGAAACAGATATCATTTCTGATAAATTCCATTGAGCGATATGCGAGAAATGCTCCTGCAGTAAAAACGAAAGGTTTTTTACCGACAGATGCCATTCCAGCTGCAGCTGCAACCATGTTTTCTTCAGCAATACCAAAATTATAAATTTGTTCAGGAAAATTCTTTCTGAACATCTCGTCAAATCCAGTACCACTATCTGCCAGCAGATGCATAATTTCATGATCTTTTTCTGCCAGTTCCATCAGCTTACCAATGTATGATCTATTCATGAATTACTCCAAATCTGCATCGGCTATTTCAAGTTCTGTTTTGAAAACTTTAAGTTCTTTTTTGGAAGGAAGTTTAAAGTGCCAGTTCGCATTATTTTCCATAATCGATACTCCTTTTCCCTTGACTGTATTAGCAATAATTAAGGTTGGAGTATCACTTTCTTTTGCTTTATTTATTGCGGTGGTAATACTTTCAAGATCGTGACCATCCGTTTCAATAACATTCCACCCAAAACTTTCAAATTTTGTCTTCCAATTAGGATTTCCTATAGTTTCCTGAACAAATGTCATTTTCTGAATCTTATTGCAGTCCAGAATTGCTATAAGATTTGATAATTCAAAGTTAGGGGCAGTCATGATTGCTTCCCAGACTGTTCCTTCTTCAAGCTCTCCATCGCCTAAAATGACATAGACTTTTGCCCTACTTTTATTTGTTTTTAATGCAATTGCAATACCCAAACCAAAAGATAATCCATGTCCAAGAGATCCTGTTGTAGCTTCAATCCACTGACTGTCTCTTAAGCAAGGTTCTCCACCAATTTGAGAATTCTCAGTTAAATATGAGGAAAACATTTCTTTTGAAATAAGTCCTGCTTTTTGCAAAACAGCATAAAGAGCTAAACCAGCATGACCTTTACTTAGAATGAGACGATCTCTGTCTTTCCACTTCGCTTCTTCTGGATTAAAATTCAGTAACTTTTTTAGGTAGAAAACATATAAAATTTCCAGACATGAAAAGCATGAAGCGAGATGAGCCATACCTCCCTTGTAGCCTGTAATAAAAATATTTTTCCTCAGCTCGAGTAAATCCTTACTCTCATCAAGTGTATTAGCCAAATTGAGTTACCTCGTCTGAATCAAATCCCAATCCACCGCAATATTCAATATTGTCGATTGCAATCATTTCGTCATCTGTCAGTTCAAAACTGAACAAATCTATATTTTCTAGAATTCTTTGAGTTGCTGATGCTTTAGGAATAACTACAAGCCCTTTTTTTAAACACCATTTAAGACAGATTTGTGCCACTGAAATTTGCTTCTGAAACGATAATTCCTTCAAGTTTTTATTACTTAAAATCTGACCGTTTCCAAGAGGGCTGCTTGCTTCAATAACTATGTGCTCTTTATTGCAATAGTCCAGAAGCTCCTGATCATGCATTCCAACATGAAATTCATATTGATTTACTAGAGGCATCAGTTCTGCAGTTTTCTTTAATTCTTCAAGATGGTGTTGTTTAAAATTACAGACTCCAATATTTTTTACCAAACCGTCTTTACATAACTGCTCCATACCTCTCCAGGTATCTGCATTTATATCTTTCCAGTTTTTGTGAAGATTTGGAGATGCAGGCCAATGAATTAGGTATAAATCCAAATAGTCTGTCTTAAGCTTCTTCAAAGATTGTCTGCAAGCTTTTTGAACTGCATCAAAACCTCGATTAGTATTCCAGACTTTGTCAGTTAAATAAATCTGTTCTCTAGCAACACCTTTCTCCAAAATCGCCTTACCCAATGAAATTTCATTTGCGTAAGCTGCTGCTGTATCAATTAGCTGGTATCCGGCATCGATGGCAGTTGAAATGATATTCTTCATTTGTTCTCTATCATTTATCTGCCATGTACCAAGTCCAACACATGGGATCTTGCTACCATTTCTTAATAACTTATAATCCATGTCAGTTATCCTGGTTAACTTTGATGACATTTTGCTTCTTTTGATAGTTATCTTTGATATCAAATTCCCAAACAGAATTTCCTTCACTATCTTCTGAAACTTTAGTAAAACCTTGAGTTCCATAAAATCCTTTTACCATTGCATTTTTTGCGGTTGGATAGTAGTAACCAAAGATTTTCTTTACACCAGCATTCTTTGCTTTTTCAACAAGCTCATCCATCATTGCGAATTCCATATCGCGCTTAAGGACTCTGCAGCTCATTAGCCATAATTCCATATGTAATTCATCATTATCATTTCCATCAATTCGGCCTATAACAACGCTCACAACTCCGTTATCACCAAATTTGTCGCCTAGCTTTCCGTAAAGGGTTATATGCTTAGGATCTTTTGACAATGATTCAATATCACTTTGGTTATATCTTCTAGTAGTAAGGTTGAATTGATTACTTTTATTTGTAAGTTGGGCTATACGAGACATGTATAAAGGAGAGAAACTCTTAATCTCACCTTTCATTTCAAGAGATTTTAAATAGTCTTCATAGTTTACAAATGTTGATTGTAACTTTTGTCTCTTCGCATTCTCTTGATACATCTCATTTCGCTTTAGATCATCTTCAGATAATGCGGTAACTTCAAAGAAGCCTGACTTATCGATTATTTGAATATAATGTTCAACGGTATCAATTTCAGGTACTGATACACCGTTTAATTGTTGAGAAACAATTTCTCTTTCTGCAGGATTATCGTCTACAAAAACAAAGCTTTCTGGAAGTAGGTTAAGCTCTGCTGCTGTATTGCTAAGATTTAAGCTTTTGGGCTCCCAATTTGCTTTAAATTTTATGAAATCATCCTTAGTTAAGACTGAATCTGGTCGTTCAAAACCTGATAATGCGTTACGTTCGTCATTCTTTGAATTGACTGTAAGTAAAACACCAAGTTGTTTTTGTAACTTTATGTATTGCTGAAATTCACTGTATGTTTGGGCTAATGATGTCTCCTGACCTATCTCTATATTGTCAGCTCCATCATCTCCAATTACACCGCCCCAAAGGGTATTATCTAAATCAAGATTTAAAACCTTTTTATTTTTTCCATAAATTGATTTAACAATATTTGCTACATTGAATGAAAGATAAGGTATAGCAGGAACAGCAACAGAATATTTATACATATGCCAGTAAAATGGATCTGCCCATTTTTCTAGTCCGTATGAGGCAGAAATATAGTTAACATCACATATGTAAAAGTTATCATGGTCCTGAGCATACTCATAAAATGACAAATTTAGAGAGGTTACAAAGTTAACTCTTCCATGATAATCTGAGGCATCCTTATTACCCATCAGTCTAAAGAATGGGTACTCAAAATTATTTTGAATAATAGGGCAGTGGTACCTTTGAGAAATAGCATCCCATAACCCATAGAATTTGGAGATAGTTGCCTTTTTCTTTTCTTCAACAGTATTTTCGTCATCAGATAAAACAGGAAATTCATTTATGTTCCTTATGCAGGTACAAACATAAATGATATCTGGAGTAAAAGCTTCCAATTCTTCATTAGGAAAGAATCCATCTTCATAATACTGATTGTATTCTGATTCATAAAATATTGGTTTTATACCGTAATTTAACAAAAACAGCTCAAGCATGAGTTTAATGTTTTGCGTTGTCTGGCCGCCAAGAATAGCTATCTTTTTTTCTATATATTTTGAAGAATTCTCAAGTAATATTTTCTTTAATGATTTTTTCTTTTTTAGAATAAAATCAGCATCAAAAGGATAGTTTAATTCTTTCATTTTTAGAGCCTAATTCTCGAGGTATGAATTTGAAGTTAAAAAGCATTATGGTAAGAATGTTGATTCTTTATAGAAAAAAAAAGGACCATATTACTTATTGATTAACAAAGATAAAACCATAATTTTTAATCTACCAACGACATCGCGAAGTCACATAAGAAGATATTGTATCTATATTTGATCAAATTTTATCACATATTCTTTAGTTTGATTATTTTTTTTGCAAAACAGTCAAACTGCGTCAGATCACATAATCTGACTATATAGAGAACGGCGATCTGTCAAGCAAATAATTTAAAAAACACCATATATCAGATCAGAAGAGCTCAAAAATAGTAAGTTTTGATTGATCTTTATAAAGTAAAAAATTAGGTGTAATTATTTGAAATAAAAGAATAAAGTTGAGATGTAAGGATCAGTTTTTTTGACATGGATTCTACTAAAATAAATAGTGAACAAAAATCAATTTTGGAGAATCACATGTCAGGTAAAATTATCACTTTTTGCAATGGTAAATGCAACTCAAATTCATTCGTTTCTAGATTTGTTTCACTAATTACACCTCAATACATCGGAATTACAGCAAAACAGATTGGATTTATTAAACGTAAAGCTAATTTGAATACAAGTAAATTAGTTGAAGCTCTTGTAATGGCAGCTGGTAAAAGCTGCAATATGAAGATAGCAAGCATAAAAGAGTACTATGCAAGTTTAGCCCGTTCAGGAGAAGACTTGTATGATAAACCTTTTCACAATAGATTAAGAGAAGACGGCTGTGTAACGATGATGCTTATACTTGCCAGACTGCAGAACAAGGTATTATCAACAGTGAATAACACTGCAGTCAAAGAGGTGCTTCAGGAACTAAACGAGTGCGGATTAGATATTGAGGACTTCTTCTTGCACGATGGTACTTACTGGCATGTTAACTGAGAGTTAGCTGATGAGTTTCCTGGTACAAGAAGTGCAGAAAAAGGCAAAGTGCAAGCTAAGAAGTTAACTTATACCACTTTAGATCTTGAAGGTAATGTAGTAACAGAGGAAAAGGCTAAGAACGCTCAAATAGGACTACAGGTAACATGGTCAATGCTACACGAATGTGTTGTTGATCTTGGCATAGGTGGGCAACTGAGAACGAAAAGAACTACGTCTTTGCAACAGCTGCAAAAAAAAGTACTTCACTTATTTGATAGTGGCTATGTAAGCTACGAGATGTACGGTGAGATTAAAGAAACTGGAGAGTTAATAGGAAAGTTAAGAAGTAACTCAGCAGGAAAGATTGTAAGCTGTCATATGGGTAAAAAGGACTTAACAGAACACTTTAAAGACAAGAAACTGTCAGATGCTTCTGTTAGACATTACTTAGAACATCGAGTTATGGATTTAATTGTAGAGTTCAAAGGAGAAATCTACAGGGTGATTAGATTTTTCTCCAAGAAAGACCAAAAGGTACAGTATTTAATAACCTCGATAAGAAAGAAAAACATCAAGGCAATTAAGCTTACGCTGATGAATAGCAAAGGTGAAGAACACTGCTGTGTACTTTCTGATGCAAGCGATGAAATCAAAGATTCTATTCTAGATTTAATAGTTAAACTGCGAAAACAAAATGACGTTCAGATAAAGTTTGTACAAGGATTTGAAGTAAAGGTTACTCCAAATCTAATTAAAGGTATCCTCATCGAATTAAAGTAATGTGATTTTTAAAGATCAGGAGAAAATATGTCCATAGAAGAAATTAAAAGAGCAATTACAAGTGCACAAGAACTGAAATATCGTACAGTATATGGCGAAATTATTAAAGCACACCAAGATCACAATTTGATACCAATGTTATGAATACTCAATCCCTGTGACTTTAACTTAAAAAACTCTTCCTTAAGATGTTCTAAAGCCAGATGCTCTTTCTTCTGGTAAATCCCTTCCCCAAGATGAATTCTTGCTATTCTGTCTACAGTCATCTTGGTTAAACCGTATTTATGAGCAATCTGATAAGAACACAAAACGCTTCTTCCGGTGATGTCACGAACGATCTGCTCTGTGTGAACTGCATTGTTTGATGGTTCAATAAAATTTCTCCTTTTTAACGGACACCACAAATATTATCCTTTTTCAAGGAGTTAAGATGAGGGAGAAATATTTACCAGTTACCAACAGCTTACTGGTACAACAATAAAGATAAGTTCGATGTCTTTATCTCTAATCC
>ERZ1034897.1164-NODE-1164-length-10602-cov-6.009387_pt1 | contig 10602 bp, 8 predicted proteins | sample MGYA00520629_ERZ1034897 | MGnify/ENA primary metagenome ERZ1034897 (study PRJEB33766, sample SAMN09781789) | gut metagenome | biome: gut microbiome | host: Homo sapiens | place: Madagascar | study: EMG produced TPA metagenomics assembly of the PRJNA485056 data... | reverse complement strand
ATCGTTTGAGCTTTGGGCGGTACGGTAGGTCGTAAAATCCTGCTCGCGCTCCGTGCTCTGCGCGTCGCGGCGTTGGCTGTTCTGGCGATTCTGATCCATGGGCGCTACCACTCGATTGTCTCGATAGGCACGGGGTTTTGCTGGACCGTCTCGCTTTCCACGCGACCACTCTTAAAGCGGATCAGACGATCGGCCATAGGTGCGAGCGCGGAGTTATGCGTGATGATGATGACGGTAATGCCCTGTTTGCGACAGGTGTCCTGCAGCAGCTGCAGGATCTGCTTGCCGGTTTTGTAGTCGAGCGCGCCCGTGGGCTCGTCACACAGGAGCAGCTTGGGGTTCTTGGCCAGCGCGCGGGCGATGGACACGCGCTGCTGCTCGCCGCCCGAAAGCTGCGCGGGAAAGTTGGCGAGGCGCTCGCCCAGGCCAACCTGGCGAAGCGTTTGCTCGGCATCGAGCGAATCGGGGCAAATCTGCGCCGCGAGCTCGACGTTTTCGAGTGCTGTCAGGTTGGGAACCAGATTGTAAAACTGAAAGACAAAGCCCACGTCGGCGCGGCGGTATTCCACAAGCTGTGCCTCGTTGGCGGCGCTCACGTCGCGCCCGTCCACCGTCACAGTGCCGGAGGTCGCCGTGTCCATGCCGCCCAAGATGTTGAGCGCCGTGGTTTTACCGGCGCCCGAAGCGCCCAGGATAATGGCAAGCTCGCCGCGCTCAACGGTAAAACTCGCGCCATCGAGCGCGTGAATACGGGCATCGCCCTCGCCGTATGCTTTGATGACGTCTTTGAATTCGATATAGGCCATCGATCGGTTCCCATCTGGTCGGATAACTCTTTAGTATTACCCATTTCGCACCGACCAAAAAGGGACAGGTTTATTTTGGCAGGTTTTATATGGGGAAACGGCGGGTGTTGGTAGAGCGACGAGGCGACAGAGGAGCCATCCACGGAGTCAAGCCACCCGTCAAACGCAGAGGATTTATCTCGACCGTCAGCCAAGTTATTCGAACAGCTGTTCGTTTCTATGATATGATGCTACCATCCAAACAAGCTCATCCGCAGAAAGGCGGCCGCCGTGACATACGACTTCAAGAAGGAATGCAAGGAGCTCTATAGGCCCGCAGGCAAGCCGAGCATCGTAACCGTCCCGCCCATGAGCTACGTCGCCGTACGCGGAAAGGGCAACCCAAACACCGCGGGCGGCGAGTACCAAAGCGCCCTTCCGCTGCTTTACGGCATCGCCTATACCATCAAAATGTCGAAGAAAGGTTCAAGAAACATCGAAGGCTATTTTGACTTTGTGGTGCCGCCGCTCGAGGGGTTCTGGTGGCAAGACTCCCCCAGCAGCGACATCGACTATGTGCGCAAGGATGACTTCAACTTCATCTCGTGCATCCGCCTGCCCGATTTTGTCACCCAGGCCGACTTTGACTGGGCCGTCGCGGAAGCTACCGCCAAAAAGAAACTGGACTTTTCAGCGGTTGAGCTGCTTAAGGTTGACGAAGGCCTATGCGTACAGTGCATGCACACCGGACCTTACGACAACGAACCGGCGACCGTGGACGCCATGCATGAATTTGCGGCAGAGCAGGGCTATGCCCTCGACTTTTCCAATGCCCGCCTGCATCACGAGATCTACCTCTCCGACCCACGCAAATGCGCACCGGAGAAGCTCAAAACGGTGATCCGCCATCCCATTAAGCGCACCGAATAGCGTGGGACGCCGTGCTGCATATCAGGTTTAAGGCTAGCTGACCAGCAGCTGACCAGCAGTTTTCAAGACCATCCGGCAGTTTTCTTGACATGAGTCGTTGCATCTTATAAGCTGGTTTTGCTAAAGCTGGAAAGCCTCTCAACGATGCGCAACTCCAGCTCTTTTTATATCAAGAGGACAAAATGAAATATCAGAAGTCGTGGAAATCCATCAGCGAACAGGTAACGCTACTGATAGAAAACAAGGGCCTTGAGTGCGCCAACCAAAGCGAGCTCGAGCGCGCTTTGGTCGAAATCGGCTACTACAGACTGTCCGCCTACTGGTTTCCCTACAAAATCAAAAGCAAGTCCGGGAACACCATCTTTCGTGAGGGCACAACATTCGAAACCATCATCCGCGCGTATGAATTTGACCGAGGCCTCCGACAGTTAATGTTTGACGCGGTCGGTAGAATTGAGATTTATCTCAGAAGCAGGATTGCCTATCTTGCATCTGAGGAATCCGGACCTTTCTGTTACCCTGACGCAGCCGTAGCGAGGCTCAAACGGGAGTTCTCCACAGCAAAGAAAAACGAGCAGTACATTAAGCACTTCGTGGCTAAATACGGTGACGAACAGGAGCTGCCGCCCTACTGGATGATGGTGGAATGCATCACAATGGGAACGATTGAGCTGCTTTATTCTGAAATGTCACCACAAACGAAAGCGACAATTGCAAACGAGTTTGGCGTGAAAGTTCCCATCCTCAAGAATTGGATTTCCGTACTCCGCGTCTCCAGAAATGCTTGTTGTCATCACTCTAGGGTATGGAATAGGACATGGGGCGTAAAACCCATGATCCCCAAAGCTTGGAAAGAATTTCACGGCTCTAACGACAAGACCTTTGCCGTCTTATCCGTTCTTTACTACATGCTAGAGGGCATTGATGAATCGGCGCGATGGCGGTACAGCCTTGAAGAGTTAATCGCAAAGTTCAATGACATTCCACTAGACAAGATCGGCTTTTGCGAAAACTGGCGCGAGACGGATCCGTGGATGTAGCTCATCGGGTAATTTCGGCTTGATAGTTCATCCGGAAGGCGCGCCCCTTGTTCAACTTCAGAGTGAGATGCAGCTCCAGCAGGTGGCATCATCCGGAAGCCAATAAAAAGGCCGAATAAATCGTTTCCGTTTGCCTAACAAAATGACCGCTCGGCCAACACACCCGACCCATGTCCTCACGCGATGATACTGTTCTCTAGAGTTCTTATTAGAGAGGGGTGCTCCATGGAGATCACCATCAACCGCGAAATTGGGAAGCTCGGACTTCCCAGGCATCTTGTGCTTGGTATGGATCCAGGTATTGCAAGCTGCGGATTCGCACTTATCGACACAGCCAATCATGAAATCCTGGATTTGGGCGTCAGATTGTTTGACTCACCAACTCATCCTAAAACGGGCCAAAGTCTTGCGGTTATTCGCAGGGGCTTCCGCTCTACCCGTCGAAACATCGACCGTACCCAGGCCCGCTTGAAGCACTGTCTCCAAGTCCTCAAGGCTTATGGCCTCATCCCCCAAGACGCCACCAAAGAGTATTTCCACACCACAAAAGGCGACAAGCAGCCGCTCAAGCTTCGCGTTGATGGTCTTGAGCGCCTGCTCAACGATCGCGAGTGGGCGTTGGTCCTTTACTCCCTCTGCAAACGTCGTGGATACATCCCCCACGGAGAAGGCAATCAGGATAAATCGAGCGAGGGTGGCAAGGTTCTTTCCGCCTTGGCAGCTAACAAAGAGGCAATTGCGGGGACATCGTGCCGCACCGTTGGCGAATGGCTCGCTCAGCAGCCTCAAAGTCGCAATCGCGACGGCAATTATGACAAGTGCGTAACGCATGCCCAGCTTATCGAAGAAACTCATATCCTATTTACTGCTCAACGCTCCTTTGGCTCCAAATACGCTTCGCCGGAATTTGAGGCCGCATATATCGAGGTTTGCGATTGGGAGCGTTCGCGCAAAGACTTCGACCGTCGCACGTACGACCTCGTTGGCCACTGCTCATACTTCCCAACAGAAAAACGAGCCGCACGCTGCACGCTCACGAGCGAACTCGTTGCAGCCTATGGCGCACTCGGCAATATCACCATCATCCACGAAGACGGGACCTCTCGCGCCTTGAGCGCAACGGAGCGCGATGAGTGCATTGCAATCCTGTTCTCGTGCGAACCCATTCGAGGCAACAAAGATTGTGCCGTTAAGTTCGGCGCCCTCCGAAAAGCACTCGACCTTAGTTCTGGCGATTACTTCAAAGGGGTTCCAGCTGCCGACGAAAAAACGCGCGAGGCGTACAAGCCCAAGGGATGGCGCGTGCTCCGCAATACCCTCAATGCAGCCAATCCCATTCTCTTGCAGCGTTTGCGCGACGACCGCGATCTCGCCGACGCTGTCATGGAAGCGGTAGCATATTCCTCGGCTCTCCCCGTACTGCAAGAGCGGCTTCAGGAGTTGCCGCTCTCAGAAGCGGAGATCGAAGCGCTTTGCAAGCTTCCCTATTCATCCAAAGCTCTTAACGGCTATGGCAACCGTTCCAAAAAGGCACTCGACATGCTCCTCGACTGCCTCGAGGAGCCCGAGGTCCTTAACCTTACGCAGGCCGAAAATGACTGCGGTCTGCTGGGGCTGCGCATCGCTGGCGCCCAGCTCGAGCGTTCCAATCGTCTGATGCCCTATGAGCTCTGGGTTGAACGTACCGGCCGGACCAACAACAATCCCGTCGTCATTCGCTCCATGTCGCAAATGCGAAAAGTGGTCAATGCCATCTGCCGCAAGTGGGGCGTGCCAAACGAAATCCACGTTGAGCTTGATCGAGAGCTTAGGTTGCCTCAGCGTGCGAAAGATGAGATTGCCAAGGCCAATAAGAAAAACGAGAAGAATCGCGAACGCATCGCCGGACAAATCGCTGAGCTGCGCGGCTGCACAACAGAAGAGGTCACGGGCAAACAGATAGAGAAGTACCGCCTGTGGGAGGAGCAGGAGTGCTTCGATCTTTATACGGGCGCTAAAATCGAAGTTGATCGCCTCATTAGCGACGACACTTACACGCAGATTGACCATATCCTGCCGTTCTCTCGCACGGGAGAAAACTCGCGCAACAACAAGGTCTTGGTCCTCGCAAAAAGCAATCAGGACAAGCGCGGGCAGACGCCTTACGAATGGATGTCCCACGACGGCGCGCCTTCATGGGATGCTTTTGAGCGTCGCGTTCAGGAAAACCAGAAACTCAGCCGTCGCAAAAAGAACTTCCTGCTGGAAAAAGACCTTGATGCTAAAGAGGGCGAGTTCTTAGCCCGCAGCTTCACCGACACCGCCTATATGTCACGAGAAGTATGCGCCTACCTCGCCGACTGCCTGCTGTTCCCCGATGACGGCGCAAAGGCGCATGTTGTTCCCACCACTGGCAGAGCGACCGCATGGCTGCGTCGCAGGTGGGGGCTTAACTTTGGCTCGAATGGTGAGAAAGACCGCTCGGACGATCGTCACCATGCCACCGATGCCTGCGTGATTGCAGCATGCAGCCGAAGCCTTGTGATTAAAACTGCTCGCATCAACCAGGAAACGCACTGGAGCATCACCAGGGGCATGAACGAGACTCAGCGTCACGATGCCATTATGAAGGCGCTCGAAAGTGTTATGCCCTGGGAGACCTTTGCGAACGAAGTACGTGCAGCGCACGATTTTGTCGTACCCACCCGCTTTGTTCCGCGTAAGGGAAAGGGCGAGCTGTTCGAGCAGACGGTTTATCGCTATGCCGGTGTCAATGCGCAGGGCAAAGACCTAGCTCGCAAAGTGGGCTCCGACAAAGACATTGTCATGGGCAACGCTGTTGTATCGGCAGACGAGAAGTCGGTCGTCAAGGTGAGCGAGATGTTGTGCCTGAGGCTCTGGCATGACCCGGAGGCCAAGAAGGGGCAGGGCGCTTGGTACGCAGACCCCGTCTATAAGGCGGATATTCCCGCACTTAAGGATGGGACGTATGTGCCTAGAATTGCAAGGGCAGCAATAGGAAGAAAGGCGTGGAAACTCGTTCCGAAAAGCGCAATGACAAAGCCGCCCCTGGAAATATACCTTGGCGATCTAGTGCAAATCGGCAATTTTATTGGGCGGTTTAGTGGCTACAACATCGCAAATGGAAGTTGGTCATTTATCGACAGGCTTACTAAGGAAGCCCTAAGCTGCCCCAGTGTTGCCAAGCTGAACAACAATCTGTTCCCAACAATTATTCGTGAGTCCATAATAATGCGCAAATAGCCCATATGCCCCGTTCAGAGTGAGCTCTGAACGGGGCATTCTTCTTTCTGGGAACACTACCCGTAAACCAACGGCTGAATACCTTAATTGAACTTTCGAGCTTATCTTGTACGGTTATCGCATCTTTGAGCATGCGCCCTTCCCCAAGGTGGTGATACGCTGGCGTATATCTAGAGGACACGAGCCAGCAAGTCTTGAGCGCACGCCCTTCCCCAAGGTGATACGCTCAGCCGTGGACGGGATACGCAGCCCCGCTAGTCTTGAGCACGCGCCCTTCCCCAAGGTGATACGCTCCGCTGGACACAAATGTGCTGTACGACCAGGTCTTGAGCACGCGCCCTTCCCCAAGGTGATACGCTTCGGGTCGAGCTTGCAGCCGGAGTCTTCGCAGTCTTGAGCACGCGCCCTTCCCCAAGGTGATACGCTCGACACCTCGTGCACGCCTACTGGCGAGTCGTCTTGAGCACGCGCCCTTCCCCAAGGTGATACGCTCCTCCGCGAAATCGACCGCGAGCTGCCGAAGTCTTGAGCACGCGCCCTTCCCCAAGGTGATACGCTTGAGCTCGACACCATCACCCGCATCAGACCGTCTTGAGCACGCGCCCTTCCCCAAGGTGATACGCTAAAGTCATTGAGGAATATCTTGAATTGATTGTCTTGAGCACGCGCCCTTCCCCAAGGTGATACGCTTCGTCGCCAAGATACGGAGCCTGCATGAGGGTCTTGAGCACGCGCCCTTCCCCAAGGTGATACGCTCATCCGGGTCACCAAGGGTGTCAATCTCCAGTCTTGAGCACGCGCCCTTCCCCAAGGTGATACGCTTCCGAAACCGGCTGTTTCCGATACGCCTGGGGTCTTGAGCACGCGCCCTTCCCCAAGGTGATACGCTGACGTGGGCCATGGTGACAACTCCAGTCCAGTCTTGAGCACGCGCCCTTCCCCAAGGTGATACGCTCTGGACTACGCGCAGGCCGAAGCCGTCGTAGTCTTGAGCACGCGCCCTTCCCCAAGGTGATACGCTAGGACGCAACACAAACGGCACTCATTGCCTGTCTTGAGCACGCGCCCTTCCCCAAGGTGATACGCTTATTGTTATGGAAGCATCCTCCTATAAGGTGTCTTGAGCACGCGCCCTTCCCCAAGGTGATACGCTCGCTGATCCTACTGAGGGCATCACGTGTCCGTCTTGAGCACGCGCCCTTCCCCAAGGTGATACGCTTAGGACGCAACACAAACGGCACTCACGCCTGTCTTGAGCACGCGCCCTTCCCCAAGGTGATACGCTCAGCCAGGCGCACAAAAGAAAAGCTCACTGGTCTTGAGCACGCGCCCTTCCCCAAGGTGATACGCTGCCCGCAGATTCCGCAGCGCTCGGCGGTCAGTCTTGAGCACGCGCCCTTCCCCAAGGTGATACGCTCGGGACCGCCGACGTGCGGCTCAACCCATCGTCTTGAGCACGCGCCCTTCCCCAAGGTGATACGCTCACGAGCAGATTTTAGCCGACTAAAGTCTAGTCTTGAGCACGCGCCCTTCCCCAAGGTGATACGCTGTCTCGAATTCCTGCCCCCTGATACGTATTGTCTTGAGCACGCGCCCTTCCCCAAGGTGATACGCTCAATCGCGTTGTCATGCTCGTCGGCCCACTGTCTTGAGCACGCGCCCTTCCCCAAGGTGATACGCTCGAAAGCGCTTTCAACGCTTATCTCGGCACGTCTTGAGCACGCGCCCTTCCCCAAGGTGATACGCTTACTATTCCTCGAAGCTCGCGAAGCTAAAGGTCTTGAGCACGCGCCCTTCCCCAAGGTGATACGCTTCATACGGGATACCTCCTTGCGTCTTGATGGTCTTGAGCACGCGCCCTTCCCCAAGGTGATACGCTGAAGCAAATGCAGATTAACATCCGTGAGGAGTCTTGAGCACGCGCCCTTCCCCAAGGTGATACGCTGTACAACAAGACCACTGACTCAGCGAACCGGTCTTGAGCACGCGCCCTTCCCCAAGGTGATACGCTGAAAGATACCCCGCACACCCAATGAGGCGAGTCTTGAGCACGCGCCCTTCCCCAAGGTGATACGCTATGTGCGCACAGAAAAGCCCCTTTAACAGGGGCTTTTCTGTTTCAATCCTCAAAAAAAGAAGACTGATTCGACCTCAGATCTACAGCTGCGATTCATTTTTTCGAGACAAAAAACGTCGGCACGTCGCGCTTCACGCAAGAAAAGAGCCGTATTCGGCACAGCAATTTATGTACTTTTCTTCACAATCGAATCAATCCTTAGGCGAAAAAACGCTCAAAAGGACCCGCCTAAATGCTATTCATAGCTACCGTTTACGGAATACTGGCTGACACTCGCCCAAAAAAGTTCGCCCCGCCCAATCCGAAGATTGAACGGGGGTAACTTTACGGGTAAGCCACTTAAGTGGCTCCCCTTGTCTGGAGCCGCGCCCTTCCCCAAGGTGAGCTGCTTTCGACTTAGTTGTATTGTAGCGCTAATGCGGGGAAGGTCGTCGACAAAATGGCCCAACGGACAATACTTATCCAGAGCAAGGCCCATCTCTGCATCAAAAACGGCCTGTTGATGATCAATGTGGACGACCGTAGCTCCACCATCCCCCTCGAAGACATTTGGGTCGTAATCGTTGAATCCCATCAAACCACAATGACAGTTGCCTGTATGTCGCAACTCAACGATGCGGGAATAGGCGTCATGATCTGCGGACGCGACCACATGCCCAACGGCCTTATGCTCCCCATGGGCGCCCATTCACGCCACGCGCGCATCGTCGAAGACCAACTCGCCATGAGCCTTCCGTTTAAAAAGCAGCTTTGGAAACGCATCGTCCAGGCAAAAATACTCAATCAAGCAGCGGTTCTCACAGAGATGGGGCTACCCACAGACCCTCTCCCCTCCTATGCCAAAACCGTTCTTTCGGGTGACACGGACAATCGTGAGGGTGCAGCCGCCTCCGCATACTTTAAAGCCCTTATTACCGAGGGAACTAGACGCAACAGCATGCAGAGCTCCGCCCTCGACTATGGTTACAGCGTCCTGCGCGCAGGTATCGGAAGAGCAGCTGTTGGTGGCGGATGGCTCGTGTCCCAGGGGCTTCACCATCACAGCGTTTACAATGCGTTCAATCTTGTTGACGACCTTATCGAACCGTTCCGCCCCCTCGTCGATCTGATTGTCATGAGCTATGGCGTTGCAGAACCTTTAGGACAGCGCGACAAAGCATTGCTGGCTCGCGTGTTTGAGCACGTCATGACCATCGACGGGAAACGTTGCGGCTGTCAGCAGTGCATAGAGACAACACTCTTTTCACTCAGAACCGCCGTTCTCGAGAAGGATCCCAAGAGGCTGCTGTTACCCGAGCTAAAAGGGCTCGAGATGGTAACCGTTGAATAGGGAGGAGCCATGAGGGTTATGAGGTTATTGGTGCTGTTTGATCTTCCAACGGGAAGCAAGGCAGAGCGCAGGCAGTATAGCGACTTTCGAAAGTTTCTGATTAACGACGGCTATCACATGGAGCAGTTTTCGGTATATTCGCGCCTGCTAGTGACTCGCGAATCCGCCGCGGCGCATATCGCTCGCCTTAAGCTGAATCTTCCAAGCGCGGGGGAGGTCACCGTTATCGAAATGACCGAGAAGCAATACGAAGACCGAATGGTCCTTCTGAGCGAGCACAAGGAGCAGCCTGTTGAGCAGGGTGCGCAGTTAACGCTTGTGTTTTGACGTTGTCGCTCCAAACGCCGCAGCCGTTCTCGCCCGTCTCAAAAGGCAAGTTGACCCAAGCCTCGACCACCGCTATGATGCCGCTGCGGAATGAATGTCTCCGCTGGGTGCGTCAATCAAGTTGCCACCACCCTAAACCGCCTTGTTGCTGATGACTTCTGCTGTTACGTGATATCCCTTGGGCATCACGCCGCGGCAGGAGTCTTTTTTGTTTTGGAGGAGAAGTGTCAGATGGAGCAGCGTCTATGAGGGTAAAACGCCTGGTCAACACCTATAGCAGCCTCGTGCTCATGGGTGCCGTCGGAATCCCTATTGGCATTATCGTTGGCGCCATTTGCGCTCTCTTTGGTCGCGTGCTCCTGGCGATCGGCGCCTTCCGCGATGAGCGCATTACGCTGCTCCTTCCCTTCCTCGCCCTCATGGGCTTGGCCATCGTATTTGCCTACCGCACTTGGGGCAAGGGCACCGACCGCGGCATGAGCCTGGTGTTCGACGTAGGCCACGGACGCGAGGACGCCATCTCCCCGCGTCTCGTGCCGCTCGTTATGCTGAGCACGTGGGGGACGCACCTCTTTGGCGGCAGCGCGGGACGCGAGGGCGTGGCCGTGCAGATCGGTGCAACCGTCTCGCATTGGATCGGCCGGCGTCTACCTTTCCGAGACCCCGGCAACACGTTTTTGCTTATCGGCATGGCCGCGGGCTTTGCCGGACTCTTTCGAACACCGCTCGCTGCTACGGTCTTTGCGGTCGAGGTGTTGGTCGCAGGGCACATGGAATACCGCGCGCTGTTTCCCGCGCTTACGGCCTCGCTCGCCGCAAGCATAACCTCCGGCGCCCTGGGGCTCGAGAAGTTCGAGGTCGCCGTTACCG
>ERZ1034897.1162-NODE-1162-length-10609-cov-4.515160_pt1 | contig 10609 bp, 8 predicted proteins | sample MGYA00520629_ERZ1034897 | MGnify/ENA primary metagenome ERZ1034897 (study PRJEB33766, sample SAMN09781789) | gut metagenome | biome: gut microbiome | host: Homo sapiens | place: Madagascar | study: EMG produced TPA metagenomics assembly of the PRJNA485056 data... | reverse complement strand
ATATTTCTCAATTTATGAAGCCAGCACCCCAAAAAACTAGCTTTTACTTAGAATATACTACCGGTTACAAAAGTTTTTTAGAACGTCAATCAGCTTTATCATCGCTGGTGTTAATACTTTTTCTGTATTATATAGATAACCAACAGTTACTGTAGTGTCATTATCCCGCAGTGGTATGAGCGTCAATCCTTCGTCAAGAGGTAAATTTATACCTGCATGTTTTTTTGAACTTGAAACACCAACAGCATTCCCACTGTTGATGATTTGATTATAGATGGAAGTAGACGACGTCGTAAATTTAATATCGGGATCTCCATATAATTTCAACCAACGATATGTCATATCATTTTTTATATCAGATTGTACTGACAAAACAATCGGGTATTTTAACAATGTTTTTATTGAAAGAGATTTATATTTAGACACAGGAGAATGCACTGAAGCTAAAACATAAATTTTATACTGATAAAGAGGTACAAATGTAACTGATGAAGCCCTATAAAATTCTGGAAAGATTGTATTGTTTATAGTGTACTGCGTACCAAAAATTCCCAAATCGGCAGAATTATTTTCCAGAGCATCTACAATATCAACATGATCACGCTCTGTTATATTAAGGGCTATATTAGGATTATCAGTTGAAAAAGGCTGAAGGACATTCTTTAGCAGAAAATCCAGAATGCCCGGGGTGATATATAAATGAATAGAACTTTTCAAAGTCGGCGTCGCAGTAGTATTCAAAAGCTTTTCTTCAAACGCTTTCCATCTTGCTAAGATGTCTGTAGCGGTATCCATAAGCATTTTCCCTTGCTCCGTGATAGACACGCCACGATTTGTTTTTTGCAAAAGAGTTGTATCTAATTCTGTTTCCAAAGCCTTTAACGCTCTATTTAATCCCTGATGCGAAATATTCAATTTTTCTGCTGCTTGATTAATTGAGCCTACCTTTACAGTTTCACAAAAATAATGAAGATATTCCAGCTTCATATCTGCCACCTCCAAAACTATTATATACTGGCATTTCGCCTGCTGCAACATAATGTTGCAATAAATGCTTCTTATGCGCTTTTTGATGCTATGCCTGTCTAAAACAAGATGATTTAATATAGGCAAACAAGAGCTAAACTTTTAGGAGGTAAAAATCATGAAAAAAGAAACATTATCCGGAAAAATTCTTGTTTTAGGCGTTGACGGAATGGACCCTAGTCTTACCAAAAAGTTTTTAACAACGGGGAAAATGCCACATCTTCAAAAGATTATTAAGCAAGGTTCGGCAAGAGAAGATTTGGTTTTGCTGGGCGCAATGCCAACGGTAACCCCTCCAATGTGGACAACTCTTGCAACCGGTGCGTATCCGTATAGCCACGGAATCACAGCATTTTTCCGTCAAGACAAAGAAAACCTCGCAACAACATGTTATAACCTAGACTCCCGTCTTTGTAAGGCAGAACCATTATGGAATGTATTCTGTGAAGCAGGAAAGAAAACGTTAGTTTGGCATTGGCCTGGCTCTTCTTGGCCGCCAACCTCTGACAGCGAATTGCTTCATGTTGTAGATGGAACTCAGCCATCTGCGATTAATATGGGACATGCACTTGCAGATTGGGAACAAATTGGGATTGCATCCGAAGATATTTCAGAAGTTAATTATATTCCAAGAGACAAATCGGATAAAGGTGCAGCCGGTTGTGTGATTACAGATTTAGATGAAATGGAAGATAGTTCTTCAACGGCTGGCGATGCATTTTTGAGTGGTGCTGGCAGTCAAACGCTTTTGGTCACTGACGAAAGTTTGACGGAAATCAATATTTTAGGTAATTTTGCTTGCAACAAAGTGATGTCACCAATCAAGAAAGCAGAGGGATGGAGCTTTGATGTTAAGGAAGCCAAAGAATTTTCGATTTTGGTTGGTAATGGGTACACAAAACGTTATGGTCTCATTTTAAAGAACGAAAAGGGTATCTATGACAGAGTAGCCATTTATAAAAATAAGAAAGAAACTGAACCACTCTTTATTGCTAAAACTGGCGAACACACACCTAATTATGTCGATGAAATTAACGTTGATGGGGAAAAGAAAAAAGTTTGCCGCCATATGACTATCTTAGAACTATCAGAAGATGGTTCAAAAATCAGATATCATCTAGGCCTGGCAATGGAAATAAATAATAGCAGTGTGTGGCACCCGGCTTCTCTTTTAAATGAAATCAATCAAAATGTAGGATACGTCCCGGCTACAACAACATTGCCTGCTAAAAACCCTGAATACGTTGAAAAAATCATGATTCATGCATGGGATAATTACTGCGACTGGCAAGCAGATTGTTTAAATTATTTAATAGATAATGATGGATACGAAGTCGTATTCTCTCATTTACATAATATCGACAGCGTTGGTCATTTGCTCTGGCATTATGGCAAACATCGTGATGAATGGGGCAATGATGAAAAGTTTTATCAGGGTATTATGCAATATATTTACGAACAAACAGATAGATATCTTGGTAAATTCGAAAAATACTTATCCGAAGGATGGACTATTTTCATTGTATCCGATCATGGCCTGATGACAGAAGAAAATCATCCACCGATCTTAGCTGAAAGTACCATCAGCGTTCCTGTTATGCAAGAACTTGGCTATACCGTTTTGAAAAAAGATGAATACGGCAATGATATTGCAGAAATTGACTGGTCAAAGACCAAAGCTATTGCAGCACGCTGTGGACATATCTATCTAAATTTGAAAGAAAGACACGACTACGGTATTGTTACAGAAAACGAGCGCTATGATTTAGAGGCACAGATCATTTCGGACCTTTACAACTATCGTGATCCTCACACAGGCAAACGTATTGTTGCTCTTGCATTACGAAATAGAGACGCGCATATTCTTGGCATGGGTGGTGAAGAATGTGGTGATATTGTATTCTTCATGGAAGAAGGATTCAATATCATTCATGCCGATTCCATGTCAACTCAGAGAGGTTACTGGGATACAAGTGTTTCTCCTATTTTTATCGCAGCGGGTCAAGGAATAAAAAAAGATTACACTATCAAAAAAATTATTCGTCAGGTGGACATCGCACCAACACTTGCAACAATCGGTGGTGTAAGATTGCCTGCTAATAATGACGGGGCAATCATTAGCCAGATTCTGACAGAAGAAGTTTAAAATAATAAATGTTTAGAATAGGGCTGACCGTGTGGTAATTCACATCATAGAATGAGATACAGACACGGTCAGCCTCCATTTTAAAAGGAGGGTTATTATGTCGATCAAGGTTCATCCTCAAATCAAGCATTTTATTATTATGTTGGCCGTTATCGTGGTATTTTGGGTTTGTCCACCATTTCACTCTTCATTAACTCCGTTAGGAATGAAATTATTAGGCATCTTAATAGCTTGCTGTTATGGATGGTGCTTTGGAGATATTGGCTGGAGCAGTATGTTATGCTTATTTGCCATTCCATTTACAGGAGCCATCTCAATTAATGATTTGCTTGCAAATTCTTTTGGTAACAATCTGGTTGTATTTTTGATTTTTGTGTTGATGTTTGGTTATCTGATGGAAGCATCTGGACTCATCGAATTTATCGCCTACTGGTTGTTATCTAGAAATTTTGTATCTGGAAAACCTTGGCGTTTGCTACTGTTCTTTATGATCGCAGCAGCGATAGCCACAGCATTAGCTGCAAATGTATTTATGACACAAATTTTCATGTTCAGTTTAGCAGTGAAAATTCTTGGAACGTGTGGTTATAAAAAAGGGGATACTGCGGCAAAAGTTATGATTACAGCAACAACATGTGCATGCATGTGTGGATATTTTGCATTCCCTTGGGGCGGAATTAACATCATTCTTCTAGGAGCAATTAGTTCTATTACTGGCATTGAGGTAAACTACGTTGATTTTCTGATGTTTTCCATACCGGTGGCTGTGGCAACACTTTTAATTTATTGGTTGATTTTGCGTTTTATCTACCGACCTGACTTAACATTACTGAAAAACTATGATTCTAGTCAAATTGAACCAGAAAAGTTAATACTATCAGTACAGGCAAAATTGGTTGGAGCTGTATTAATTGCATTTGTTCTCATTTTAACTATTGCAAGCTTATTTCCACAGTCTCCTATTGGAATGCTTTTCAATACATTAGGTATGGCTGGTACACTAATTTTAGTCATGCTGCCATTACTCTTCATTAAAGTAGGCGATAAGAGAGTTTGGTCTGTGCCAGACACATTTCGCAACGGTGTGAATTTCGAATCTGTTCTGGCATGTGCATTCTTGATTCCGTTTGGTACTTTGTTATCCGCTGAAGATGCTGGCGTATCGTCATTTTTCTTAGCTCTACTACAACCAATTATGCAAAATGCAACGCCATTCATGATTGCTATGATAATTGTAATTTTTGCTATGATATTGACTCAATTTATGGCTAATTTAACTGCAGCATACATTTTCCTTCCAATGATTTATGCGATGTCACTTTCTATAGGATTTGACCCTATCGTACAATCATTATTGGCGTGCTATGGTGCACATATTGCTATCCTCTTACCAGCAGCAAGTGCGTATTCAGCTGTAACCCATGCACATCCATGGTCAAGCAGTAGTGCAACAACTAAATATGGTCTCGGATTCTTTGTAACAGGATTTATCGTATCGATTGCAGCATATTTTTATCTGCCAATTATTTTCTAGTAATATCTGTTTCACCAATTTTAAAGTTCTTCTTTTTACTTTTCCAATGAATCAAACGGCAGGGATACTACATAAATGCAGTATCCCTGCCGTTTTGATTCATTGTCATGCACACCTAAAGTGTTTGTCCTAGACCAGCGCAACCAGATCCGCCACACTCTTCGCATCGTCCATGCCAAGGCTCTTCAGCGTCAGCCCGTCTTCGAAGAAATCGCGGCGCAAAATCGTGTTGCCAATCGTGATCACCGCATCAATGTTCGGCGTTGGCACCCCGACAACCTTGCCCAGGTTCGACCAGAGCACCAGCCCGTCGGAGATATCCTCGGTGAAATAGCGGCTGTTCACATGCGCCGGCCCCTTGATCTTCGAGAACACCTCGCTGTGGTTGAAGAGATGCTGCAGGCTTTCGTCCTTGTTGTCGAAATACCCGCGGTTGTAGCGGCTCGTCACAGCGTCCTCCAGCTCAAAGCCAAAGGCAAGGCCGATCGCCAGGCGTTCGCCCTCGATCGCGCGCATCAGACGCACCGTGTGCTCGGTAACGCCCTCCACATAGTAGTAGAAATCGCCGCCGGAATAATCGATGCGCCCGGCATTCAGCAGGCATGGCCCAGGATGAACCTCCGGATTGCCGTTTTCCAGCGTCGTCTCCCAGATATTGTCCGCCATCACCATGCCGTCATAGAGCTGGCTGCAAACATCGTAGAGCTCCTTCGTGTTTTCCTTCGGATAAGCCGCAAAGTACGTCTTCTTCACACGCAGATACAGCTCCACAACCCCGTCGCGGGCCATGCCGCGCGTGCCGTAGGTCAGCGTGTTCAGCTCGCAAAGCTTAAAGTTTTTCTCAATGCCCATCTCGCGCGCCTTGCTCTCAAAACGCACACAGCTCATCGCCGCAGCCGCATTGAAGAAGATCACCTGATCCTCGCTCGCCAAAGGCGCCAGCACCTCCGCGTAATCCTCCACAGCGTAGCCAGGCACCGTCAGCATGATCACCTGCGCGTCTTTGATCGCCTCAGCCATATCGATCGTGTAGTTCGTAATAGGGACAAACACTTCCTTCGGCGGCTCAGCGTTCGGTTCCTGCAAAAGCAGCCCGCCGCGGTTGATCAATCCCTCAAACTGGTACTCACGCGTCGGCCACGTGTAGAGACTGATATCAAAACCACGTTCAGCAAGATCAGCTGCCGCCGTCAGGCCACCGTTACCAGCGCCCAGGATCGCTACCTTTTTAACTTCCATATAATTTCCTCCTTGGATCGATTTTTATTAGTATAACATCTTTTTGCCCAGAATGAAATTGTAATTATCAAAAATAAATGCAAAATTCCGAAATCATACGTCCTGCAGCAAATCGTCCACCGTTTTCGCGTCCCCGTAGCCAAGCTTGTCCAGCGTCAGCCCAATCTTGCGGAAATCCACCTGCAAAAGCGATCCGCCCAGCGTGATCACCGCATCAATATTCGGCGTCGGCACCCCACAAACTCGCCCCAGATCCGACCACAGCACCAGCCCGTCCGAGATATCCTCCGTGAAATAGCGCGACGTGATCGACGTCGGACCCTTGATCTTCGTGAACACCTCACTCGTGTTGAAAAGATGCTGCAAGTCCTCCTTGTCGTTGTCAAAATACCCACGGCGGTAGCGGCTTTCCACCGCATCCTCCAGCTCAAAGCCAAAAGCCCGGCCAATCGCCATGCGCTCCTGCTCAATCGCGTGCAGCACATTCACCGTGTGTTCCGTGATCCCCTCGCGGTAGAGCCAGAACTCCCCGCCCGAGTATTCAATATGCCCAGCGCTCAACAGACATGGCCCAGGGTGCACCTCCGGATTGCCGTTTTCCAGCGTCGTCTCCCAGATATCGCGCCCAGCCACAAGCCCCGGATAAAGCTGCACACAGGCCGCCAGACATTCTTCCGTGTTTTCCTTCGGATACGCCGCCAAAAACAGCTTCTTCACGCGCAGCGAAAGCTCCACCCGCGCCTCGTCCGGGAACACACGCGTCCCGTAAGACAGCGAGTTCGCCTCGCACACCTTAAAGCGCGTATCAATACCCATCGCGCGCGCCTTGCGCGTAAACCGCACACAGCCCATCGCCGCAGCGCCATTGAAGAAAATGATCTGATCCTCGCGCACAACCGGCGCCAGCACCTCCGCAAAGCGGTCCACCGCATAGCCCGGAACCACCAGCATGATCACCTGCGCATCCTTCACCGCCTGCTCAATGTCCGTCGTCACCTGCGTGAACGGCACAAACACATCCTTCGGCGGCACCTCGTTCGGCTCCACCAAACGGAAGCCCCCGTTTTTGCGGATGCCCTCCAGGTCGCCAGCAAAATCCGGCAGCTCATAGAGCCAGACATTGAAGCCGCGCTCCGTAAATTCGCAGGCCGCCGTCGCGCCGCCATTGCCAGCGCCAAGAATCGCAACATTTTTTACTTCCATAGAGATTCCCCCAATTTTTCTGGTTTTCCTCTTGACAACTTATCATTTCAAGAAGTATTTCTTATGCATCCATTATACCACGATATCCCCCATTTGGATACGGCCTTATCATGCTTCTTAACTATAAAAAAACAGCCGCCGACCATCGTCAGCAGCCGCCATACAATCAGCGCACGTAGAACACACGCCCCTCCTTGCGGGCAGGCGCTTCGGGCAGTTCTCCGTCAGGATAGCCCAGGATGCAGTGGCCAACACCGACCACATCCCCTTCAACGCCCAGCTCCGCGAGAAACGCCTTTCCTTCCTCGCTCGCATACATCTCCTTCGCGCGGTGGATCCAGCAGGACCCCAGCCCCAGACTCTGCGCCGCCAGCATCATATTTTCCAGCATCACACAGCCATCGCAGAACTGCGCATCCCGCGCCGTCCGCGCCAGCGCAATCAGCACCACCGGCGCACCGTAGAACGGATCGTTATCCGGCTTCGGCGTAAAGCGCGCATTCAGCTTCGAGAGCTTGTCGCGCGTCTCCTTGTCCGAGACCGCCACAATCAGTCCGCTCTGCTCGCCCAGACTCGACGGCGCATAAAGCCCCGCCTCCACAACCGCATCGATCAGCTCCGCCGGCACAGCGTCCGCCTTGTATTTGCGGCAGCTGCGGCGTTCACGGATATTTTTCAGTACTTCATTCATGTCCGGTCATCCTTTCTCGTCATTGTTTTCTTCATTATACCCCTTCTCCGCCACAAATTCCAGCGCCAGCGCAATCGTCACACAGGCGCCGCCCTCCGCATTGTTTGAGAGCAGCACCCGTCCTCCCATCTGCTCCGCCAGCGTCTGCACAATGAAAAGCCCCAGCCCCGCGTGACCATCCCGCGTTCCCCGCGCCTCGTCGCCGCGGTAAAACTGCTCCGTCGCGTGGCGCAGATCCTTCGCCGAAAAGCCCGGCCCGCTGTCGCGCACCGCAACCAGGAGCGCGTCGTCGTCCTCCTTCGCCGCAAGCGTCAGCCTGCCGCCCGCCCGCATCACAGCCAGCGCATTGTTCACCAGATTGTCCAGCATCCGCCAAAGCCGCTCCCTGTCAATGAGATAGCCTCGCGCAAGCCCCGCATCCAGCGCCACCTCTACCTGCTGCAATCGCGCACGCCCCGCCAGCGCCTCCGCCATTTCCGCAAGAAAAGCGCGCAGATCCGTCCATTCCCGCTCAAGCCGCGCCTCCCCCGCTTCCAGCAGCGACACATCCTGGATCCGCTGGATCAGCCCCGCCGAACGGTCCACATTCGCCGCGATCACCGCCACATAGCCACGCTGCTCCTCATCCAGCGGCGTATCGTCCGCCAGCGTTTCGTTGTACGCTTTGATCACCGCCAGCGGCGTCTTCAGATCATGCGCCAGCGCCGCCACCATCTCGCGCCGTTCCTCCTCCAGCCGCCACTGCCGCGCCAGCGAATCGCCCAGATTCGCGCGCATCGCATCAAACGCCGTGCAGAGCTCGCCCAGCTCGTTGTCCTCCGTATAATCGATCGTGAAATCCAGATCCCGCGCCGCGATCTTGTCCGCCGCGCCGCGCAAAAGCGCCAGCGGCGTGCGGATCTGCGCCGCAAAGCGCCGCGAAAAGAACCAGCTGAAAAATCCCAGCCAGAGCAGGGGCGAGGCCAGCGCCACCACAAAAAACACCGTCGCCAGCTTCGCCACCGCCGTCGTCCGCGCAAAGCGCAGGTCAAAATCATACGCACAGCGCACCGCCCCCACCAGCCTGTTTTCATCGTCAAGGATCGGCACCGTATGCACATAATACGCCCCTTCGCCGTGGGCAGTATTGACCTCCTGCAGAATCATCTCACCGTCTAGCTCCACATTTTCCGGCGCGTAGGTGCCATAGAGCATGCGCCCCTCCGCATCCACCACCTGATATTTAAGAGCACTGTCGCCCACCGCCGCATCGAGCAGCGGCGCAGCGCTCGCATTTAAGAGCACAGTGCTCTTATCCCGTGCGAGCACCTCCACATTCTCCACCTGCAGCTCGCTGTAATTCGCCGGCTGAATGTAGCGGTCCTCCACCAGCAAAAAAACAGCCCCCGCGATCAGATACGTCACCAGCGTCGCCCCCACCGTCGCCGCCAGAATCTTCGCCAGCGTGCGGCGCATCCCGCCTTCCAGCGTGTGCCATTTCATCGCGCCCCCTCCTTCTTCTGCCAGCGGTAGCCAATCCCCCAGACCGTCGCCACAGGATCTTCCGCCCCCGCTTTTTTAATTTTCGCCCGCGCCTTGCGCAAATGCTCCGCCACCACATCCGCATTTCCCTCCGCCTCATAGCCCCAGACCCGCTCGTAGATCTGTTCCCGCGAAAAGATCTGCCCCGGATGCAGCGCCAGAAATTCCACCACCGCATATTCGTGCTTCGTCAGCGCCAGCTGCACATCCCCCACCTGCACACACCGCGCCCTCAGATCAAGCGCAATCTCGCCGAAATACAGCCGCGGCCGCTTCTGCGTAGCGCCAGCCCCCTGCGCCCGGCGTTCACGCCGCAGATTCGCTTCGATCTTCGCCATCAGCTCGCGCATCCCGAAAGGCTTCGTGATATAATCGTCGCCGCCCAGCGTCAGTCCCTGGATCTTGTCCGACTCCGCCTGACGCGCGCTGAGAAAAAGAATCGGACAGATCACCTCGTCGCGGATCGCGCGGCACACATCAAAGCCATCCATCTCCGGCATCATAATATCCAACAGGATCAGATCCGGCAGCTCCCGCCGCGCCAGCTCCGCGCCTGCGTGTCCGTCGTAGGCCGTGAACACCTCGTGACCATTCGTGCGCAGCTTTTTTGCGAGCAGCACCACCAGATCCCGCTCGTCGTCTATAATCAGGATCTTACTCATAAGAGCACCTCCGTTCGTCATCATTCACCAGTGTCGCGCCCGTCCCAGCGGGAAAACCACGCGCATCCACCAACTATGAGAAGCATACCACCGACAAGCGCCAGCACGCAAGCCAAACCAGCCTGCGCCATATACGCTTCCACCAACGCCGCATTAATCTCCCGCGACCGCCCGATCGCCACCGCGCTCGCCAGCCGCACCGGCCAGGCCCAGGGAACAAACGGCCAGATCGCATCGCCGAGCAGCGTGCCGCCGAGAATCGCCGCAATGAGCATTCCGCCCATGCCGACCCCAATCGACACCCCCATCCCAAAAGCAAATGCAAGCCACAGCGACAGCGCCGCCAACGGAATCGCCGCCAGCCAGCAGACAGCGCCCGCTTCCGCATAGAGCATCGCACCGCCGCTCGCATAACCGCCCAGCCAGAGCCCCAGCACAAAAGCACCGACCGCAAGCCCCGTCGCCACCGCCGCCAGCAATAAGAGCAGCGCCAGCTTCACCAGATAGAGCAACGCCCGCGGTTTTGCACAGAGCAACAGCCCGTTAAAATTCGCCGCATCCTCCTCCTCATGCACCAGCTGCCCCGC
>ERZ1034897.1159-NODE-1159-length-10626-cov-10.216063_pt1 | contig 10626 bp, 10 predicted proteins | sample MGYA00520629_ERZ1034897 | MGnify/ENA primary metagenome ERZ1034897 (study PRJEB33766, sample SAMN09781789) | gut metagenome | biome: gut microbiome | host: Homo sapiens | place: Madagascar | study: EMG produced TPA metagenomics assembly of the PRJNA485056 data... | reverse complement strand
CCCCGCGGCAGATGGAACGCGAAAATGAGATGATCGTTATTTCACAGCCCCTTTTCTGCTTCTTATTCTTCCTCTTCCTCATCATCTACAAAGATCTGCTGTGCCGCTTTATAGCTGAGAGACGTATTTCCCTTCGGCGTTTCCAGAAGGATCGGCCCTTCGTAAGGCTCCTTTTCCAGCACGGTGACGGGCATGTCGATCTCGATCCCCTTGCTCTGGATATAGTCCATCAGGCTGTAGTCCTCCATGACGCGGCGTACATGGGTCTTCTCGCCCTCCTCCAGCTCGACAAGGACGCGGCTCGTGATGCCGCTCCTGCTGCCATCCACACGCGGGATCGGATCACCGTGCGGGCAGTACTCCGGATTTCCCAGATATGCATCGAGCTTGCTGCAGAGCTCCTCATTCGTCTGATGCTCGAGGCCTTCTGCCAGCTCATGGGCGCCGCTCCATGAGAAATGCAGACACTTCACCAAAAAGACCTCCCACAGCGCATGATACCGCATAAGACGTCCGGCTTCCCTGCGTCCCTTCTTCGTCATCCGGCTGCCTTTGTAGGCGGTGTAATCCACGTAGCCCTGCTTCTGCAGCTTTGCGATCATTTCGCTGACAGACGGCGGCGATACATGAAGCATCTCGGAGAGCTCCTTATTCGTCACCAGTTCATGGCTTTCGCTGATGATGTAAATGGCCTTTAAGTAGTCTTCCTTCCCTGATGTCATATCCATCCTTCTTTCCGGAAGAGAGGAAATAAAAATCCCTCATCCCCTAAATTTTTATGCCTAGCGATTCATTATAGATATTATAGGTCATAATTAAATTTTTGGGAAGAGGGAAAAGAAAATACGGATTAGGGAATAGTGACTGTTAGACGTCCGGTCATTCATCTTTCATACCGCTAGTGCCCTATCCGCCCCTTCGGGGCACCTTCCCCTTGAGGGGAAGGCTGACGATACGAGGATACCGTCATCTGAAATGCGGCGAAACCGCCACGAGAGCCTTGAGCCCTAGTTACCAGTCAACACACTCCACTTCTCCCTCCTTCCTTTGGAAGGAGGTGCCCCGAAGGGGCGGAGGTTGGCTCTCGAAGCGGTATTTCACTCACGGGGATGCCAACCCCGCCTCGCTTCGCTCGTCTGCCCCTTCCATAGGAAGGGGCGAGAATGATTCTTAATCGGACATCGCCTCTTATGTATTCGCGGCGATGCCGCCACCGCACCCCTGAACCGGAGGCGAGTGACTTCACTCGGCACCTTCTCAGTCGTCTCTGTCGACTTTGTATTTACGTTCGAGTTCTTTGTATGTATCGAGGCCGATGATGCTGTTGAAGTGTCCGAATTCGATCATATTCTTCAGGTGATCTTCGGTCGTTCCTTTTTCTTTCAGGTCGGTGAAGAGATCGTACAGGGTCTTGGAGATCGCATAGACTGCACTGCAAGCCCAGAAAACGACAGAGTATCCCATTTCCTCAAGCTCCTTGGCAGGGATGAGCGGTGTCTTGCCGCCTTCGATCATATTCGCTACGAGGTATGCACCGCTTCCTTCAAGGCCTCTTGCAAATTTTTCCAGCTCTTCGCGGCTGCCGATGCCATCAGCGAAGCAGATCTCTGCGCCCGCATCCGCATAGCGCTTGCTTCTTTCGATCGCATCATCGATGCCGTAGACAGCGCGGCTGTCCGTGCGGGACATGATCATCGTCTCCTTATCGAAGCGGGCATCGACGGCGGCGCGGATCTTCTGTGCGTGTTCTTCCGCAGCGATGACCTGCTTGCCATCCATGTGGCCGCAGCGTTTCGGCCATGCCTGGTCTTCGAAGAAGATGCAGGCAGCGCCTGCCTGTTCGAACATCTGCTCGGTGCGGATGATATTGAGCGCATTGCCGTAGCCGGTATCCCCGTCAGCGATGATCGGGATATTGACCGCATGGCAGATGCCGGTCAGCTGCTCTGCCATTTCCGTGCAGGAAAGAAGGCCGACATCCGGCTGTCCGAGACGGGACGCGGAGACGGAGTATCCGCCCATGGCAAGAGCCGGGATGCCCGCCATCTCTGCGATCTTGGCGCCCAGCGCATCACCGACGCCCGGGGCAATCATAATGTGTCCGGATTTCAGGTTTTCACGGAAAGCGATACGTTTTTCAGTGGCAGTTTTCATGATTTTCATAATGGGTTCCTCCTTGAATTTGTAGCTAGTGGCTAGGGATTAGGAATTAGGAATGGAAAACGCGAGGAGCGGGAAATGGTAACGGCTTCGCCGCATTTTATATGGACAAGACAGCCATCCGTCCAGCACTTTGTTTATTATAAAAAGGGGGTATTGGGGCGCTCTATGAATTACGCGCCCCTTCCGCCACTCCTCACTCCTCACTCCTCACTTTTACGTGATTCTTTTTCAAAGCAAGTGATGCAGCTGGATTCACAATAAAACGCCTCCCCGACCCTTCGGTCAGGGAGGCGCATCAGCGCGGTACCACTCCTGTTTCTCACTTTGCCGTCCATCATGCAGGTATCGCAAAAAGAAAAGCCCCTGTCCTTACGGACAAGGGCGTCATACGCGGTACCACCTTGCATTATACTTAGGCTTATCCTTAACGCGGACCAACGCTTCGCTTACTGATTTCGACGAAGTGCTCTCAGGTGACACGCTGCTTTTCCATACCGGTTCCCACCTTGTCCGGCTCTCTGTGATATCCAAGTCCAGCTTACTCCTGATCCTCGCATGTCTTTATGAGGATAATTATAGGGCAGAGGAATGGACATTGTCAAGAGGCCATAGAAAAGACCTATCAAGCCCCTCCTCCGGCGTTAATTCTCACGCATTCCTGCCTTCAATCGTTTCAGTATGTTGCGCCCGATCTCCACATTCCAGTACGCATAGATATAGGCCTCGATGATAAAGAGGATGGCGAAGAAGATCATGCCGCCCGTGGTATAGGCTGCTTTCTCCGGACTGGGATCCATCGAGAAGAGACGCGCGAGCGGCTGCCAGATCCAGCGGATGACAGAAGCCAGACGTTCGATGCTCGCCGCCAGTGCGTCTGCGATACCGAGGATATAGATGGAGAATGTCACCTTGTACGTCATTTCCACCAGAAAGGCCAGCGCGACCACATGCACGGACTTCACAAAGGACAGTCCGTGGATGAAGCTGTAGCCCAGTGCAAGCCCCAATGCTGCCGCATAGAAGGCTGTCGTAAGACCGATCTCCGGCCCGCCGATCATGTTCACGAGCAGGATCTCTGCGACCGCCGTACCGATGCCCCAGCGCATGCCGTGCAATCCGGCAATGACCGCGATCGGCACGGCGGATGCCATCATCGTGACCGCGACCAGAAAGGGCATGACGAGCTTCAAGAGCACCAGAATGGCTGCGATCGCTGCCGCCGCTGCGGCCTCCGTCATATATTTTGTTTTCCTTACAGAAGGATTTGTAGGTGTCAATAGCGGCTCCTTTCAGAAAATGAACAAGAGGGACGAGGGGTTAGTATTGCGTTTTCTAAATAACTGACATTTAAGCTGCCTTCCAAATCAATTGAGGAGTTAGGAGTTAGGAGTGAAGGTACGGCGCATAAAAATTAGAAGCGCCGTGAAATTTTATATAAATAGCGAATCGCCTCTTATATTTCAAATGAGGGGCATTGGGGCGCTCTATGAATTGTGCGCCCCTTCCTCCACTCCTCACTCCTAATTCCTCACTCCTCACTTTAAATCAAAGCGTTTAATAGCTTTGTTGGCTCTTATCCAGTTAAATACGGATGACTAGTCCCCAAACTCTTTGACCAGCTCTTCTTTCTTTCTGCGCGAGAGCTTCTTCGTATGATACTCGGCACTTCTTGCCTCGTGCTCGCTCTCCCATTCATGATACCACACAAGCTCCACCGGGCGGCGGTTTTTCGTATATTTGGCGCCTTTTCCCGCATTGTGCATCGCGATGCGGCGATGGACATCGTCCACCGTGAAGCCCGTATAAAGCGTCCCGTCCGCACAGCGGACCATGTAGGTGAAGTAAGCACGTTTGGTTTCCGACATAAACAGTTCCTTTGTGAAAGAGGGGTTCAGGATTAGCCCTTGGGGCGTACTGCCTTTTGATTCCGTTTGAAAGCTTCACTTGAATGAGAAATTAGAAATGAGAAATGGTGGTGCGGTGCCAGATCCTTCGACTCAGTTCTCACTGTTCCGCCTTTACATGATCGAACATCCGACATTTCACTCCGCTCAGGATGACGAAATGCGCCGCGAAGCATAAATAATGGCGATGCCATGAGCTGGCATGCCAGTCACTAGTCACCAGTCACTTGCGACACCTAATCCCTAGCCACTAATCCCTAGCTACTCATCCCTGCTTTCAAACTTTCCGGGGGTATCCCTTTCCCGTATCGTCATCCCGAGCGTAGCCGAGGGATCTTTCTTGCACTGCGGTCAGTATCACATAAGCACCGGTACGGAAACGACGCCTTGGTGCTACGTATTTCTGCTTTCACACATCCTTCGTTTAGCGGTCTGCAAGAAAGATTTCTCGCTTCGCTCGAAATGACGATACGTAAGTCTTCCAGTCTCCTAGTCACCAGTCACTCATTTTTTAAGGAAACACTGATTAAATCGTTGTTCGATTTTACTCTTGTGTTTTCATGCAGCGCAAGGAATAATCCGACGCGAATAGCGAGCTATTTAAGGAGGGTTATGACGAAGCGTTGTATGAAAATACATGTGAAATCGAATTCTGCGATTTAATCAGCGTTTCCTTAGTACCACTCATTGATCCAGTTCTTCTGCTTCGGCAGCATGGCATCTCCAAGGCGCAGGATCTGATCTCTGTCTGCGCCGTCAAGCCAGCGGATGCGGTCCAGTGCAAGAAGCTCGGAGAGATCCGCCGCGCCGAAGAACCATTCAGCGAGTGCGGAGGCGGAGAGGGTGAAGGAAGGCTCAGGGATGTGTTCTCCCAAGGGCAGGCCGGAGATGTCCTCAATGTGGCACTTGAGAGAGTAGAAAACATCCTCCTTCAGCGCACGGATGCGTCCGTCCTCTGCGCGGAGGACGTAGATGCCGCTATTCTCCGGAAGAAAAGCGTCTGTCAGCTGGAAGGCCAATTCACCACTAAGACGCCTGTCGCAGGAAAGACCGTCGAACGCCGCCACCGGGTCGACGATGCGTCCGAGCATGAAGGGGAAGGTGCGGTTCTCGATGTAGCAGTGCTCCGCACCATCCGGCCATGTACGATAGGAGGTGTCATCGAGCGGTTCGTACCAGAGGCATTCCCTGACCGAGCCCTGATGGCCGGCAAGGAAGGCATACAGACCGCGCCGCCCCGCCTCCGAAGAGAAGGCCATCTCGGAAACGGCGAGCTTTCTGTCAGAGATGGTGTAGAAGAGATAGCCGCAGGGGCCGGCTCCGTCATAGACCAGTGCACCATAGCCCTCGAGCAGGGCGGCCTCGATATGCCGCCGCCAAGAGGCCTCGTCTCGGAGCGCATAGCCATTTCTGTTTCCGGTATAGGCATCATACACGGAGGCAAGCTCCTGCCATTCATCCGCAGAGGAGATCGACTTCGCGCGCGCTGCCCGTTTCCCCAAAAGGGCCAGCTTCTCCGGCGCAGCCGAGCGCACCCACTGGTGGCAGTAGAAGCCGAAGCCGAGCGGCAGGTAGAAGGATGCCGCTGACGGCATGAGGATCTGGAAGGCTCTCCCTTCCCGCTGCGCCGCATGGAAGCTGCCGCGCAGAAGCTCCTTGGCGAGTCCCCGTCCGCGCGCCGCCGGATGTGTCGCGACGCCGACGATGTAGTCCGTCTGATAGGAATGGCCCCGGACGGAGATCTCATAGGGACGCAGGTGCAGGTCACAGGCGATGCTGCCGCCCTCTTCCCCCACGAGAACCTCCTCCATATGAACCAGCCGCTGGAAGTACCAGATGAAGAACGGATCGGTCGCCGGCTCGAAGCAGTAACTCCAGAGTGATCTCACGGCGCGCTCATCCGCCGGAGAGGCTTTTCGAATTTTCATTTTGTCTACCTCATTGTGGGAAAATAAAAAGGGGAAGGGGTTCAGGGTTCAGGGTTGTGGTGGCGGCTTCGCCGCAGTATAAAGTTGGCGATGCCCGAAAGTAGTATTTAAGTCACTAGTCACTAGCCACCAGTCACCAGCTACCAGTCACTGTTTCAGCACCACATCATATTTCTCTGTCAGATGATCGGGATGATAGCCCATCTTGGCTTCGCGAAGGCCCGGGAGGCCGAGATCCTCTTCGCGGTTCACGAATTCGGTGTCCGCAAATTCATGAATGAGGAAATCACGGTTGATCGCCTGATAGAGACCGCGGATCTCCGGATTTGCTTTTTCGAAAATGATATGCGCCATTTTTTCATTGATGCTATCGCCATTCGTGAAGGCCTCGACCTTGCCGTAGATGCGAATGACCGCACCCTTCACGCCGAGCGCATCCCAGTGGTCAAAGCAGCGCTTGATCGCCTGCTCCTCTTCCTCGATGTCTCCGTGACGGAGGAACCAGTCGTGGATCCCCGCCTTTGCATCCTCCAGATTCTCTTTTGTGATAGCCTCGTACTGATAGTCTGCGTACTGGCGAAGGAATCCGTTCAGATGGTTCTTCTTCATGCGGAGCTTCTTGCCCGGCAAACGGATCATATCGTCCGTCCTGTAGATGTACTCTTCGTTGTCCCGATCTTCGATGAAATCATATTTGCCCGGGACGAGACGTTCGATCTGCTCTGTCACCCAGGAAGAGGCGGACTTCAAGCGGAAAGGCAGTCCCAGCTTGTCGTACTCCTCATGGATGAGGGCAAGCCCGTGTACGAAATTTTCCTCCTCCTTGGCAAACGGCGGCATGAAGAAGGTATCCTTCCCTGTCCCTGCGCGGACGAAAAGTATGCCGTCCTGCTCCGCCCAGGACGTCTGATACGCATCCTGCCACAGGAAAAGTGTATTGAAGGTGCAGTCGATCTGCTCGTAATGATGCACGGCAAAGTAGCTGTCGATCCGTGCTTTGTCTTCTATACGAAAGGGTTTGAATTCCATGGTAATATCTATGCTCCTTGTGAGGCGATCTGTGACCGGCCGCCGGTCATGGCTCTCTTATATTCAAAAAATTAAATAACCTGTTTCTATTTTACCACAGCCTGCAAGGGGACAAGAAAGAAAGGATCGACAAGTGCATTCCGTTCCCCATTTCCAACCCTTCGCCCTTATGCTATAATATAATCAATATGATACAGTACGGGTATCAGCGTCTGATTTCCGCACAAGTCAAGGTTTCTGCAAGCGATTGTCAGAAACTTTTCTTTCCCTGTAAGGCGAACCGGGGTACCGGCCGCTTATCCAAGGAGGATGTGATGAAGCAGAAGAGATCCCCTGCCCGGGACGCTTCTCTTCGCCGATCAAGGATCACCCACAGGGGAAAGCTGTATTTCAAGAAAAGGAGGATACCATGGCAGGGATAGATCAATTTCGCGGAGCGCTTCTCGGAGGAGCCTGCGGTGATGCGTTAGGTTATCCGCTGCAAAGTTTTTCCGTCAGTCGTATCCAGCGCCGCTTCGGGCCCTTCGGGCTGCGCACGCTGGTGCGGGACGCGAAGAATGGAAAACTAGCGCCTGTGTCAGACAACACCCAGATGGTACTGGCAACGATCGATGGGATCTTATGGGCAGATGCCAAGAAGCTGGAGATCTTGGAAGGGGTGTACCGCGGATACATGCGCTGGTTTTACAGCCAGACGGGCGAAGAACCGCGCCGCGGACAGAAGACATGGATGCGCCGCCAGCCGCATGAAAGAGAATTCTGCCTCGTCCGAGAAAAATTCATGCACGCCCGCCGCAATCCGGAGGAAGGACTGCTCTCCGCCTTCTCAAAAGACGGCCGCGGCTCGACGAAGCTCAAGGTGAATGACAGCAAGGGCAGCGCCGCTCTCATGAGAGCCGTCCCTGTGGGTCTCCTTTTTGCCGGTGATGAGAAGCTCGCTTTCGACACTGCGGTGAAGCTCGCTGCGCTCTCTCATTCCAATCCGACAGCCTACTACAGCGCCGGCGCTCTGGCCGCGCTCATTTCCTGTCTCACCTATGGCCTGACACTGCCGAAGTCTCTGGAGCGTGTGACCGTCCTCCTCTCGAAGCAGCACAAGACGACAGGCATCATCGGTCTCCTCACCGCTGCGGTCGAGCAGGCGAATGCCCGCCCCGCCGGAAAGAGCGGCACATGGGACCACATCGACAGCATCGCCTCCCTGGGAAGCGGCGCAAATGCCGATGAAGCCCTCGCCATCGCCATCTACTCCGTCCTCGCGCTCGATGATCCGCTCGATGCACTCATCACCGCAGCCAACCATGGCGGCAAGAGCAATACCACGGCCGCCGTGACAGGAGCCATCGAAGGCGCCCGCTTCGGCACCGCCTTCATGCCTGACTATTGGGCCGATATCCTGGAGGGACAGAATGTCATCTCCTTCATGGCCGACAAGCTCTTCTATGTGTATCAGAAATATAATCCATAAAAAAAGGGGCTGTAAAGAAATGAATCCCCATTTCTTCACAGTCCCTTTTTACTTTGCTTTCATTTGGTTCAGGGTTCAGGGTTCAAGGTTCAAGGGTGAGGTGGCGGCTTCGCCGCCTTTTTTTAAGATGGTATTCTCGTATCGCAGCCTTCCCCTCTAGGGAATGCTATTAAGTTAAGCGGCAGATGGAACGCGAAAATGAGATGATCGTTATTTCACATCGCCTTTTTTAGTGAATGGAAGAGACTCTCTCCATGTCATTTCAGGGAAAAGAGTCTTTCCTTTGGGGCCCGCCTTCTCACTTCTGCACCGCTGTGAGCAGCTCCGCTCTTGTACGCACCTTGAACTTTGTGAGCAGTTCATTCACATGGTAGCGGACGGTGCGGGGCGAGATGGAGAGCGCTTCGGCAATGGCCTTATATGTTTTTCCTTGAGAGAGAAGCTCTAAGATGAGCTTCTGCCGGGGCGAAAGGTCGGGATAGCGGGAAAGCGTCTGTTCGGAGAGCACCTGCTGGACATACTCATAGTTTGAGCGGCCTTGCGAGCGGGGAAACCGTTTCTTGTCAGGCATCATGCTCCACGGATTCGATACATGGATATGCACGATGCGAAGCGCATCGTCCTCGATACGAAAGATCATGGTGCCGCGCTGGTTCTCCGAGAGAAGAAGCCCGGTCTCCTTTTTCGTCGAAAGCGGAATGACAGAAAGGACCAGAAGGACGGTGTCGCTCACCCACTGCACGCGGTAGCGGCCTTTCCCCACACTGATCAGCGGGACCTCATTCAGATCGCGCTGGCTTGAAAAATCAGTGATGGCGTCCTTCTTGCTCAGATAGTTCTCGCCTTCTACGGCGCCGATCCAGCTGAAGCTTTCTTGTGACAGGTAGTCATCCAGATCCTTGGGATGGATCGTCTTTTCATAGAATCCGCGATGCATCATCTCACTGATGCGTATCGCTTCCTTTTCCCAGTACTTCCTCTTTGTCTCCTCCATAACGCTCCCCCCTTAATGTCCGTATTATAGCATAAAAGAAAAATGACTGTAAGCCACCGGGCTGCTGCCATTGGATGGGGCCCGGAAGGCCCTGGCAGCGGACATGCATCGCACCTTCTCCGCGGCTATGACCATCTGTGCTATAATAAAACCAGCTAAAACCATTTACAAAAGGAGCGATATCATGGCTTTTAAAGAAATCAAAGCAGAAGAACTGACTTGGAATCCATTCACACAGATCGGCAAGGGCTGGTTCCTGGTGACGGCAGGGGATGAAAAGGCATCGAATACCATGACCGTCAGCTGGGGCGGCCTTGGCGTATGGTGGGGCAAGGACGCAGCGACCATCTATATCCGGCAGAACCGCTGCACGAAGGAATTCATCGATGCGAAGGAGACCTTCACCATCTCGTCGCTTCCGGAAAGCTATAAGAAAGAGCTGGGATACATGGGCTCCCACTCGGGTCACGATGGTGACAAGTGGGAAGCATGCGGTCTCCATCCCTATCCCGTGGACGGCACCTGCGGCGTAGCGGAAGCGGATGTGATCCTCGTGTGCCGGAAAATGCTTCAGACAAAGCTCGACGACAAGACCTTCCTCGACCCGTCCATGGAAAAGCGCTGGTACGATGGAAAGGAAGCTGGAAATTTCCACACCATGTACATCGGTGCGATCGAAAAGGTACTGGTGAAAGAATAAAAAAGGAGCTGTGAAGAAATGAATTCTCATTTCTTCACAGCTCCTTTTTACTTTGCTTTCATTTGGTTCAGGGTTCAAGGTTCAGGGTTGATGTGGCGGCTTCGCCGCCTTTTTAGAGGATGGTATCCTCGTATCGCAGTCTTCCCCTCTAGGGGAAGGCTTATAAAGTCTCCCAGTCATCAGTCATTCCTTTGATAAGCGGGGAGTGGATCGTCTCACATATGTAGCATGAGATCCTTCGGCTCAGTCCCCACTTGTTCTGGCTGGGGCTTTTCACACATAGAGCGTTTTCGTCCGCTCAGGATGACGATACGCGAGGGCGGAAGGGCTCTCATCTGGGAGATATGTTGCGTGTTTTGGAACTAGCGGTGTTATATTACGATACGAGTAGCCCCTTACTATGAAAACCTCTCGAGAGTGAAAAATGGCGCAAAAAGCAC
>ERZ1034897.1151-NODE-1151-length-10695-cov-4.393421_pt1 | contig 10695 bp, 5 predicted proteins | sample MGYA00520629_ERZ1034897 | MGnify/ENA primary metagenome ERZ1034897 (study PRJEB33766, sample SAMN09781789) | gut metagenome | biome: gut microbiome | host: Homo sapiens | place: Madagascar | study: EMG produced TPA metagenomics assembly of the PRJNA485056 data... | reverse complement strand
GCAGAAGGTCATGAGCGCGCTTGCGGAGATTTTTGCCCCATTGATTCCCGCCATCATCACCGGCGGTTTGATTCTCGGCTTCCGCAACTGCATTGACAGCATCTACTTTTTTAATAACGGCACCCAGACGCTGTGCGACATCAGCCAGTTCTGGTCCGGCGTTGACAGCTTCCTGTGGCTGATTGGCGAAGCCATCTTCCATATGCTGCCGGTCTGCATCTGCTGGTCTGTGACCAAAAAGATGGGCACCACGCAGAGCCTTGGCATCGTGCTGGGCCTGACGCTGGTTTCCGGCCAGCTTCTTAACGCCTACGCGGTGGCCTCCACGGCGGCAGCCGACATCCCCAAATGGGACTTTGGCTTTTTCACTATCAATATGATTGGCTATCAGGCGCAGGTCATTCCGGCTATGCTGGCCGCGTTTACGCTCGTGTATCTGGAGCGCTTTTTCCGCAAAATCTGCCCACCGGTCGTTTCCATGATTGTGGTTCCGTTCTGCTCTTTGGTGCCGTCCGTTATCATCGCCCACACGGTTCTCGGCCCCATCGGCTGGAAAATCGGTTCTGTCATCTCCGATGTGGTTTATGCAGGTATCTCCGGCTCTTTCCGCGTTGTGTTCGGTGCTATTTTCGGTTTTGTTTATGCGCCGCTTGTTATTACCGGTCTGCATCATATGTCTAACGCAATTGACATGCAGCTGATTGCCGACTTTGGCGGCACCATGCTGTGGCCGATGATTGCACTGTCCAACATTGCACAGGGTTCTGCCGTTCTCGGTATGATTTATCTCCAGCGCAAAAATGCCGCCGCACAGGAAGTCAATGTTCCCGCCTGCATCTCTTGCTATCTGGGTGTCACAGAGCCTGCCATGTTCGGCGTCAACCTGAAATATAATTTCCCCTTTATCTGCGGCATGATTGGTTCAGCAACAGCCGCAGTGGTCTGTGTGGCAACCTCCACCACGGCTAACGCAATCGGCGTCGGCGGTATCCCCGGTATTCTGTCTATCCAGCCGACCTATATGCTCAGCTTTGCGCTGTGCATGTTGATTGCTATTGTCGTCCCCTTTGTGCTGACGGTTGCCATCGGCAAGAAAAAAGGCGTTGCCTGATTCGGTTCTGAATGTAAGTGGGGTTTGCAATGTAAAGCAGCAAGAGTGTCTACTACGAAGGCAGACGCTGGTACTGATTCGCCCCTCAGGCACAGAGCCAAAGGTCAAGGTCTATCTATCCTCCCGTGCTGCCACAATGGAGCAGGCCGCAGCGAATAACCAGGCAATTCTCGAAGAAATCACCAACACCTATTTGAAATAACGTGGCTGCTATGCCTGTCTCGAAACGTGGAAAATGAAATTCATCCAGGGACGATCTGACAACAAATACTGCCGTGTGGTGTATCTGAAGATTTGGAGGGGCTTGATGACAAGTAAAGAGTTGAAACGGCTTAGCCGCAGGGAGCTGCTGGAAATGCTCATCGAGCAGATGAAGGAAAACCAGCGGCTTAGGAACCGTCTGGAGCAGGCGGAGGCGGAGCTGGAAAATAGGGAGCTGGTCAGTTCGCGGGCCGGTTCTATGGCAGAAGCGGCTATGCAGCTCAATGGCGTGTTCGAGGCCGCTGACAAAGCCGCTAGGCAGTATCTGGAAAATGTCTACCGCAGCGCACAGAAAGGAGACCGCGAAAAATGAGACCCCGATATCACAGCCCCCGGGAGATTCCGACTGTGGAACAGTTGACGGCAGAACTGGACAGAGAAATATACCGGAGCCGTTACAGGCGGGTGCTGCGCAGCACAGTGTATGCCCTGGTGGTGGTCGCAGCGGTGGCAGTGCTGGTGGCTACGATCTGGATGCCTGTCCTGCAGGTCTATGGAAGCTCTATGACGCCCACTCTGGGTAAGGGTGATATTGTGATCTGCGTCAAGAGCTCGGATGCTGCACCCGGAGATGTGCTGGCGTTCTATCACAGCAACAAGATTTTGGTCAAGCGCTGCATTGCGGGCCCCGGCCAATGGGTAGACATCGACGAGAATGGAAACGTGTATGTGGACGGCGAACGGCTGATCGAGCCTTACCTGACGGAGCCAGCTCTGGGCGAGTGCAATATTGCGCTGCCCTATCAGGTGCCGGAATGCAGCTATTTCTGCATGGGTGACAACAGGCCTGCCTCTGTGGATTCCAGAAATACGGTGATAGGCTGTGTGACAGAGGAACAAATCGTCGGGAAACCTGTATTCCGGGTCTGGCCTTTGGACGGCTTCGGCATACTGAAATAGAAATACCGTCGCTGGGTGAGAACGGAAGCGATGTTCCACTATCCAAAACAGTATGGAAAAAGAAGAAAGGATACTTATTATGAAATTGAGCAGAAAAATTTTTAGCCTGGTCCTGGCACTGGCTATGGTTATGGGATTGGCTACTACCGCTTTTGCCGTGGGGGAGGGTGAAACCACCACGAAACCCGGTAGCATTACCATCACAAATGCCCTCGGTGGCGAGACCTATAATGCCTACCAGATCCTGTATCTGGAAAGCTACGATGCAGAGAAAAAAATATATGCCTACAAGGCCAATTCTGTCTGGAAAGAATGGCTGGAAACCCAAAATAAGTACGTTTCCTTTGACGCTCAGGGCTATGTGACCTGGGTTGAGGGCGCTGATGCTGCTGCCTTTGCTAAGGCTGCTAAGGGCCAGCTGTCCGATAAGACTGCTGATGGACAGGTTACGCCTACCGAAAATGGCTCAGCTACTATTTCCAACCTGGAGCTTGGCTACTATCTGGTCGACTCTACTGTGGGTGCTCTGTGCGAATTGAATACCACAAATCCCAACATGAAAATCACGGACAAGAACCCGGCACCCACCATCGTAAAGAAGGTCCAGGAGGATTCTGACAAAAGCTGGGGAGACGTCAATGATGCGGATATCGACCAGATCGTGAATTTCAAGTCCACCATCAGTGCAAAGCCCGGCGCGCGGAAGTATGTTGTGCACGATAAGATGGATGTTGCTCTGAAATTTGACAGCGTAACCTCCATCACGGCTGGCAACGACACCGCCACCCTGACTGCGGGGAAAGATTATAATGTAGTGACTACCAAACTGACCGATGGTTGCACCTTCCACATTGTGTTCAATCAGACCTATCTGGACAGCATCACTGATAACACCGACATCGTTATCAACTACACCGCTAAACTGACGAGTGATGCCGTTGCTGGCACCGGTTATGTCAACGAAACCTGGCTGGATTATGGCGACAAGCAGCACACCGAGCATGATACCACCACTACTTACACTTGGAAGCTGCCCATCTACAAGTATCACAAGGATGGCGAGACCGAGAACAAAACGGCCCTGGCTGACGCTGAGTTTATTCTGTACAAGGGCACTAAAGAGAATAGAGAATATGCTCAGGTCACCGGTGGAAAGCTGACCGGCTGGACTAAGGAGAAGAAGGAGGCCTCCACGCTTGTCTCTGGTGATGACGGCATGATTGCGGTCGAAGGCCTTGACGCTGACACCTATTACCTGGAAGAGACCAAGGCTCCTGGCGGCTACAATAAGCTGGCAGATCCTGTCAAGGTTGAGATTTCCCACTCTGTTACCGACGAGGGTGCGCACATGACCCATACCCTCAAGCAGGATGCAACCGACGTTGAGCAGGTTGAAATCGAGAACAAGTCCGGCTTCGAGCTGCCCAGCACCGGCGGCATCGGCACCACCATCTTCTATGTCCTCGGCTCTATCCTGGTCATCGGTGCGGTTGTCTTGCTGATCGCCAAGAAGCGCATGAGCGCTGACGCATAATTCTTCCATTTTGCTTACATTTTCCCTCTTTCTTGCCTGCACTCCGGGAGGGCCTTGGCCCTCCCGGAGTGCAATTTAGACCGTTGTAGAATTAAGGAGAATCCTATGAAAAACCATCGTTCTACAATCCTGCCGATCTTAATACTCCTCATAGGTTTGTCCCTAATGCTGTACCCCTCCTTCGCCGATTGGTGGAACTCTTTCCACTCCTCCCGGGCCATTGCCAGCTACGAGGAACAGGTGGCAAATATCGATGACGCACAGTATGAGGAACTTTGGGACGCCGCCCGGGATTATAACCAGTCTCTGCTCCACCGTCCCAACGATCTCCTTCTGTCTGACGAGCAGCAGGAAATCTACAAATCCCTGCTGGATTTCGGCGGCAACGGCATCATGGGCTATATCGAGATCCCCATGATCGATGTGATGCTGCCCATCTACCACGGCACTAAGGAGTCCGTCCTGCAGATCGCCGTGGGGCATCTGGACTGGACCAGCCTGCCCGTTGGCGGTGCGGGAAGCCACTGCGTGCTTTCCGGACACCGGGGCCTGCCAAGCGCCCGGCTCTTCACCGATCTTGACAAGCTCAAGGTTGGCGATGTGTTTATGCTGCATGTCCTGAATGAGATCCTGACCTACGAGATCGACCAGATCCTCATTGTCGAGCCCCAAGATACCGATCCCCTGCTGATTGAACCGGGCAAGGATCTATGCACCATGATTACCTGTACCCCCTACGGCATCAATTCCCACCGAATGTTGGTGCGGGGGCACCGGATCGAGAGTCAGGAAGAACCGAAGGACATTCGTATCACAGCGGATGCCGTGCGGATTGAACCGCTGATGGTAGCGCCCATCGTGGCAGTCCCAATATTGCTGGTGCTTCTGATTATCCTGCTGCTGCCAAAGCAGAAGAAAAGGAAACTGTAGGTGCCGCCGATGAAGATTTGTAAATCCATAGCATCCCTGCTGCTGTGCATCGTGGCTGGCCTGATTCGCCGCAAAGGGAGCGTACAGGAATAATTAAAAAGAAATCCTATGAGAACCGGCAAAAACGCGGTTGCTGCATAAAGTATCTCACAGAAACAGCTCTGTAAGATCCATTAAAATGTTCTTTTACGATATTACATGAATGGAGAAAAGGTCTATGGCAGGATATAAAAATTTTCGTTTGATCATTGGGATCGTCACGACCTTGGCACTGACTTTCAATGTGGTGATCCTTCCGGCTGCCGCATTGGAGGTCGGCTCCGTTAATGAGACGGGGTCCGTGGAGTATATCGAGGATGACCGCTCTGCTTTAGAGCCAGCGGAAAACGAATTTGCAGAGAAGGAAGAAAATACGCAGAACGATTCTGTAGGGGCGGAAGACGATACACAGGGCGATAAGGAAGAAAGCATTCCGCAGGAGGGTGAATCCGGGCAGGAAGCGGGTGCGCCCTCTGAGAATGCCGGGGATGCTGTCGGCACAAACCAGGAGGAAGTGCGGGAAGATATCCGTTCTGTAGGGGCGGAAGAAGATACGCAGGACGATAAGAAAGAAAACATTCCGCAGGAGGGTGAATCCGGGCAGGAAGCGGATGCGCCCTCTGAGAATGCTGGGGATGCTGTCAGCACAAACCAGGAGGAAGTGCGGGAAGATATCTGTCCGGATCCGGATACCCGTGTGAAGCTGTGGGGGGACTGGAGGGAAGCAGCGAAGCTGCCTGCCCCCACCGGGGACCGGGCTGAGGATATGGCATCCGCTGCCAGGGCGTTGTTAGGATATTCCTTGCGTGGTGAGGACAGCGGGGCGTTTTGCTGGAACCGGCTTCTGGCAGAATTTTGCCTGGATTACGCTGAGGTTTCCGAGGAGGCGCTGCCGAGACCTGAGGAGGGTCAGGATTGGGCGGAGCTTCTGGAGAGTGCGGACCTGTTCCGGCAGGATGAGGAAGCAATTGCGGCTGGCACTCTGGTATTTCTGGCATTGGATGGGCAGGACGGGGAAGGCCGTCTGTCCGTGGGCATTGTCACGGAGATCGAAGAGGGTGTTCTGACGGTGGTGATGGCCGATGAGAACGGTACGGTCGTCAGCCAGAGCGTTGCCAGAAATGATGCATCCTTCGTGGGCTATTGCTCGGTATCGGAACGGAGCCAAATGTACGAGGCTGCAATGCCTGCGTTAGAGATGGTCGATGATTGGGCGCTGGTTTCCAGTGAAGAAGAATTGCGCAGTGCACTAAATAGCTCAGAAGAAAACATTAAAATTAAACTTTGTAATAGTTTTTCTGTTGTAAGCGCACCGTTGGAAATACCGGAAAACAAAAACGTGACCATGAATCTGAACGGGAAAACACTTACCAACAATAGTAGTGAAAATTCCGGGGAAAGCCTTTTTAAGATTTTAACGGGGGTAACGCTTACTATCGAGGATGGGAAGCAAGACATAGAAGAAAACAGCGCCGCTCCGGTAAAAACAACAAGTACAGGGAATAAGTATGGGAACACGGCATCTTATCAAAACGGAACCTTAACCTATTATGTCACTGAATCCGAAGTGACGGATTCGAACACAGGCAAAACAACAGAAACGGTGGATCAGTATGAGGTTCCTGTGCCCTCGGTACCACAAAAAGTGAGTGTCGGTACTCTGGATGGAAACAGAATAGGGAAATCGATTTTCTGGATGTCAGGTGACGCAGCGAAGCTGATTATTAAGGGCGGCAAAATCTGCAACAGCAGCAAGAGTGCCATCTATTGCGATTCATCAAACAGCACAGTGCAAATTGACGGCGGATACATCTGCGGCAATTCCGTTAATGAAATTGGGGGTGGAGCCGCAATCAGCGCCGAGAAACCGACAACCATCAATATAAACGGCGGCTATATTTATAACAATACATCGCACGGTAACGGCGGTGCGATTACCGCTAAAAGCGGAAGTACTATTCATATAACTGGCGGGTGTATTTTTGAAAATACCGCTTCCTTCGATTCGCCTGCCTCCGATGGCAAGACTACCTACGGCTTTGGCGGAGCCATTTATTCGGAGGGTGCTGACGTTACTGTATCGGGCGGTTATATTTTCAGCAACTCGGCTAAGACGAACTCCAAGGGCGGCGGTGGCGCAATTTATGCACAAGGCGGTAGTGTTGCGTTGAATGGCGGCTACCTTTTCGACAACAGCGCAAACGGTGGCTACGGCGGCGCGGTTTATATGAAGGCCGGTACCCTTACGGTTAGCGATTCGGCAGTGCTTGCGGGCAATCGTTCCGTAAAAGAAGGCGGTATTGCAGGAACGGGTACGCTGGATGCCGGCGGCGGTGCGGTGGCATTGTTTGGTTCTAAAGATGTAACGATCCGTGGCGGTTACATCACCGGAAATGAATCTGAGAAAACCGGCGGTGGCCTCTATTGTAGAGAGCTCTCTGCAGTTACGATGGACGGTGGATATGTGACAAACAACAAGGCACAGAATTTCGGTTGCGATGCACATATTAATATGGATGGCGGTGGAGGAATCCGACTGGAAGATAAATCCAAGCTGACACTTAATGACGGATATATCACAGGCAATATGGCCTGTAGTGGCGCCGGTATATGTGTGACAGGGAAAAGCAGCGATGCTCTGCTCACAATGAACGGCGGCTACATCTGTGCGAACCGTAACGAAGTGAACTGTGGCAAAGCAGAGCACCAGAAAGAGGGCGCTGGTATCTCAATTCGAGAATCTGAAGCCACCGTACATATCACCCGCGGATACATCAACAATAACTCCATTGCGCAGAGTGAAGACTGGGGCGGTGGCGGAATTTTCTGTACAGAGGGTGCTTACCTGTATATCGATAAGATACTGGCGACAAATAACCATGCCCGTGGCTTTGGCGGCGGTCTGGCAGGTTGCCCCACCGGACACGTTTTTGTGCTGGGCAGCGCTGCCGCTGTTTTCGATAATAGGGCGGATGGTACGCAATTGGCTGGTGCTGAATCTACCAAACATGCGGATAAGGACGCATTGGCGGATACAACCTTTATGGCATCCGGCTATTCCGATTTCTTCTGTGCTTTGGGCGGTCAGGTGCAGAAAAAAATGCTGGGCGGCGGCATGGAAAACTGGAAGGGAAGCTGCGATGGCCGGTATGTGAATGCAGAAGGTATGAGCGATGGTTGGCTAACTGCATATTTCCGTATGGGCCTGACAGCGAATCCTACTGATGCGGATAAGAGCACAGCGTACAAAGCAGCCGCTGATGGTCAAGCATTGTATATAAACGGAAATGAGTCCTACACCCATGGCGGCGCAGTAATGTGCAACGGCTTTATGTTCGTTGGTGACTGGTCGGAGCAGGAAAATATAACCGTTGGCTCGACTATGGATGTGACGGCAAAGAAGGCATTTGGACTGCCTCAATCCATTAATGTTACATACGATAAAGGACCTGACGGTGCCAATGGCCAAGAGGGCAGCTCCCGCCTGTTTGACCATAATCCGGATACAAAATGGTGCAATACCAATGTGGAGCAAGCGCGTAAGGAAATTTGCTTTTATACGAATGAGCCGGTGAAAGCAATTCAGTATTCCCTAACAATGGCTAATGACCATGAGAGCAATCCCAATCGTGTGCCTGATGCGTGGACATTGTATGGAAGTAACGACAATGCATCCTGGACAGCTATTGACAAAGGGGATGCGGGCGACAAGAAAACGCTCGTCAGTGCCAAAAATAGAGAGAAAGTTACATTCTCGATTATGCACCGGGGTGAGTACCAATACTATAAGCTTGTGTTTGATAAACCAGGTAAAGAAGGTGTCCAGTTCGCAGATTTTGAGCTTTATGACTTGACGCCATCACCAATGGGCGACAAGCAGTTTGCGTTTGAGGTCTATCAATTTCCCGCGTCCTATACGGCTGTAACTGAAACTGCTATTTCCGGACCTGACGAGGTCAATGGTAACAACGAGGGATATAAGAACCTCTTTGATGGTAATACGGGCACAAAATGGTATTACAAAGGGGCTGATTCTCCTGCTGCCATTATTTTCCGTACCGATCGTGCGGTAAAAGCGCTTCGGTATTCCCTTACAACGGCTAATGACCACATAACCTATAGGAACCGTATACCCAAAGCATGGACGCTGTATGGAGGTGATAGTGAAAACGGGGAGTGGACAGTGATTGCGCAGCATACAGAAAATGATAACTGCATTAAGAATGCTGACAACAACCAGGAGGTTACATTCGATATTCCGGACCCGGCTTCATATCAGTACTATAAGCTCGCCTTTGAAAGCTCTGAGAGCACTGAGATCCAGTTCTCCGAATTTAAGCTCTATACGGGAGAAGCAAATACACAGGAGCCTACATTGGTATCTACCGGCCATAACGATGCAGAGGGAAATATCACGTTCAGCAATCGGCTTTCGTTTGACCATGCAGGGACATACTTTTTCGGTGTGGTCGAGAAAGGAATGAAGGGGTCGATAACCAGTGACCGGCACTGGTACAAGGTTGCGGTCACGGTGGGTACAAAAACTGAGGATATTACAGGTTCCAGTTCAAATCGCATAACAAAGAATACCTATTATATTAAATCGATCAAAGTAGAGCAATTCATGAACACTGAGGAACATGCAGGCATGGTGCCAGAACAGGGCTCGCAGTTAATATGGTGGAAAGAATGGGATGTAGATGGTCTGGATGGAGATGGTCTGAAGTATATTAATCATCCCTATCATTTGTTCCTGAGCGATAACGAAGATGGAACCGGAGAAGCCGGAGATAGCAGCAATAAATCTGTTGCTTTCGTGAATGTCCAGAAAGAGAAAACCGTGAATGTAACGGTTCAAAAGCAATGGGTAAGCTATGTGGACGCAAACGAATACAACACCTATTGTGTGACTGTTCAGTTGTACAAAAAGGATATAGAAAACGAGGCTGCTGAATGGGAAACCGTGGGTGAAGAAAATGTTCTGAATCGAGCCGGAGCATGGAAACATACGTGGTACGAATTAGACAAGAACTATATCTATTCTGTCAAGGAGACGGAAGTATATTACTTTGATGGCTCCGGAAACAGAAAAGTCGTGTCACCACAGAGCTTTACCACGGAGTACTCGACTGACGGGAAAACATGGCAGGAAACATACGATGGAGCAGCCTTCCAACCCAATGACAGTGCAGGATCTGGGATCATTCAAATCCGGAACACGAAAAAGTACTATCTGATGCCCGAAACCGGCGGTGTCGGCTCTGACCCTTTTACTGTCGGCGGGCTGGCAATGGTTGTTCTCGCTGCCGTAATGTTTCTCATGCATCTGCGCCGACAGAAGAAGCAGGCTTAAGTTTCCCACGACTGCCAATTCGCAGCAGAAGCAGATGGTATTGCAGAAAAGGTTATTCGAATTTAGCTGCCGTGTGAGGGGCACAGCATAGTGAAGACCAATCCCCCGTCACCGAGATTGAAGACCCAGCTTACCACTACTGGAAACCAGAGCCCGGCAGCTAGCCGGGCTCTATTCCTTCTCATGCATAATTTACTTATACTGATATTCAATAAAAAAGGAGATATTGGCATGGCTTTACCAGATTGAAATAGGTTTCGTATTTCATACTCTGACCTTCAAACGCTGTAATCAACTTCTTGACAGTTTCCTCATCAGCCACGGGATGTTCTTTTTTCTTCCCTTTCGGCTTGTAGCACCGCCACGCGGGATTATGTGTCAGGTATCCCTCGTCCACAGCCGCCGACAGGATGCCGCACAGCGTGTTGTGTAACTCTTCGACCGACTTCTCGGATAGATTTCCTCTGCCGTCCAGACGCGGCGAGTGCCGCATTTCCTCGTAAAAATCTCGGATAACCTCTTTACGCAAATCGGTCAACTTATACCGGGGAATTGGCAAAGCAGTTG
>ERZ1034897.1144-NODE-1144-length-10732-cov-5.369111_pt1 | contig 10732 bp, 9 predicted proteins | sample MGYA00520629_ERZ1034897 | MGnify/ENA primary metagenome ERZ1034897 (study PRJEB33766, sample SAMN09781789) | gut metagenome | biome: gut microbiome | host: Homo sapiens | place: Madagascar | study: EMG produced TPA metagenomics assembly of the PRJNA485056 data... | reverse complement strand
GTTTGATGCAACCCGCGCAGGATTGAACTTGGGAGAAGGCGCTGCATTCGTTGTCTTGGAATCAGAATCTGCAGCCCGCCATCAGGGGAAAACGCCCCATGCTTACCTTACCGGTTATGGCAATGCCTGCGATGCGTACCACCAGACTGCTTCGTCAGAGAATGGAGAAGGAGCTTTCTTGGCGATGAAAGAAGCCTTGAATATGGCACACATAGAACCGGTGGACATCCAATATGTAAATGCACATGGTACAGGAACTCCCAATAATGACCAGAGCGAATCCGAATCTCTCAAACGGTTATTTGGCAAAAAGATGCCTTGGATTTCAAGTACAAAATCATTTACCGGACATACTACCAGCGCCTCGGGAAGCATAGAGGCGGTCATCTGTTTACTTGCCATGCAGCATCATTTCATCCCAGCCAATCTCGGTTGGGAAAACCAGATGGAAAACGGTATTATTCCTTGCACAGGCATCGAAAACGTAAGGCTGGAAAATGTACTCTGCAATTCCTTTGGATTTGGCGGAAATGACAGTTCGCTCATTTTTTCTACTCATCCGACAGAAGAGGAAGCAACACAGACAGAAAGGGAGCCTCAGCAGACTGCCAGCAACATCCGTATTCTTTCAACTGTAGAGATTAACTCAGAAGAGGAATTGTCCGACATCCGCAAATATGTAAAACCGATGGAAGCCAGGAGAATGGGCAAGATCATGAAAAGTTCATTACTCTCCTCTTTAGAGGCTTTGGAAAAAGCAGGAATAGCCACCCCGGATGCCATCATCACGGGCACTACTTATGGATGTTTGGAAAATAGTGAGAAATTGCTTGTCCAACTGAAAGAAGAAGGGGAAGAAATGCTCAAACCTACTTATTTCATGCAGAGCACCCACAACACCATAGGCAGCAATATTGCAATCAAGACCCATTGTCATGGTTACAACATCACCTATACGCAGGGCGAAGATTCTCTTGACTGGGCCATCCGTGATGCAAAAATGCTATTAGCAAGTGGAAAAGCCAAAACGGTTTTGGTGGGCTGCCATGATGAAAGCACCCCGCTATTAAACCAGTTAAGAACACAGAGTGGAGAAAAAGCCTTGCCTTCCATCCATTCTATAGCGATGGTATTATCATGTGGCGAGTAATATTTTTAGCTATCACGCAGAGCATGCTTTTAGCGGCAGGACAGGTATGTCTGAAGTTTGCCCTACAGAAAATGCATCCCTTCGGTTGGACAAGAGATTTCTGGCTAAGTCTCCTGTTCAACTGGCAGTTTGCCTGCTGTGGACTTTTCTTCGGTGCAGCCTCTCTCCTATGGATGTATATTGTAAAACATTTCCCGCTCAGCGTTGCTTACCCGATGGTGAGCATCACATACATCTTCGGAATGCTGGCAGCCATCCTGTTCTTTCATGAACAAGTGTCTGTTTGGAAATGGTTAGGTATTGGCTTCATCATGATAGGTTGTTGCCTCATCGCAAAATGATGGGCTCATCAGTATAGGCTCATCGCAAAATAAATCAAACGAATAATAGATAATCAAGATGAAAAAGTTATTGTTTTTAATCATGTTTATCAGCTTATGCCTTTCTTCCATCTCTGCCCAGCAGAAGGTGAACGAGGCACAAGTCAGGCAGCAGATAGGCGCTGTTGCTTCCCGCATGAAGTCGATGCAATGCGATTTCGTACAGACCAAGCATCTCAGAATGCTCAATGAGAAAATGGTTTCGCGGGGCAAGATGTATTACCAGCAGGGCAACAGACTCAGATGGGAATACACCTCTCCTTATGCTTATACATTTGTAATCAACGGTTCCAAAGTTCTCATCCGGAAAAATAAGCGGAGCGATGTGATCAACGTGAACCAAAGCAAGATGTTCAAGGAAATAGCCCGCATCATGATGAATAGCGTTGTGGGAAATTGCCTCAACGACAAGAGGGATTTCAAAGTCTCACTTACCGGTTCTTCTTCTGAATACATCGCCACGCTCTATCCTCAACAGAAACAGATGAAAATGCTGTTTCAGAAGATCATACTCCACTTTCATAAAACAAGATCTGTGGTTACTCAGGTGGAACTCATAGAGAAAAAGGGAGACAGAACGATTATTGAACTGAAAAATATCAAGACCAATGCTGCCATCAATACGAAAGTTTTTCAAGTCAATTAGTCTTTGTGGACTCTTTTCTATGAGCCTTTTGGGACTCTTTTCCCTATTTCCCCTCCTACCCATTTCAGCCCAAGACATCGCAGACCAGCATCCTTTACCCGACAGTATCGGGAGCAAGATGAAATATAATGCGTCGATTGAGATGAAGAAAGGTTATCTGAGCGGAATTTGCATGCTGATAAGAGATAAGGACGGCTACAAGGGAAGCATTTTCAATGAATTTGGAATCTCTGTTCTCGACTTTACCTACCAGCCGGTCACAGGAAAGGTGAAACTGGAAAATGTCATCCTGTTGCTTGACAAATGGTACATCAAACGCCTGCTCAAGCAAGATCTCTCCCAGGTTATCAAAAACCTTCAAAATGGCATTTCCATATACGATAATAAAAAATACAAAATCCATTATCAATTCACGGAACTGAAAGAAACGATGGAAGAAAAAGAGGAATTGGAGGAAAAAGTGGATAAAAAACAAAAATAAACAGGACGATGCAACTGAAAAATCATCTTTATACAATTGTCGAAACAGACAAACAGGGAAACTTGCAGCAGAAATGCCAAGAAGTTCTTTCGAGCAGAAGCAATACTTCCTTTCGTCTTCGCCTCAACCCTGAGCATTTCATCTATCAGGCTCATTTCCCTGGCGAACCTGTTACGCCAGGAGTCTGCATTCTACAAATCGGAAAGGAATTGTTAGCTGAACTTCTCCAGGAATCTTTGGAGATTACCCACGTCAAAAACGTGAAATTCCTCTCTGTTATTTCTCCTCTTAAAGAAAAGGAAATCTCTTATACCTTCAAGAAAATTGAAACTTCAGAAGATTCCCAAGAGGTTAAAGCACAAATCATCGTTGCTTCCGATGAAGAGACAAAAGCTAAAATCTCTTTCACGTGCAGTAAAAAATGAGAAATGACAAATGAGAAATGACAAATGAGAAATGAGAAAAGACTTTTAAGAGCAAGAGGAATCTGCGTGATCATCCCTACTTTCAATAATGAGAAAACCATTGGGGAAGTAGTGAAGGAGACGCTCTGCTTTTGTGATGATGTCATTGTCGTCAATGATGGCTGTACAGACAGTACTGCTCAGATCATTGGGGAGATTGACAACATTACCGTTGTCGCTTATTCTCAAAACCGAGGTAAGGGCTACGCTCTCCAACAAGGTTTCAGAAAAGCCTTGTCCATGGGATTTGCCTACGCCATTACATTAGATGCGGATGGTCAGCATAAGCCTGAAGATATTCCGCTCTTTCTGAAAGCCAATCAGGAACATCCGGGAGCTCTCATCATTGGAGCAAGACCACTCCAAGGTGTTGAACGTTCCAAGGGAAGTGATTTTGCCAATCAATTCTCCAACTTCTGGTTCTTCGTACAAACAGGCAAACGATTGGAGGATACCCAGACCGGTTATCGCCTCTACCCTCTGCACAAGCTCCACGGCTTATCCCTGCTCACCAACAGATACGAAGCTGAATTGGAGCTCTTGGTTTTCGCCTCCTGGCACGGAACGGAGATTGTTTCCATCCCTATCCAGGTATATTATCCGCCACGCAAAGAACGGGTAAGCCATTTCCGACCAGGCATGGATTTCGCTCGCATCAGCCTCCTCAATACCCTATTGTGTGTGTTGGCAATTATCTATGGTCTGCCTTGCCGTCTTTACCGCAAGATGGCAACATTTCTGAGAACGGCTTATTCCCTGTTGTTCTTCCTCTTCTTTATGATGGTCATCATCACGCCCTTAGCCTGGCTCTACATCAAAATCGGAAGGATGACCGAAAAGAAACAGGTTCGGCTCCATGAACTGATCTATCATGCAGCCAGATTTGTGATGATTCATCACGGCATCCCCGGCACTAAATTCATCAGAAAAGTAGGCGGTATGATCATCAAGGGAAAAGAACCGGTAAGATTCGATTTTGATAAGCCCCGCATCATCATCTGCAACCACCAGTCGCATTTGGATCTGATGTGCCAACTGGTCTTTACACCCAAGATTGTGTTTCTGACAAACCAATGGGTTTGGAACAATCCTACTTATGGTTTTCTGATTCGTCATGCAGAATATCTTCCCGTAATAGAGGGTCTAGAACCGCTGATGCCGCAACTCCGTTCGCTGACAGATCGGGGTTACAGTATTGCCGTTTATCCCGAAGGAACCCGTTCCAAGGACTGTCGTATAGGCAGATTTCATCAGGGAGCATTCTATCTGTCGCAGGAACTCGGATTGGAAATATTGCCTATGTACCTTTATGGACCAGGCAAAATCCTCCCTAAGAAAACCTACCATCTGCGCAAGGGAATCTTCTATATCGAAGTGGGAAATCCGATAAGCAGGAAGGAATTGCAAGCCATGGGAGAATTGAGAAAACAAGCCTCCACATTGCGCAAACAATATAAGGAGAAATACGAAGAAATCGCAAACGAAATAGAAAAAAGAGTCTGAATTGAAAAGAGTTATTATTATAGGAAGTGGACTGGGAGGTCTGTCATGTGGCGTGATTTTAGCCAAGAATGGTTATCACGTTACGCTGTTGGAGCAGTCGCAGCAAATAGGCGGTTGCTTACAATGCTTCTATCGCCATGGTGCCAAGTTTGAAACCGGAATGCACTTTATCGGAAGTGCTGCAGAAGGTCAGACTCTGTCCAAACTGATGCGCTATCTGGAGATAGACAGGGATGTGCAACTTTCCCAACTGGATCCTTCCGGTTATGATGTGGTAGCCTTGGCTGGCAAGAAATACAAGTTTGCCAATGGCAGAGAGAATTTCATCCAGCAGATGACAGAATACTTTCCAGACCAGCATGAGAATCTCATCAGATATTACAATCTGGTGGAAAAAATCGCCCAGGCTTCTTCCCTGCACGCTCTGAAAGATGCAGAATCAGATTCCGTCATCAACACAGAATACCAGCTGCGCTCCATCAACGAGGTAATTGACGAACTGATTACCGACCCTACCCTGGCGAAAGTACTGGTGGGCAATCTCCCCCTCTATGCAGCAGAGAAAGACAAGACTCCCTTCTCTACCCATGCCTTCATCATGGATTTCTACAACCAGAGTGCTTACCGCATAAAGGGAGGAAGCGATTCTGTTGCCCAAGCACTTGCCAATACGCTCCAGAGATACGGAGGAGAAATACTTACTCTCCATCAGGCAAGACACATCGTCTGCGACGACAAACAGGCAACGGGAATAGAGGTTTGGAACAAAAAGGAAAAGAAAACCGTATTCTTCCCTTGCGACTACGTGATTTCAGATGCGCACCCCAAACGCACCTTAGAAATGCTCGACACCAAACTGATACGGCCTGCCTACAGAAACCGCATCAACAGCATTCCACAAACAGTAGGCTGCTTCTCTGTTTTCCTGCGGTTCAAGGAACATGAAGTGCCCTACCTCAACTACAATTACTATGGTTATCAGGGCAATACGCCATGGAATTGTGAAAATTACTCGGAAGCATCCTGGCCCAAGGGATTTCTGTACATGCATTTCTGTGCAGACTCCACACCGACAACCTACGCTTCATCAGGAGTTATTCTCTCCTATATGAAGATGGAAGAAGTGGCCCGCTGGAAAGGTTCTTCCGTAGGAAAGAGAGGAGAGGAATATGAAACTTTCAAGCGCCAGAAAGCAGAAAAACTGCTGGACGTACTGGAAACTCATTTCCCTGGACTCAGAGATCATATTGCGGAATACTATACTGCCACCCCACTCACCTATCTCGACTATACGGGAACAGAGGACGGAGCCATGTATGGTATTGCCAAAGACATCACGAAGGGAGCTGCATACAGGGTGCCCCAACGCACCAAAGTGCCTAATGTATTTCAGACAGGACAAAACATCAACTCCCACGGAATGTTGGGAGTCCTGGTAGGAACCATCGTAACTTGCTCGGAGTTTCTGACTGCCAGGACCATTTACGAACAGATTAAAAAATGTAACGAATGAAGACGGCTATCATCATAGGAGGAGGTTTGGGAGGACTGTTTACTGGAGCCATCCTTGCCAAGGAAGGCTTACGGGTTACTGTGCTCGAAAAGAACGCTACGGCTGGTGGTGGACTCCAGAGTTTCCATCGCTTCGGTGAATCCTTTGATACAGGAATGCACGTCATAGGCGGAATGCAACCTGGCGGAAACATCTACCGTATCTGCGAATACTTGGGCATCCTGGACCAGGTGAAAATCAAAGATGTAGATGCAGACTGTACAGACTGCCTTTACTTTGCAGAAGACCAGCAGACCTATCAGCTCCAGAAAGGAAAAGAAGGTTTCATCAACTCATTATCTGCTTATTTCCCGGAAGAACGGGAAAATCTGCAACGCTATGTAGATGCCATATTTGCCATTAGCGACTCCATCGACCTGTTTCATCTCCGTCCTACGACCGATTACCTTCAGGTTCATACCGATGAGTTTCTGATGGCAGCAGATGCTTTTGTAGCAAAATATATTCAGAATCCCAAGCTCCGGAGCATCGTTTCCTACATGAATCCGCTTTATGGAGGCCGACAGGACGAGACCCCAGCCTTTGTCCACGCCATCATCTCCACTCTCTACATCCAAGGCACCAGCCGGTTTGTGGGAGGAAGTCAACATTTTGCCCAACTGCTTGTTTCTGTAATCGAACAGGCAGGAGGAAAGGTGCTCACCCATACAGAAGTGGAATGGGTGGAAGTCAACAACCGCCATGTGGAGTACGTAAGAACCCGGCAGGGAGAAATCTTTCAGGGCGACTACTTCATCTCAGCCATTCACCCTTGCACCCTCTTGAAACGGATGCCCGAAAAAGCTTTCCCCAAGGCTTATAGAGAGCGCCTGAATCAGATTCCAAATTCCTATTCAGCGTTTTCCGTCTATATCAAACTGAAGCCCGACTGCTTCCCATACATCAATCATTCGGAATATTACATGACCCGATACGATGAAATATGGAAATTCGGCGAGCAGCACGACACCTGGCCTTTAGGCTTCCTGTTGATGACTCCGCCAGACGAGAACCAGGGCAAATACAGTTCAAAAGTCCTCATCACCGCACCTATGCTCTATGATGAAGTAAAGAAATGGGAACAGACCACCGTGGGGCATCGGGGCGAGGAATACGAAACTTGGAAAGCCCAGAAAGCACAACAGCTCCTCTCTCATATCGAGGAAATTCACCCGGGATTCGGAGCATGTATCGACAGAATCATCACGGCTTCTCCATTGACCATTCGCGACTTTTATGGAGTGAAGAACGGAGCGTTGAGCGGATTCAGCAAGGACTATAAAAACATCGCATTATCGCAGGTCCCCGTGGTTACCAAGGTGGATAACCTGTTGCTGACAGGTCAGAACAACAACCTTCATGGTTTCTGCGGCGTTCCCCTGACGGCTATCAATACCGCCGAGACTATTTTAGGAAGAAATTCCATACTCCATAAAATAAATGAAATCGGAAAGAATGAGAATTAAACCGATGAAGCAAAGACTGATGATCATAATAGGGTTCGTCCTCCTATGTCTCCAGATACTGAAGGCACAGGAGAAAGTCAACATCTGGCAAGGCACAGCATGCAGAAAGAATGTGGAAATGACTGCATATCTGGCAAAAGGTGGCAGCAAGATGGCTGTCATCGTATGTCCTGGAGGAAGTTACCTCTGGCACGATATGAATGGCGAAGGACACGAAGTGGGCAAATGGTTGCAGAACAACGGAATCTCTGCATTCGTGCTCCATTACCGTACTGCCGGATTCATGGCCTTCTTCCTGCATTACCGCCATCTGTTCAGAGGAGTCAGATACCCTGATGCATTGGACGACCTGACCCAAGCCACCTTATATATTAAGGAACACGCAAGGGAATACGGAGTCTGCTCCGACAGCATTGGAGCGATGGGCTTTTCTGCAGGCGGGCATCTTGTACTGTCGGGAGTTACCCTGCGTCAACTTCCCCTGATGTTTGTAGCCCCCATCTATCCGGTCGTTACCATGAACGGGAAATACGTTCACAAGCGGTCGCGCAGAGCCTTGTTGGGCGACAACCGCAAAAACAGCAGACGGCTTCGCGACTCCCTGTCTATTGAGCATCATATTTCAGCCAGTTGTCCACCCGTGTTTCTGGTAAACTGCAAGGATGATCCTATCGTAAAATACCAGAACTCAGAATTGCTCGATTCCGCCCTGACTGTCCATCACATTCCCCATCAATACATCCAATACAAGACGGGAGGACATGGATTTGGAGCCTCCGACACAAAGGGTTCGCCCGAATGTCGGCAATGGAAGAAAGAGTTTTTAGCTTGGATCAGAAAACTTCAGACCCAATAATTACAGCATTAGACTTTTCCAGATTCAAGGATTCCAAGAATGAAAAAAATCAAGGATTCCAAGAATGAAAGAACAAAAAAAGATTCCAATATGAACATAACAGATTTTGACGATATTCGCCCATACAATCCCGATGAATTTCTTGAGGCCATGCAGCGCATCGCCCACAGTTCATCGTTTCCGATTCTTTCTGCATACGTCTATCCGGAAGAATCGGTCAAGGAAATCCGTCAACGCATAGCCAACTACCAGACGGTTAGGGAATTTCAACAGGACACGATGAGTAAAGTCAACCAGCAGGTGATAGAAAACAGCATCACGGAATTTTCCTGCTCAGGACTCGACAAGCTGAGTCCTGAAGGGCATTATCTCTATGTTTCCAACCACCGTGACATCATGTTAGACTCCAGTCTTCTCCAATATTTCCTGCTCAATCACGGCTTCGACACCACAGAGATTACCTTTGGTGCCAATCTGATGTCCAACCAGTTGATTATCGATATTGGCAAATGCAACAAGATGTTTAAGGTAGAACGCCCGGGCGGAAGTCTGAAAGAATTCTATCGCTGTTCCAGACACCTGTCCGATTACATCCGTTTCGTGATTCAGGAGAAAGGACAGTCCATCTGGATAGCCCAGCGAAACGGCAGGACCAAGGATGGAAACGACACGACAGACCAGGGCATCATCAAGATGTTCTGCATGTCTTGCCCGGATGATAAAATCAAGGCTATAGACCAGTTGCACATCGTACCTGTAGCGATTTCCTACGAATGGGAATCATGCGATATTCTGAAAACACTCGAACTCTACGAAAGCCAGTTTGCCAAATACACCAAAAAACCGGGCGAAGATCTGAACAGTATTCTGACGGGAATCTCCCAACCCAAAGGTAGGGTACACATAGAAATCTGCGAACCGATTTCCCGCATGGAACTGATGAAACTGGAACAGCTTACGAGCAACGAATATCACAAGGCAGTAGCCCGTCTGCTGGACGAGCGCATCAACAAGGCCTATCGTCTGTATCCCAACAATTACATCGCTTACGACCTGCGGTATGGCACCAGAAAATACCAGGATTTCTATACCCCACAACAGAAGGAAGAATTCTTGGCACACGTCAGAGAATTGGAACATTATGATACTTGCGACATCGAAATGCTGAAAGATATTTATTTAGGCATTTACGCCAACCCTGTAAACAACAAGTAAGCAGAAGTAGAAGAAAAAATAAGTAAGAAGCAGAAGAAAAATAAGAAGTAAGAAAATGACAGAACTGATTCTGAAAATATACGATTATCTCAAGACGCATCGGCTGAGTGGCATCTGCTCATCCGTAGCTATCACGCTCATACTCCTCCTTGCAGTTACCAGACTGAACTACAAGGAAGATATTGCCGACTTTCTTCCGATAGACAGCGAGCACCAGAATGCCATGAAGGTCTATCAGAACATTTCGGGAGCCAGCAAGATTTTCGCCATCTTCCAATACAGGAATGCTGCGCAGTCTGATGATCCGGAAATACTGACCCATACCATAGACGCTTTCGTAGAGAATGTGGAGAAAACAGACTCTGCCCACGTCATCAGAAACCTGATGGCACAAGTGGATTTGGAAAAGATGAACCAGATAACGGATTTCGTCTATCAGAACATTCCTTATTTCCTAACAGATGCAGACTATCGGAGAATGGACAGTCTGCTCAGTCAGCCTGATTACATTCCCCACCAGCTGAAAGCAGACAAACAAATGCTCCTCTTCCCTACCGGCGGCATTCTGTCTGACAACATTCAGCGCGACCCGCTGAACCTCTTCACTCCCATCCTGCAGAAATTGCAGCATTCCGAATCCAGTCTGAAATATGAAATGTACGATGGCTATATCTTCTCTCCCGACATGAAGAAGGCCATTGTGATGATGGATTCTCCCTTCGGGGCAAGTGAGACTGAGAATAATGCCCGCCTTACCCAAATGCTAAAAGACTGTGCCCGGGAAGCCAGCCAGTCGCAGCCGAATATAGAAATCCACATCATAGGCGGACCCGTTATTGCCGTCACCAATGCCCATCAGATCAAAACCGACAGCATTCTTTCTGTAAGTATTGCCGTCGTACTGATTCTTGCCTTGCTCTTCTTCTCCTTCAGAAGCAGGAGAAACCTTTTGCTCATAGCCCTTTCCATCGGATGGGGCTGGCGCTTTGCCATCGGCGGGTTAGCGCTCTTCCACAATC
>ERZ1034897.1139-NODE-1139-length-10767-cov-8.112491_pt1 | contig 10767 bp, 15 predicted proteins | sample MGYA00520629_ERZ1034897 | MGnify/ENA primary metagenome ERZ1034897 (study PRJEB33766, sample SAMN09781789) | gut metagenome | biome: gut microbiome | host: Homo sapiens | place: Madagascar | study: EMG produced TPA metagenomics assembly of the PRJNA485056 data... | reverse complement strand
ATTTGCCATTAAATAACACAGAAATAGACAGTTAAATGGAGAGTCACATATTTTAGCGGCTCTCCATAATACTGTGCTAATTTGTCATTTATTTGACTGTTTGTTAATTAGTATTTTTACTTTGTTGAGTATAATTTTAGATTTGCAATTTGGACATTCAATGTAATATTCAGTATCATCAGAATTAATGAAATCTTCTAATGTTTCAATTCTATTTCTAATGTCTTTTGCTTTCAAATTATTCACAACATAAGTGGCTATAGCACCGATGATTGCTACTGCTCCAGCTATTAATGCTGCATAAATTTCATTCATTGATGTTTGTCTCCTTAAATTGTCTTTACTTGATCTGTTATTGTGTATCCAGATATGCTTGCTGATGTTCCATCTTCAAACAACACTTTAGTTTCTGTAATAGCCATTATTCCATTACTACCTGTTACACTCTCTTCAAATGTTGCTCCAAGTAAAGTCTTTAAGTCTGTTAGACTATTTACTTTGAGATTGTTAGAAGAATAGTATCTTAGATAGAATGTTGAATTGCCAGAAGTGCCTTTGATGTTGTGTTTGAATAAATCTATATTGCCTTTTCCTAAAATATTTTGATTGCCAAACAGAGTCTTGAATTCGTGATTATCTATCTCTCTATTTAAGTCTGATTGGCTCCACATTCTTTTTGCTGTATCCATAATTATAATGCTGCGAATTGGTCGTTTTCTACTTTTAGAAGAGCAGTAGAAGGAGTTAATCCTCCAGCTGAAATCATGAAATATCCTTCAGGTCCTGAATCAACGCTTGCAACTAATCTATCAAAAGTAACTTTTCCTTCTGAGTTATCTGTCACCGTGCTTATAGCTCCAAGTAAACAGCCTTTATTTGCTAAAACATAATCAGTAGTCATAGCATCGCTTTTAGATGAATAAACTGCTATCCTATAAGTATGTGCATCATTGTCATTATAAGCAGAACATCTTAATAAGTGTCTATAAACAGTTCCACTAGCAGCTCCGCCACCAGCCATATCTTCTATTTCATTCTTACTCCACATTCTTTTACATGTATCCATTTTTAGTCTCCTTATTAAGTTAGAGAGATAGCCAGATTAGCCATCCAACTATCTCTCAATAAAGTAATTAGCCTTCGAATACTCTAATGAAAGTAGATTTAGAAATAAATCCTGTTTCTTCGAAGTGTCTTACATAGTTAACGAAGTCACCATCGGCATTTTCTTTATATCTTGATGCGTTATAACCTTCATGGAGTTTAACACCACGAGGATCTATTAATATTGCATATACTTTTTTACCATCAGTAGTTCCACTAATAGTACCGAAATCATCAACTACCTTTACTTCAGCAGGCATAGCTAATTCATCTCTTTGGAAAGCACCTGCTATAGCTTTAACAGCTACAATAGGCATAACTCCTTTAAGAACATAAAGTTTAAGTTCAGGAGCTCCACCAATAAGTCTATTTCCTAATCCGCCTTGATGTGCAAATGAAGCATCTTCAGCAGCTTCTTTAACTGCAAGAATAAAATCTTCAGCTGATGCAGTATCAGTAGGAACTGCTTGAGATTTATAAACATCAGGAGAAGTTGATTTAACTGCTAATGCTTTAGTAGCTACGTTACCGAGTAATTGTTTCTTCATTTGATATTTAGTTATATCAACTGAGTTCTGTAATTTTGCAGAAATATCAGTTATTGCAGCAGCAACTCCTTCAGATGTATTGAATGCTCTTTCTAAGTTATCGAATGGAACAGTAGTTTTAACTTTCTGTCTACCGAGAGTATAAGAATAAGAACAATCTTCAACTGAAGGAAGAGCAGGAACATCATCCTTAGCACCTTCAGTAGTTATATCACCGAAAGATTCAGGCATAGTTAAATCTATAAAATATTCCTCAATTGTTTTGCCGAGTGGAAGATTATCACCTGATAATTCTTGAAGTTTATCTTCATAATTACCATTGATTTGGACAGTTTTACCTATCTTATCAAGTAATCCAATCATATTTGCTGTGGAATCACTCCATGCACCAGCTTGTTTAGCTGCTGCTACATAATTTTTCATTGCTGTTTGAAGTTCAGCTATAGTCATTTTTGCCATAATAATTTAATCTCCTTATTTAATGTCTTGTGCAGCTTTTAAAGCATCTTCGAATGCTTTGTTTACATCGAATTTTACTACAGGTATATCTGCTCCTGTTTCGCCATTTGTATTAGGCTTAAATGAAGAATGAATAACAACATCTTTGTAATCCTTTAATAATTTGTTGTAATCTTCTTCTTGCTTCTTTTGTTCAGAAGCTATTTCATCTATTTTACTTGCTACAACTGCTGCTTGTTCTATTATTGTTTTTTCAGTTGCACTTTCAAATAGCTTACTAACATAATTTCTTAATTCATCTAGTTTCATTGTACACTCCATATAATAAATTTTCTAAATTCATTTGACCAATCTTCATATAAACGTTTCAGATTATCTTCTACTTCATTCAATCTAGTTAATAATGTTGTTCCATCAGTGGCTGATTCATTTACTGTTATAGTTGTTGTGTGATTATCATCACTGAAATCTCCTCCATTTTGTGGAGTATCATTATATCTAGTTGTAACTGAATTTTTAATTTGTCCTAATAATTTGTTTTTATTTGCTTCTTGATTGGCAATAGTTAAACTGAATTTCTCATCACTTGATTTCATCCATGCAATTATAGGTCCAACAAAATTAGCAAATACTTTTTCACTATCATCATCTGCTATATTTTCATCATCTGTATAGCAAACATAATTGTCATAAAATTTAGGCCATATATAGTTTTGCCAACATTTATCTAAATAATCTGAGAAAGTCCAATTAACTGATGGTTGTTGCCATCCACAGTTTTTAATGACATCTTTCATAAATTCATCCATAGATAAAGCATTAAATTCTGCTACAAATGGACCTTCTGAGTTTGGAAATAAAGCTATATCATGTCTGACATCATCTAATGTAAAATATCTTCTATTTTCATACCGTTTCATCTGCATTCTCCTTACTTTCTATTATAGCTCCATCTTCATAATCATGAGTAGTATCTACAGGTTTGGATTTAGACTCTACATGTATATCTCTGTTTAATATTTTATTTGCTCTGTCTAACCATTTATTTAATTCATCTTCTATAGCCTTTCCATAATCATTAATAACATCATTATTAGCATTGACTTCATCAACTACCATTTGTGCTTTTTTAGCTTGTGTTCCACTATTGTCAATACCTAAAATTGTTAATAATTCATTTTCTAAACTAACTACATAAGCCTGAAGTTTGTCAATTAAATATGGAACTTGAGTAACCATTACTTGCAGTTTAGATATGTCATTTACTCCAGTAAATACGGCTAATTCGTTGTTAAGAATTCTGTCCACTATATCTTCCAACTGCTTCTTATTTGACTCATCTACACTGACTATAAATGGCATATTCTGTACATTCAAATTGTTATTTATAAGAAGTACAGCTTGGCTAATTCTGTCAATGTAATAATCAACTATTTTCTTAATAGGTTTGTGAGATGGAGTACAATAAATAATGCATACATCTTTATTTACTACTTGCTCTTTAGTTGGAATTATTTGTTTACTAGCTCCACGTTCATTTACTAGTGTTACTGTTTCAGGAAAATCTAAATAATTGTAATCAACTGTAGCGTAAGGCATTAAAGCTATCATATCTGTATTTCTGATATTTCTAACTGCTAATGTTCCTTCACTCCATAGCTTTCTCATTATATAGTTTTCTTCTTGTTCTTTTAAGTCTTCATCTAAACCTTTCCATTCAAACTTGGACATCCATAAATTATAATATTTGTTATTATAGACATCTTTTGTTGCTGATAATAGTTCAGATACATTTTTGGATAGTTTTTTCATCCGTTTCCAAAAATCATAATTATTTGCCATTTGTTAGCTCCTTAAAAAATTTCAAAATAGATTGTGTTTGTTCTATAACTTTTTGATGTTGTTTAATTGTTTCATCTGCAGCATTTATAACTTGATTATCTAATATTCCTTCTCCATATAATTTTAATTGTTGTGCAGCCTTAATAACTACCTTAGAGAAATCTATCTGTCTCTGCCATTGTGCAAATACCTTCTCATCAAATCCTGTTATATCTGTTTCTCTTCTTAATTTCTTATCTTCTTCAACTATTTGATTCCATTGTTGTTGTGCTCTTTTAAATAAAAACAATGCAGTATATCCGGCTATTGTCACATTTTTTATTCTTGTTTGTTGTTCTTCCATCACTAGTTCCATATAATAACTGACAATTGAAGTATAATATCTTGGAAATAATTCTTGAACTTTCTCAAATGTATAGCCTTCTACTCTTTTGTAAATATTTATTGCATACTCTCTTAATTCTGATTCACTAACCATGATTCAAAATTTTCCTTTTCTTGATTCCAATCGTAACTACCATCAACTTTGTGATAAACAGTTATTCCTACTTCAAATCTAGATTTAATATCTGCTAAGAAATCTTGGCCATATCTCCAATTTGATTCGTCAAATACTGCTTTGCATTGAACGAAATTATACCATTCTCTGGTGTTGAAAGATGGAATCTGATAATCATTACAACTATAACCTGTTAATCTGAATAAATTATAGATTGCTTTTTTCATTGCTTCAGTGCATTGTTCTCTTGTTGAAATTAATCTATTGCCGTTATAATAAGCTAATAAATTAGTGTCATCCATGTTAGAAACAGAACTTGCTTTTCTATTTAAATCTTCTAATTTCTGTGCTAAAGAAGCTTCAGATTGTTGCTGTGTAACAATTGTGTTAGTTAAACTTGCTACTGCACTAGTTGCAAATGAAATACCTGCTGCAACTCCTGCACCACCTGTCCATATTGAAGAAATAAATGAAGCAGTTGCACCAATTGTTGATAAAGCAAATCCGGTCCAATTTGCTTGGTTTTGAGATGCTTTTAATTTCTTATCATAGTTGTAACCATTTCTAATGTAGTTCAAATAATCGTTAGTATAAAGAGCCATTTCTTGACTTCTGTTTGCCATCATGTAACGACTATAAACAGAAGGCTCATTATAATTTGCGTTAGTTAATTCAAAATCAAATAAACTGTTGCTTGAAATATTGTTAGATTGCTTAAACCTTATAGTTGCATAAATGTTTTGTGTATTTGTTGGTTTCGGACTGTATCTTTCTAATAAGAATTCCTTTTCAAAATTGTCATAGTAATACCTGATTTCATAGAAATTACTTTTATAAAGTTTAGATTCCATTGTTATATCATGGACAGGTTTAGAATCTATATAATCATTTGTTAGAGTTCTTTGTAATTCATGAAAAGTATCCTGATTTAACTTATTTAAGAATTCTGTGTTTAGATCATTTAATTTCAATCTTCCTTGACTAATAATGTATCCTGCTTGGACTATATAATTTCCATCACTAGATGTCACTAATTCAAATGGCGCATATGGCATTTTAATAATTTTAACTAAAGTAGTGTCAGTTCTGTCTAATGTATCAATTGATTCTATATAAGCATCTCCGATGTTGAATTTATTTGGTTCAGCAGCTGCTTTTTGTTCTAGTATACTAAAATTATAATATTCTTGTGTTGGAGGATAAATAACTTCAGCTGGAGTGAAATAAGTTCCTGATAACTGATAATCCTCAAATATTACTGTGGACTTATCTATATGTTTAACATATTGAGTTGGAATTCCTGCAATAGTAACTTGAAACAAATCCATTCCATCTGCTGTTTTGATAAGTAAAGCTGCTCTTACTTGTCCGCCTTGTTGGAAGTGAATTTCACTAGATTGTCCTTTGTTATAATAGAAGTCTGTATTATCCGTAGTTGAGAAATAAACTGAATCACCTATATTTTTTAGTTGAGCTGCATAAATACCTTTAGCACTATCAGAATGAAATTTTAGTGTTTGGCTTGCGCAACAATAACACTCTAATGTTGTTTCTGCAACTGGATTTGTTTTATAGATTAAATACCAATCTAAATCAACTCCAATATCATTTATTTTCTTTTCAGAAGTAAGAAATTTAACCGGATTAATACCTTCATCGTAATCATCTATAATTCTTTGGAATCTAGTTGTTCCTGAAGCATCTCTTGCTTTCTGTAAGAATCTGTCTTTGTGCTGTCTTGTAATATTTGTTTTTGCTGTCCAATTTAATTCATTCCAAAATGTGTTAATAGTGTCTAATGAAATTTGTAATTCAACTGTATTTTCAGACTTCCAACTGTTGTTAAGAATGAAATAATAATAAGTTTTATCATTTATATCATCTGACTTCTTAATTGAAAGATAATTAAATGGAAAGTTTGGAAGTTCATTCTGATTCCAATTAATTTTTATTGTGTCATCTAGCAGTATTTTACTGTATTGAAAACTGCCGATTGTCATCTTATTACATGACTCGAGATAAGTCACTATGTCGTCAACTTTACAGTTTTTTTCTGGTGTTATATTTGTTGTATATAATACTATTGTTGAAGTTGCCATTTAATTATAACTCCTGATAAATCTCTTCTATTAGCCAACTTTCTTCAATTGATGCAAATGCTACATATCTTCTTTCAATACATTCTTTAAATGATTGATATAATTTCTTTCCATTGTTACTCATCAATATTGTTCTGTTTGCCATGTCTCCAAAATCAAAACAGAATATATTTCTCTTAGTACTGAATTCTGATGGCTCTAATAATTTACACCAATAAAATAGTACTTCTGGCTCGAATATATATCCGTGGAAAATTCCGATATGTTTTCCATGTATTTTGAATATGTATTCCAACTTGAAATTTTTTGGCTGTTGTTGTTCAACTCTAATATTTGTATCTTGAATTGCTCTACCATCAAATGCATATTTCTTATAAGCATCATCAAATTGATAAAGTGGATTTTGTTTTAATATTTTTTCTTTAAGTTCTGGCTTAATCTGATAACACCATACGCAATAATCTTTATCTGCTAATAGTGCGCCTGGATAAAGTTTGTTTGTTGGAATAAGTTTGTCTGAAAAGAATGGATTGTACAAACTGTATGGATTTCCAAACATATAAACTTTAATTGGAGATAATCCAAATTTAACTGTATGTCTGTTATAAGTGTTATAAATTTCTTTTACTCTAAATGGTTCATCATTTAGATATCTCTCTCCAATTCTCTTGTTACAAATGAATTCATCAAACATTATATATTTGACTTTATCTAATTTCATGGATTTTAATTTACTGACTGGAGAATTCAGTGCTACTATACGGCAAAATACTTCACCGTTTAATTTTAAATCCATTTGTCCGCCACTTTGTAAATCTTTTTTTCTGAAATCAAAATGTAATTCTTGTTCAGTGAATTCGTTAATTATCTTCTCAACGTCTTCAATGTACATATCTGTTATGTCATTCTGATATCTTCTTAAAATGAGAGATGGACGATTTTCTCTCTTAAATGAATTATATACTTTTTTCCATAACAGAGTTGATTTACCTGATTCACGTTCTGTTACTATATAGTTATTTGTTTTGCCATATCCGTCTAACTTACCAACATCCGAATCAATATGTAGAGCATCACCTTTCCACTCTTTTAATTCCATTAACCGATAATCTCCATATTAATTGGACTCCAATTTATTCTAACTTTAATTTTCTTGTTTTTGGATGTTGTGTAAACGTAAATGTTATCTCCGATATACTCAAACTTATTTACATCTATCTTTTCATTGGCTCTTAAAGATAGTGCTTGAATGAATGCTTCATCTTTCTTTATCAATTCATAAAGTCTTAAAGTTTGTTTTTCTTCTGCTGAAGCAAAAAATTCTTGAATAGCATCTCTTATATCTTCATAGTTTTCTAATTGTTGTCTTACAAATTGTGGAAGATTTTTATAGCTTTTACGAACTTCAACCTTAACACCGCCGATAGCTTTAGCAAATTTAGATGTTTTTTTAAAAAATTCTTCTTCTACTTTCTCTATTTTAGAAAGGTTTAATTTAACAAATTCAGAGGCAAATTTTTTATCAGTTTCTGGAATTTTTGGAATCTTAAATCCACCGTAAATACTATAGCCTTTTTGAGTTTTAACTTCTGGACTAACTAATATCTGCTTTAATTGAATATGTTTTACTGGCTTTGGTTTCTGTGAAACTGCTCTTTTTTGTCTTTCTAATGCTTTAAGAGAACGTTCTGCTATTACAGATGCAGATAATTGTTTTTTAACTCCGATTTTCTTTTTCATTTCTAGAACTCCTTATTCAACTCTAATTTTAATGTTTTTGGATTCATTTTATATGGAAGAACAACTACAGGTAATTCATCTGTTAAAATATTAAATTCTTTATCAAATGCCATATTTATTGTTCCTCTATAAGCAGTTTCTTGTTTATCTACTTTCTGATAATTTAATCCTTTTTGTCTAAATAATCCTTCATACTCTACTTTAAATTGTCCAATTTCATCTCCAACTAATGCATCTAATTCTGGAATGTGTTCTAATGCATAGATGGCATCTGTATTCCACATACAAATTTTATCTGGATATTTATCTAAAAAATGTTGTATAAAATTGTTACATGTATGAATTATATAGGCACGCAAAAATGGATTGTGTTTTTGCATCAATCCAACTGTTGTTACTAATATTTGTTTTGCTTTAATTCTATCTTCAGATCCTTTCGGAGCTATTTTCTTAATAGTGTACCATTTTTTTACAAAATCTTTATATGGACTATCAATGAGTGGAAATATAAATGTTGCTCTTTTACCTTCAGTTACCATATTTAAATTAGCATCTAAAAGAAATCCAACTTCATTTTTTCCAACTATATCATCCATTCTGCATGTGTAAGTATCAATAATTTTATTTACTAATACTCCTGCATAGGCACTATTTAAATCGTACACTACTACTTGATGTTCAGTCATATCATATTTTGGATTAAAATCCAAAATAGCTTTTGCTGAATTTACTATCTTTCCATCTTTATCTCTTTCAAAACAATCAGCTAATTCTTTTGGCTTATAACACATCTTGGATAATCTTCCAACTGTGGCATTAGATATAGCTTTAACTTGATTGCCTGTTTTATCAAAAATGTAAGTACATGGATATTTTCTTTTCTCATGGATGTAAGATTTACATCCTAATTTGTCTACAACTTCTGTAACTTGATTTGTTGTTATTTTATAATAACGTTCTGAGTTCTGAATCCATGTTAAATGGCTTAAAGATATATTTCTATTTGGCTCATAATCTTTTTCTGCTAATACAGCAGTGGAAGAGTACTCTAGAGATAAATCATAAATTTGATTTATCTCTTCTAAGCTACTCACATATCTTTCTCTTTTTGTTCTATATTCCATTTGCCTACTCCTAATTCCATCTTAGAGAAAATCTTCATCTCTGAATGGATAATCTTTAATATTTACAAATCTTGCTCTGAATGTTCCTAATGGAAAATTTCCATCTTTTCTTATTTCGTAAAGAGTGTTGTTTCTCTTTAAATAGAGTAATCTGTGATCTGCATCGTTCCAATAAATTTTATTTATGTCATCAAAATTCCATCTTGATTTTAATTCATATGTCTCATTGTTTGAGTCTATAAAATCCGGAACTCCTTTGTCTCCAACTTTATCATATAGGACATCATGATCATCTCCTAAATATTCTAGTTCTAATAGTTGTTTGACTTTTTCTTCAACAAAATGATTGTTAAGAAATTCTAAGGCATGTAATACTCTACTTTCTGGATGTTTTTTAGAAACTGAACCTTTTTGTTCTATTGAGTTCATAATGTCTATAAGTTCTTTCCATCCATTCCATTCTTTGTCATAAACGTGTTTGTAAAATTCTTGATAATTAATTTGTTTCATTTTTGTCTCTACCTTTTAATACTTTTTATTTTTTGGACATCCGAATCTAGCGGAAGTTTTTTAAAATGTTTTGTGAATTCTTTCTGTATTTTTGTGCGAATGTATATACAGGAAAGAAATTAAAAATCGTTGGACTGTAATAAGTTTTATCTTTAGCTTGACTAAGGCCGATTTATGGAGGCTCAAACTAATGAGTGTCATTCCTCTCTATCTCATAAATCTGATAAATTAACTATTACAGTCCATTTATTAAAAATCCAATAAAATGGATTTTTAAGCCTTTTTACTTGTTGCTTTCTTAATAGCAACTCTTAATTGTTCTTTATCTTTGCCATCTGTATCAATTCCTAAAGATTTTGCAAATTTTAATTGTGCTTCTGAAGGTTGATTTTTAGTTGTTGGCTCAACTGTTCCTTCATATTCAGGAAGGAATGAATTACTTCTCTGTCTAACTGAGTTACATCAGAGACTTCGAATTCTATTTGATTGAAAGATTTACATAACTTGAATTTAATATTTTGTATCATTTAATACTCCTCATCGAGTAATCCATAATAATGGAGAATTTCTACAATTTCAAAATATTTGTCAATAGAGTCAGTCTCACTTCTAATGACTGATAATATTTCTTTAATTGCTAATTTTGTGTTGAAACTATTCATTCAATTGGATTTCCTCTTAATTTTTTATTACGCCGAATCTAGCGGTTTTTCTTTAAAATGTTTCACAGAAAGAAGATAGAGATTTACAGATTTGCACTACGGAGATATATACAGTCTCTTATTTAAGGAATCGAATTTTGGAAATAATATTTAATAGACTTTTAGCAGGATGGATAATTT
>ERZ1034897.1137-NODE-1137-length-10782-cov-30.631677_pt1 | contig 10782 bp, 17 predicted proteins | sample MGYA00520629_ERZ1034897 | MGnify/ENA primary metagenome ERZ1034897 (study PRJEB33766, sample SAMN09781789) | gut metagenome | biome: gut microbiome | host: Homo sapiens | place: Madagascar | study: EMG produced TPA metagenomics assembly of the PRJNA485056 data... | reverse complement strand
AGCCACCCTCGAAAACTTTCTCGGGGTGGGGGCGTGTTTGAATCGCGCGGGCGATGCGCTCGCGTCCGCACGGCTGCGACGCATGGGCGCGGACGTAGGCTTAGCGTCCGGCTTTGCCTCAAATGCGTCGCTTTTCGCGCTGTTCCTGCGCGGTTTTTATGTCGTGATGGCGCTTGCAAAGACTCTGCAAGTTGCCCTCGTCAGTGAACATATCCCAGTGGCCGCAGTGCGGGACGATGTGGTCAACGACCGTCGCCGGTGTGCGGTGCCGCGGATCGCCTGGCGGATATAGCCGAGCGCACTCACGGCAGAACGGCTCGCGCAGGAGCTGCGCAGGGCGGAGCCTGTCTGTCCAGATCGGCAGCATGTACCACCCGTGATAGGCTGCACTCGCCTTGCGCTGCTGCCGGGGCTTGTGCTTGTCGCACCAGCCCTCGCGCGTCAGCACACCGCATCCCGGATGATTGCAAGGCCTCAGCGGTTTACTCGCCACGGGCTATCACCTCCGTCGCCGGGTAAACAAAAGAGCCGGGGCCAGCAACAAACACACTCATGTGTCTATCACTGGCCCCGGCTCTCAAAGCACTGGCCCCGACTGATGTCGATCCGATGTTCGGTTTTACAGAAACGGCAGAAGACGACCAGATTAGTCGCCGTCGTGTCCGGCTCGATCTTGAGCAGCTTTTTATTGCCGCGACAAGTCGGGCACTGGAGGAACCCGTCTTTCACTGTTAGTTTACCAGAAAAACCTTGGGATTGCAATACTTTTCAGCACTCCTTTCCTTTTAATAACATAGTTTTCAAGCCAGAAAAAATTTATAAAAAAGATTTTCCGGTGCCCGAATCGGGCACAATCTACGACCGGCGTCTGCGGTGCCGACGAACCTTAAGCGCGTTGTTATAAGCATATTTAATGTACTGCCATTCGCCGCGGCTGCGGACGTCCTCGAACACTGTCGTGTCCTTCGGCACGCGCAGCGGTGCGAACTCCCGCACGGAGAAACTCTCAACTTCCGGCTTCTTGGCGTTGCGGGTGTAGCTCCAAGAGCGCTGCCCTACCTTGTCCCGCTCCTCTTTAGCCATGTACCGGGCCAAGGTCTCATAGTTCTTTTTCTTATCCACGCGCAGCGCGTTGAACTCACACTCGCCCTGCCCCCATAGCCGGAGCATTTCTCCATAGTCGTTACCGGCAGCGTTGCACGCTATATGTATATGCCAGCGCCCCTCACCGTGGAGGTGCTCGATCGACCAGAACATGACGAGGTTCTGCCCTCGTTCCTCGCGCGCTGCCCGGAGTTTGTCGAGAAACCACTTGAATTTATTCCGGACCTGTTCGCGGGTCTCCGGGAGGTGATAGTCGTCGAAGGTCAGGCACCCGACGACGTCACCCTTGACGAGGTTCGCCGCGAGCAGCAGCTCAAGTTTCTGCCATGAATAGATAGCGTTCATCCGGCGCTGCGCTTCCGAGCTTGTCCCGGTGCGCCGCCGACCGTTTGAGCTGCTGCCGCCTGAGCGGTACGGATATATGATCTCCTTGACCAGCGGCCCGGCCGATATGATCTTTTTGCGGTAAGCCATGTGCATACTCCTGACGTCCTTTGCCCCATGGCCATAGACCGCAATGTTTAATTAAGATTTGTCACGATGCCACTCAAGTGCTTTTGCGACGCGCCGTTTGTTGAGCAGAGCTGCGGCGCAGATCACGCCAAAAGCCTCGACTGCTTGATCAAAGGTCGAGCAGAGAACTTGAAATACCTCATCAGCGAACATCTGCACAGCCCATGCAGACTCGTAAGACCTCCGCATTTTGACCACAGCAGACGCAGTGCGGATAGCCGCATTTCGAGGAACACCCCTTGCCATCAGCAATTTGATGAACCTTTTTCGCGTCATTTTTTTGTCCCTTCGTCGTCCGAGCCAAACATGGAGCAGTACGCCATCGGTGCGGCATACGGATTCTCTATGAGCCGGCAAGCGGGACGGCTGCCAATTACCGAAAACGGCGGCTTGGTGTCGTACTCGTTTTTCACATAGTAGGACATGCAGTTGTCTGCACTGCAAAGGCCAAAGGCCTGACCATTAGTCTGGCCGAAGTCGCGGCGGGTGGTTACGCGCTTAAATGGACAAAGCATTGTTAACGTCCTCCTTATCACAGTTTGTGTTGCTTACCGTCTCGCGTGACGATCTTAATATCATATCGCACCTCGCGAGGCGAGTAATACTTACCACAGGCCGCCTTGAGCGCGGCCTCCTGCTTGGCGATGGCGTACTCGTTGTCCTTGGTGTCGCCCTTTTCCAGATCGCGGATCTCCGCGTACTTGGCGTTGAAAGCGTCGTGGAAGCGTTTCAGCCGCTCCTCACCGAACCCGAAGCCCTCGGCGAGTGCGAGGCAGACCGCATCGAGCGTCTGCTGCTCGGTATAGGCGATCACCTTGATCGTCCACAGTTCGCGCTCGGCCTTCTGCCGGGCGAGTAATCCGCTCTTACTCATGCCGCTTTTCCTCCAAGCCGGGTATGTCGAACGTCAAGGACAACTGTTTCGCCCCAGAGTTGAACTCGAGATCTGAAATATAGACCTTGTACTCCATGATGCCCGGGAAACCGGGGAGGATGGGAATCCGAAGCAAAATCGGAGTATCCCATGTAATGTCAGACAGGTCTATCGTGCGGGGAGCCTGAGACGCTCTGTCTGCTTTCACGGCTCTTCACCGTCCATTCTCGCGCCGCAGTTGGGGCAGAAGTTGCTTTTTACAACCGTTTTCCTTCGGCATTTGTAGTTGTGGCAGATGTAAAATCTACCATCGCGCCATTTCGGTTCGCCCCATTCATCTGTCCCCATAAACCGCGAACACGAATAACTTTCCCAATAGCTATGTATCACCGGAGCAACATCGGCAGCGGGGACGCGATCAAGTTCTTTGCATAGTATGTCGTATTCTGTCTCTGTCATATCAAATGCGAGGTCTGCGGCGTGCTTTGCTGCGCCCCGCTCTATGTATTCAGGCTTCGCCATCGTCTACCTCCTCCGTGTTTACGCCCGTGTCCGCTCGCATCTCCGCAGCTACATAGAGCTGGAACATTCGGCGCAGTTCTCCACGCAGAATCTCAATTTCCGTGTTCTTGCAGGCAAGCTCAATAGAGTACCGGCACTCCACGTCGAAAAGCCGGTGCGCCTCTTCCTCCAAACATCTGCGCTCTTTCTCGATGTTGTCGGCAAGCTGTTTCAGGTCTTCAATAGCATCGGCAGCCGCGATAAAAGCCGTAGTGCATCGCGTCTCACTTGCAGGCAGCGGGCAGTTGGCACATGCTCCCCGGGCGCAGACGCGCAGGGTTTTAATGATTTCCTCGTTTGTCATGTTTATTTCCTCCTTTCACCGACGCTGCGGCACGCGGTACCATGCAGTGACTACAGCGTCGGCGGGTAGACTCCAAACTCCGCCGCAGAATGTCCGGACGTCTGAAAAATCCGGGGATTCTGTTTCGTCGTCCGCTGCGCGGTATCTGACTAAGTAGTTTCCGTCCTCCGGCGGCTCCCCGGTCTGCCACTTCGGCTCCGCCGTGCAGGTGCCCGATTCGGGCACATCGCGGCCGAAGAGATAATCCAGCGAGCAGCCGAGCAGATCGGCCAGCTTGACCATGCGTCTTGCGTTATAGATAGAAACGGCCGATCCAAACGGAGGCCAGTCGTCGGCTTTGATGGGGCCTTCCCCATTAAGCCGCATATAAGTAGGCGTCCTCGACAAAACGGTGCACAGTCCAGCCTTGTGGCAAATCTCTTCATAATTTACGCCCGCACGCTTACAGGCCTCGCCCATGCGGTTCCAGAGGAGCCGCAGCGAGTCGATCATCGGCCTGTCGCGTTCGGCCTGCGCCGCAGCTTCCGCGGCCTCTCTTTCAGCAGCTTCCTCCTCAGCCTTGGCCTTGGCCTCTTTCTTTTCGGCCTTTTTCTTCGCCTTGACTCCCGCCATGCGGGAGCAGCACTTTGAGCAGGTTGCAAGCTCGTCGCAGTCGTAGCAGCAGCCGGAGCCGCAGTGCGTATAGCCTCGCCAGCCGTTGGAGTAGAGCTTATCCATCATATTCGGAACGTTGACGCAGGTTCCGCCCTGCTCGCAGCGGCAGGCCATTTTGCTGAAACGCTGGATATCCGCGCCCTGATCTTTAACCCTGCTCGAATAAAGGTACCTGATGTCGTCTCTGTCTTTCTGCGTCGCGCGGTCCACGATGACACGCTGGGTGTCGACCGGCAGCTTGGCGAGCTCATAGGCCGTGTCCTCCGGGAGCAAACCCTTGTCGTAGTACCCGGCGTAGATATCCGGCGCGAGCTTGTCGCGGATGACCTTCAGGCGGGACAGCTTCGACTTGCTCACCTTGCAGGCCTCGGCGACGTGGTCGCGCATCCTGCCGGGGAACTCGACGCCCTCCTCCTTGAGCTGGTAAAGCAGCGCCTCGACGCGCTCGGCCTGCTTGGAGATATCCGCGGAGGACATCCGGCGAGTGTCGGAGTTGGCGTAGATCAGGCGCAGCTCACGCAGCGCCTCGCTGCCGCCGTCGGCCTCGACGATGCAGGGCACCGCCTCAAAGGCCTTGTTGCCGTCCTCGACGATCTTGCGCATCGCCGCCGTGCGGCGGTGGCCGCTGACGATGATGTACTCGCCGCTGTGCTCCGCATCGCGGCGGACGCGGACGGGCTGCTGGAGTCCCGCAAACTCGATGTTCTCGGCAAGCTCCTCGATGCCGTCGAGGGAGTAGAAGTTGTTCGGGTCGTCGTGCAGTTTGCCGAGCCCTATGTACTCGATACGCTCACGGCCGTCACTTGTGCCCGAATCGGGCACATTCTTAAGCACCGACGCTAAATCGAATCCCATGACCGCACCTCCTCACATCAGCGCCGCAACGACGCGGCGGTAATCGACGCCCGCCGCGCTCTTCGGCGAGCTGATAACAAGCGGCTCCTGCGCAAAGGTCATGTCGTCGACCTTGTTCGTGCGCCTCACATGGGGCAGCACCGGGAGCCCGAACTCGCGCAGAATCTTCTCGGCCTCGATGATGTTGTCTGACTTGTACCACATCGTCGGCAGTATGCCGGCGACGGTGAGGCTGTCGTTGATCTTGCGCATGTTGCTGACCTGCTGCATGATGTTCGCCATCCCACGCAGGGAGAACGCATCGAGCTTGATCGGGATGATGACCTCGTCCGCCGCCACCAGCGCCGCGGCAGAGGCCGCATTGAACGCCGGCGGGCAGTCGATGATCATTCTGTCGTACCTGTCATCCAGCTCCGCGGCCAGCTCACGCAGGCACACGGCGGAGGCGCTGCCGGTCTCGATCTTCGTCAGATCGAGGTCCATCAGGCTGTCGTCTCCCGGAAGGAGGTCGACGCCGTCGAACCGGCTGTGCTCAATGCACGGCGCGAGGCCGCGCAGCATGTCGGCGAGGGTGCCGGGATGCGCGTTGCCGCGCTGGAAAAACTCGGTGCAGTTGCATTGGCTGTCAGCGTCCACCAGCAGGACGCGCTGCTTGTAATCCTTGGCCAGTATCGCGGCCATGTTCAGGGCTGTCGTCGTCTTGGCAACGCCGCCCTTGAGGTTAATAATCGCGGTTGTTCTCATCGTTGTGGCCCTCCAGACTCTGATTTTGATTAAAACTTGAAGCTTTCGTAAAGTGTCGCGCCGCCCGCCTGGTACCGTGCCCTGTACCACCGGTGCGCATAGTTGATCTCGACGATCTCGCCCTCGACGTCGCCCTTGACGCCGTAGGAGCTGAGGGAACTTACGTCGCTAAACTGCGTCCATGCTGAGGGGATAAATCGAATCTTGTCTCCGATCTTCGTCGTGCCTCACCTCCTAAAACGGGAGCTCGTCGCCGTTGTCCGGCAGCTCTTCAAACGTGATCTGTCCGGCTCGTTTTTTGAGCGCCGCGGCCTTGAGCGCCTTTTGCTGGGCTTCCCAGTACTTCCTTGACGTCGCGTCAGACACGGGGTCAAACCGCATGTGCGCGGGGTCGAAGCTGAGGTATAGCTGACCGCAGGGGCCGTCCTTATTCTTGTCGATCACGACGATACGATCGCTGGCGCGGTCGCCGGGCTTGACCAGCCCCATGAGCAGGATTATGTCAGCGTCCTGTTTGAGCTGCCGGGACTCTCGCAGCATCTCGACATTCGGGATGATCGGCGCGTTGCGTAGCTTGGCTTGGTTGTCCGGTGGGGTAAGTTGCGACAGCGCTACGACCGTTACACCGAGGGACTGTGCCAGTGTCCGGAGCTGTATGGAGATGTTAGTGACTATCTCCGGGCGGGAGCCGCCCTCAGCGTTGGCGATTTGCAGATAGTCCAGCATGACGATGTCGTATCGGTTCGCGACGGCTACGGCGCGGATGTCGTCGATAGTCGCGCCGGAAGCTTCGGCCACGTCGCAGACAAGCCTTGAGGTTTTCTCGCCGTAGTCCATGATGCGGGAGTAGTCGTCCTTGCTCAGCCGCTTGTTTTTCATCGCCTGAAAGTTCACACCGGTGTTCTGCGCTACGCTGCGCATCAGGAGTTTGCGCTCCGTGGTTTCAAGGCTGAAAATGCAGACGCGCTTGCCGCTCTTCGCGGCATTAAGCGCCAGCTGAAGCATTATCGCCGTCTTGCCGACGGAGCTGTCAGCGCCGATGATCATGTAATCCCCGGCGGCGACCTGCACCGTGTCGTTGATGGTGGGGATGCCCCAGTCTATGTACTGCGGCGGGGTCGGGTCTCCCAGATAATCAAGCAGGCGGCCGAGGCTGTCCGAGTAGGACGCGACGCGGATGCGGGGCTTGATAACGACTCGGTCGACCTGCGCCAAAGCTTTGCGCGCACAGTCGAGGTCGGGGGAGGTAACGATCTGCATCGCGACGGCCTGAAGCTGCCGGAGCTTTCCGGAGTCCTCGACTATGTCGGCGTATGCTTCCCAGTTCGCCGCTGTCGGCGTCATGCGCATCAGATCGGCGAGGAACTGTGTCGCGCCGTCTCCGAGGCGGCTGGCCAATACTGCCGGGTCTACGGGCTCATTGCCGAAGAACATCACCCGGAGCTGCTTGAACGCTTCCCGGCACCACTTGTCTCCGAAGTCGTCGGCTTTGACGCGCTGGAACACCGCGCCGCATATCTCCGGGGAGATAAGCATTGAACCGAGCAGCGACTGCTGTGAGTACAGCGTCTTGTCGTTCTTCACGTCCATAACGGCAAGACCTCCACGTCGTCAGTCTCGAACATCGCCGCAGGCTCCGCCTCGTCGATCTCCTCGGCGTCGAGCCAGAGCCGCCCGTTGAGGTAGGAGCTGAGGTGCGGCACCCCTATGCCGCGGCTCCATTCGTCCGTCCGGAGCTGCCTCATAAGCGCCTTAGCGATGGTGTCGATCAGCTCGTCCGATGGCTTGAGCTTGTCCCATGCCCTCATAGCCCGCTGCTTGCTGCCGCGCTTGGAGTGCGGGTAGAAGCTCCAGAGCTTGGCGAAGCGCTCCGGCTTGTGCTTCGGCTCAGAAACACACACATCATCCCCCTGGGGGGATATAGGGGGGTTATTGTTAATATATATATTATTCTCTTCCCCATTTTTGGGGATAGGGTATCCGTTATTTTGGGGATACCTATCCCCATTTTTAGGGATAGGGTCAGGCACTACGACACTCACGCGGTCAACGTAGATTTTGCGGTCTGAAACCGCACCTTTCTCGTCGCGGACGACCTCGATCTGTATGTAGCCTTTTTTCTCAAGCGTCCCGATCAGATCACTGACGGTCTTCTTGGACAGCCCGAAAAGCTCGCTCAGGTACTTGTTTGTCGCCCAGCAAAAACCGGTGCTGTCCGCAAGCGCCGTGATCTCTGCATAGATGAGCTTCGCATTGGGGCGCAGCTCTTCGTCATACCGTACCCGTGCGGGCAGAACTGCCCAGTATCCGGGCTTTCGGCATAATGCGCCTGTAGCCATAGTCTCTCCTCCTCTTTTTCGAGTGCTCTCGATATGCGGCACCGTTCCCGATGCCGCAGGTTCCAAAGCGCTCAGAGATCAATACCGTAGTGCTCCGCAAGCTGGCGGATGATCCGGCCGCCAAATGCGTCCTTAGTCAGGTTGATAAACTCCTCCGGGGTCATGGCGTCACTCATGCTGAGCCCGTGATCCTGCGCGAAGGCGTCACGGCCCTGTGTGCAGCTGCCCGTGAGGCGATGGTGCCAGTCGTAGAAGTCCGCGACGGTGTAAGCCTCGCCCGGAGTGAACTGTTCCCGGAACGCTTCGAGCTTCTCCTCAATGGGCATGTCGTCGAAAAGCTTATCCTCCAGCGCTGCCTGAGCCGCGTGGAGATCCGCCCCGTGCGCGAACTTTCCGCCGCCCTTGACGACGAATGTCTTGCGCTTCGACAGATCGGTCATCACGATAAAACCCATCGCGACAGAGCCGCGGAGCCCGGTGATGATCGTCGGCACACCGTCGATCATATAGACAGGTTCTCCACAGAGGCTCTTTAAGCCGTCGCCGGAGCCGTAGCCGTCGCCATCGCCGGAGCCGTAGCCGTAGCCGGAGCCGGAGCCGTCGCCGTAGCCGTCGCCATCGCCGGAGCCGTCGCCATCGCCGTAGCCGTCGCCATCGCCGGAGCCGTCGCCGTAGCCGGAGCCGTCGCCGTAGCCGTAGCCGGAGCCGTAGCCGTAGCCGTCGCCGGAGCCGTCGCCATCGCCGTAGCCGTCGCCATCGCCGTAGCCGTCGCCGTAGCCGGAGCCGTCGCCGTAGCCGTAGCCGTCGCCGTCGCCGTAGCCGCTAAAATCGACCTTCAGGAACTCCTGAACTGTTAAGCTGTCCATACGCGAACCGCCTTAATGCTCGCCTCTGCGGCCTCAGTGCAGGGGATGATCTCGATCGCGTCCGTTATGCAGATCTCGGCGACCGGCGCGGGGAACTTACAGGACTGGGGCTTCTTGGTGCCTATGTTGGCAAGCTCGGATATGCTGGCTGCACCGTCCCAGTACCAGATGCGGCGGCAGTCGGTCAGCGTGACCTCTCTGCCCTCCTTGCTCTTGAGATGCCCGGCAAATACGCCGGAGCGATCGCCGCGGACGATTACATACTTGTTCTCAAACATTGGTAAACCTCCTTTAATTTCTTCGAGATGCGAGTGCTCTCGATATGCGGCACCGTTCCCGATGCCGCAGGTTCCAAAGCGCCCGTTATACCACTTTCATCCCCGGGTAGTACCCGCAGCCGACGAGCTTCGAGCCGCGTCGGGCGGGCTGCCTGCGCGCGGGGACGGGGGCTGCCTTAGCCGCAACTCTGCGGCAGCCCGCTATGTACGTCCTTACGTCGGACGTCATCAGCCTGCACTGCCCGCGTATCTTGTACATGGGCAGGTCGCCGTCGGCGATCAGCCGCTCGACGGTCGAGACGGAGACCCCGAGCATATCGGCGGCGTCCTGCTTCGATATAAGCTTGTCGTCCATCAGTGTCTCCTCCAATACAGCGTCAGCGCAAGCGCGCTGAGTACAGTCCCTATCACGCCGAAGCACAGCGCGGCGCGCACCATCATCGTAAGCTCAGCCATTGGCGCGCCTTTCCAGTATCCCCGCGCGTGTTACCTTCGCGTATGTGTAGAACTCCAGCCCTCCCCAGAACGTGTGCCAGAAGGTCGCCGCGGGCAGTAACGCTGCGTTCTCGTCGGGTGCGGCCACGGTGCAGCGCCCGAATACCGGGTGCTCGACCTCGAAGAGCTTCTTCCCGGTGTAGCCGGGGAAGCGTCCCTGATACCTGTCACTCTGCATGTCTTGCACCTCCTGCGCACTTGACGGCGATCGCCGCCTCAATAACGTCGTCGAGGTCGCCTGCGATCTCCTCAAAGAGCGCCTCCTCGCGGTTGTCGACCATGCCGTCAGACGCGATCTGTATCAGGTTGTCGATGCTGCCGCTCACGGCCTTAACCGATGTCAGCAGCTTCAGCACCGCCTGAGGCAGCGGCACGTCCGGCACATCCGGGAGCATGTCCTCGGCTATCGCGCTCTTGGCTCTGAGGTGCCACAGCGGCAGCACGAGGATACCCGTCGTCTCCGCCATCATCAGCACCGTCTCGTCGCTGGGCAGCATCGCCCCGGCTTCGTACCGTCGGACGCTGTCCGGGGATATCCCCAGCAGCTCCGCCCAGCGCTCCTGCGTCAGACCGGCAGTCTGCCGCGCGTTTTTGTAAATATTGCGGGCGTCCTTATCCATTGACGCGCACCTCCCTGTCAGGTATTGTATTGTCACGGGCTGCGTCCGCGCTCTGGGTGTTCAGTCCGAGCAGCGCGTCAACGCCGCAGCCGAGGATGCTCGCGATCTTAATAAGACTGCCTGTCTGCGGTACGCGGAATCCTCGCTCCCAGTTCGCGACAGTGCCCTGCGACACCCCAAGCCTCAGCGCAAGCTGAACTTGGGATAGTCCCGCGGCCTCGCGCAGCCTCTTGAGCTCGTCCATTTCGTCACCTGCTTTCTGTCTGCCTCGCTCTGCATTTTCTCCCGGGCTTGCGACCGGCGTCGGCTGCATTAAGGCCTCCCCGCGGGAAAAGAAGAGCAAAGACCGCGGGGAGCTGCAAGGGAAAGGTATAGAGAGGATGAAAAGGAGAAAACTAAAATATGTAATGCTTGATGAGGTAGCAGCCCGCCGCCCAGGCGAACAGCGTCAGGAGCGTCATCAGGGCTACGCCCGCGACCGGCCAGCGGCTGCCGTATTTCCAGAGCACGATCGCGCTCTGCCATGCGCCTACATTTGAGTAAGCCGTGAGGATCACCGCCGCTCCGAAGAAGAT
>ERZ1034897.1136-NODE-1136-length-10789-cov-4.905254_pt1 | contig 10789 bp, 11 predicted proteins | sample MGYA00520629_ERZ1034897 | MGnify/ENA primary metagenome ERZ1034897 (study PRJEB33766, sample SAMN09781789) | gut metagenome | biome: gut microbiome | host: Homo sapiens | place: Madagascar | study: EMG produced TPA metagenomics assembly of the PRJNA485056 data... | reverse complement strand
GATAAAGAGAATGCCGAAGAGCAGCACAAAGGTATCCTGACCGAAAAACGCCTGAAACAGCGACTGCGACGTCTCGAACATCCCTGTAAAAATCAGGGCGATCATCGACGTGATGCTGCCAAAAATAAATTCACCGACGATGAAACTGTAGATGAAGCCCAGGAAACAGCCCAGCACCTTCATGCCATACGGCGTCATCTCACCGAAAGTCGGCAGAAAACCGAAGCAGAACGCCAGCACCAGGATCGGCAGCCGCTTCACCAAAAAGGTTTTCAGCATAGGGTTCATGCCCTGTGATGCAAAAGTATTTGTTGCCATAGGAATCACTCCTTGTTATCAAATAAGAGCTCTTTATGTGTCCGATTATACATCTCTCAAGCTGATCTGTGTAGAATATATAAAGTTTTCTTATTAAAACCTTATGCCTCCAGCGACAAAAGGTGATAACGCTATAACAAAAAGTTGCATCCTTTGACTTTCATGAGTACGGCTGTTATCATAAGATATAATAATAGGAACGATGTTTTATGATGTACAAAGGAGGCCCCTCTCGTGAACTTCAACCAACTGCTCTATTTTTCGGAAATTGTCAAATGCAAATCCTTCAACGCCGCCGCCAAAAGCTGCTTCATCACCTACCCGGCCATCTCAAAAAACATGAAAAACCTCGAAGAAGAGCTCGGTTTCGACCTCTTCATCCGCTCCAACCGCGGCATTACACTGACGCCGAAAGGCGAAATTTTCTACGCCGACGTCTGCAAAATTCTCGACATCAAGGCCAGCTGGCAAGCTCTTGCCGCCGACCACGCAAAATCCCTGCGCACCGTCCACATCGTCACCAGCACCGCCAACTACTGCCTCATCATCAAGCCCCTGCTAGCCATGCTGCAGCACCTCGAATCAGACATCGACGTCGTCTTCAGCGTCGTCTCCATCCATGACATCGTCCACAAAATCGAAAAGAACAGCGACCTCATCATCCTCGACAACGAATACAGCGGTCAATCTATCAATCATGTCCTCGCCGAAAGCTGTGGCTTGCAGGTGGACTTTCTCTACCACGACCGCAATAACGCTGCCTTCCTCTCGCTGGACCATCCGCTTGCCAAACACGAAAAACTGTCACGAAACGACCTGCATAACAAAACCATCAACGTCATGGCCGACCCGACCAGCTCCATCAACGCCGATTATCTTGAATTATTCTCTCCAGCAAAGACCTGTAAAATCTGGGGCATCGAAGACTCTCTTCAAACCATTCTTCAGGAAAACAGCATCGCCATCATGGCCGAAAAACTTGAGCGATACATCGCTGATTCTTCTTATCGCGGAAAAATCACAAAGCGTATCATCATAGACTACCAATGCCCTCTCGAAAATTACATCATTTATCCCGCTAATCCATCAAAAGAGCAGATAGAAGTTGTAGCACTGATCAAAAACCTCTGTGACAGTTTTTAGCGAACTTTCATTTCAAAAAGAAAGGGGCTGCGATCTAACATCACAGCCTTTTTCACATTAAAACCATTGCCAATCTGCCCCACTTGCATTATGATAATAGAATATTCACGACGAAAAATCAGGGGGACTGAACATGGAACAACTCAAAGCGCGTATTTTAGAAGATGGCGTCGTTAAGCCAGGGAATGTGCTCAAAGTCGACAGCTTCCTCAATCACCAGATCGACATCGCCTTTATGAACCAGATCGGCGCCGAATTTGCCCGCCGTTTTGCCGGCTCGCCCGTTAACAAAATCCTCACCATTGAGGCATCCGGCATCGGCATCGCAGCCATCTGCGCCCAGCATTTCGATAACGCGCCCGTCGTTTTCGCAAAGAAAAGCAAAAGCCTCAACCTCGACGGCGACCTCTACCACGCGCGCGTCGAATCCTTCACCCACAAAACAGTGAGCGACGTCGTCGTCAGCAAAAAATTCCTCTTGCCTGACGATCACGTCCTCGTCATCGACGACTTTCTCGCCAACGGCTGCGCCCTCGAAGGCCTCATCGAGATCATTGGCCAGTCCGGCGCCACCCTCGAAGGCTGCGGCATCGTCATCGAAAAAGGCTTCCAGCACGGCGGCGACCGCCTGCGCGAGCGTGGCATCCGCGTCGAATCCCTCGCCATCATCGAAGAAATGTCAGACACCACCCTGACATTCCGCGACTGAATCTGGACTGCAAACTGGACATATCATTCTTTCAAAAGCTGGCTCTTTTCACAGGGCCAGCTTTGTTCTATCATTGAGCCATGAAAACGAAGGAGTGATTCCCATGAAATTCAACACCCAAAAGCTCGTCCTCACCGCCCTCTTTGCCGCGCTCACCTGCGTCGCCACCATGATCATCCGCATCCCAACCCCCGGCACCGGCGGCTACATCCATCCCGGCGACGCCCTCGTCATCCTCTCCGGCATCATCCTCGGGCCCCTCGCAGCCGGCCTCGGCAGCTGTCTCTCCGATTTCCTCGGCGGCTACTTTTTCTACGTTCCCGCCACCTTCCTCATCAAAGGCCTCGTCGCCCTCCTCACAGCCCTCGCCTGCCAGCGCCTAAAACATCTGCCAAAAGGCCGCACAGCCAGCGTCATCTGCGGCGGCGTGATCGATATCGTCCTCGTCGCCTGCGGTTACTTCTGCTTCGAATATTTCTTCTACGGCCTCGCAGCAGCAGCCAGCATCCCCGCCAACATCATCCAGGGCACCTCAGGCCTCATTATCGCCCTCATCCTCTCCCCAGCCCTCAGCAAACTCCCCGACCTCCAACAACCCCCACGCCACGCCCACCGCTAAACGCACAACGACCGCGACAAATTGTCGCGGTCGTTTTATATTGCGAAGCACAAAAGCAAGTGCCCAACTGGACACCTGCTAAAAGTGCTACCAAATTCTATTTTTCTTACAAAACCACATTAAAGAGCCAATGAGCGATAGAAAGAGACACAATACCAATTTCTTTCTCAGTTTTTTCAAAAAGTGTGCGCAACGTTCCATAAATAGCGCCCAGGAAAAATGTTATGATCACCAAGCCTATGTTATGGGAAATCGGATAATGCCAAAGCCCAAATAAGAACGCCGAAATAATAACCGCACGCTCAGAAGTTTTTGCCACAACTTTCATCATTTCCAGAAGATATCCACGGAAAAACAGCTCCTCTGCGAAAGCCACAAGCAGCTGACTTAAAAAAATGTACAAGGAACAACCATCCGTGAAAAAACGCCATCCTGTAAAAGCGCCACAGACGACCAACAATATTCCGCCTATCACTCCGCCAACAATCAATTGTCGCACAAAATGCACACGGAACAGCCCGACATCGCGCAGCGATTTCTTGCTCAATACAATGAACATCAAGGTGCCAAGCACCATCAGCACATACGCGCCGCTTTGCAAAATTTCCGCAGGAAAATTCGGCGCAACACTTTTTATGGTCATCGTCGCATGGATGATCCCCATCATGATGAGCAGTGCACTCGTCACTTGCACAATACTTTTTACACGGTTCATGTTGTCTCCCATCGATCGCCCATATGACAGCAAAACAAGTTGGCCCGAGATCACCTGAAGAAGGGAATTGAGTAGTACCATGGCAGATCAACAACAACACATCAAGCGCTGCCGCCACTGCCAAACTAAGCGAATAAAATCGCCATCGTGCTCACTTCCGTCCAACGATCATCCGTGAGCCTGCAAGCATCATCAGAGACGCGCGCAGCGGACCACCGAAGACTTCTCTGGTCGTATCGATAATACGCACTTCCTCGTATCCGGTATCGCGCAAACTCTGAGCGAACGCTTCGATATCGCCATAAAGATTCGGGCGCATGGAATCGTTGATTGCAAACACGCCGCCCTTTTTGAGCACACGCAGCGATTCGCGCAGGAGCGCTTGCTTGTCGCATCCCACAATGTTGTGATAGACATAGTTGCTCACGAGCGCATCGACACTCTCATCCGGCAGATCGAGCTTGCGCGCGTCGCCCTGTCGGAAAATGCAACGCATGCCAACACCTTCGCTGGCAGCATTTTTCATGCAGCCTGCGCGGCTGTAGAAATAGACCGGCGCCCAGCTGTCGACACCAATCACACGTGCCTCTGGCCAGGTGAGCGCCGCACGGATCGCGAGCGCACCGGACCCACAGCCAACTTCGAGCAGCGTGCCCTGACCATCGAAATCAAGATTGGCAAGCACGTGAGCGTGCACTTTTTCCATGAGCCCTCCACCTTTAGCCGCATACTGACGACGGATCCAGAGACAGAGCCCAAAAAGTCCCATCAGCGCCATCGCCACAAGCCCAAAGAGTGCCGCAAGCACAACCACATGCAGCCAAACAAAGGACCCCACAGCCAGCGCAAGCGCCAGCAGCGCCCCACCGCCGATCATAAAGAACACTGGCGTCGACATCCAGCTGCCATAATTTTCACCATGCGTGCCAAGACGAATCTTTTCTTGTTCGATCAAACGAAAATCATTCATATAGTTCCTCCTCATCACAACAGTTAGCTTAATAAAACTAACATCATTGTATCATCACGCTAACCATTTCGCAAGGCATATAAATGCCCGCTGGATAAACCATCAGGCATAACAATTCACATGAAATTTTTAAAATAAAGATGCTCTCCAGACATTCCTCCGCCATAGGCTTTTTCTGTCCGTTTCACGGCAATCGCACCACTGGAAGATTTTTCTTTGGTTTCCCATCTGGAAAAACCTCCTATTACAATAAATTTGGACAGGAAAGCCAGACCTTTTTCATCCAGCTTTCCTTCCATCTCGTGCCTAAACTACAATAAGAGGAGCAACTGGCTGACCTTAGCCTCCTTGGGCTTTTACGTCCGTCGGAAAGACTGTCAGCCATCCTCTTGTTGTAGTGTTCGATTAAGCAGGTTGAGCCACCGCTTTGCCGGAGTGTTCGTGTCACGCAATAGTCTGAATCGGCAACGAGATTAGATGGGGTCCGGTTGCGAATTCTTTGTATTGGATGTTTTTCTATGAACGCTGTCGGCATTGATGTTTCCAAAGGTAAATCTATGGTTGCTGTCATGCGTCCCTTCGGTGTGGTGGTGCTCTCTCCTTTTGAAGTTTCTCACTCATCCAGTGAACTGAGCAAGTTGGCAAGGCTGCTCAAAAGCCTGGATGGTGAGTCCCGTGTTGTCTTAGAATCCACGGGCAACTACCATGCACCGGTGGCTAAGATGCTCCATGATGCTGGTTTATATGTTTCCGTTGTCAATGCTATGCTGGTGCATGACTACGGAAATAACAGTTTGAGACGGGCCAAGACGGATAAGAAGGATGCTGTGAAGCTTGCCAACTATGGTCTTGACCACTGGCTTTCGCTGCCTCGATATGTTCCTGAAGAAGATACAAGGCTGCTTCTAAAGACTTGCTATCGTCAGTACCAGCAATACACGAAGGTTCAGACGATGTTAAAGAACAATTTGATTTCTTTGTTGGATATGATCTTTCCTGCTGTAAATCGTCTTTTTGGAAGCCCAGCCCGTTCAGATGGCAGCGAGAAGTGGGTGGATTTTATTGATGCTTTCTGGCATGTGCAATGTGTTACCGCTCTGTCTATGAAAGCTTTTGGTACGAAGTATCTGAAATGGTGCCGCAAACACGGCTACAATTTCAGTGAAGAAAAAGCTGCGGAGATTCACGCGGTAGCACGTGAACATGTTGCTATTATGCCAAAAAATGACACGACAAAGCTTTTGGTAAAGCAGGCTGTCGCTCAGCTGCGCACGGTATCTGCTGCGAAGGCTGCGATCCAAAAGGAAATGGAAGTTCTTGCTGCTTCTTTGCCAGAATATCCTGTGGTGATGAAGATGTTTGGCGTTGGTCCAAAGCTGGGACCTCAGCTCATGGCAGAGATTGGCGATGTGCGCAGGTTTCATTCTAAGAAAGCTTTGGTGGCTTATGCTGGAATCGATGCGCCACCATATCAATCTGGGCAAATGAATGTGCATAGCCGAAGCATTTCCAAACGTGGTTCTCCCACATTACGCAGAACACTTTTTTAGTAATGAGTATCTACCTGCAGAATGCTCCGCCGGACGAACCAGTGTACCAATACATGGCAATGAAACGTGCTGAAGGAAAACCTTATTTAGTTTACATGATGGCTTCGGCGAATAAATTCTTGCGGAGATACTATGCTACGGTAAAAGCATATCTTAATGCTTTGGAATCTGGCTGATCCATGCAACACCATATCCGATCTGGCTGCCGTTTCAAATTGAAACGTTTTGTGGCTTATTTTAGTGCGCCATAAATCTGTGAAGAAAAATCACGGATTTATGACTTGACTTTTATTAGCAGGTCTGTTCCACATCATAGAAACGGGGAAGCAAGCTGGCAATGGTGCTTTTACCGCCGCCGGATGGGCCGACAATGGCAGTAACCTTTCCCTGGGGTGCAGTAAAGAATACGGATTGTAACGCCACATTTGCCTCATCCTCTGTATAGGAAAAGGTTACATGATCATAAACAACATCGTATGCAGACGGTTTCTGAGAAATGTCCTTTTCCGAAATCTCCGGTTCTGCCAGAACTTGGTCCATGTGTTCCACTGCATTGCCTACCTGCATGGCATTGACAGAAGCATACAGCACTTTCATTAGGATTGAAGCAATCACTGGCACAAAGATCAGATAGAAAATAAAGGATGTAGCAAATAACTGGTAATCGTTTGTGGAACTGCCAATCCAAATACCCACCGGGATGATAAACAGATAAATCCCGTTAAGGGCGGCTGTAAAGGCTGCCGTCATCAATTCCTGGCTCAAAGAGTATGGGATGACGGTTTTCGTGTAATTCTTGATAGAATCATGCAAACGTTTGAAAGAGAACGCCGTCTGCTTGAACGCTTTGACTACTGCAATTCCCCGGATGTATTCCACAGAGGCATTGCTCATATCCTCCAAAGAAGTTTGATAGTCCTCCATCAATTTTTTGTTTTATTACCGCCGGAAGTCACACCATACACCAGGAAAGAAACAATAATTCCCACGAAGGTTGCCAAACCAAAGCGCCAGTCCACCGCAAACACCAACACCAGCATGACAATTGGCGCCACAAACGCAGAAATCATGTTGGGAAGATCATGAGCGATAAATCCTTCCAGACTCTCAATGTTGTCATCCATGATTTTCCGCAGCTTGCCGCTTCCCATTTTCAGATGATACCCCAGTGGCAGCTTTGTGATGTGAGCTACATAATCCATTTTACATTGATACAACGTGCCATAAGCCGCAATGTGTGACAATGCCACAGACGCCGTATAAAGCAATACATTCAGAAGAACTCCGCCAAGTGCCAGAGTGCCATATCCCAGCACTTTTGAAACATCTAAAGTATCAAAATCCGGATAGGCTCCCACAATTTCCTGAATGATAAAATAAATAGCCAGATAGGGCAGAAACGACGCAGCCGTAGCCAGGGCAGAAAGAATCATTCCTCCCACCATAGGCGCTTTCTGCGTCATCGCCAGCTCCATGAGGCGAGGCAAGCCTTTTTTCGGTTTGATTTTTTGACTTCCCTGTTTTGCCATAGAGATTTTCCTCGCTTTCCAATAAATAATGTCAGCATCAACTAACTAAATTTGATTATAGCCATCATCCGTTTTTTCACCAACTCTTTAGCAGGAAAAATGCTCCATCTGACAACCAGCTCGCATCCTGTATCTCTCGGCGTTGAACGCAAAACGACCGCGACATTGATCACATCTGATCATGTCACGGTCGTTATTTTCTATTTTTGCCTCTGCTCCACCGCCTTTGCAAGCTTTGAAAAACTTTCACTGCTAATCGCGTGCTCCATCCGGCAGGCATCGGCTTCCGCTGTTTCAGGATCAACGCCTGCAGCGATGAGCCGCTCTGTGAAAAAACGATGGCGCGCATAGATTTCTTCTGCAATCTTGCGACCTTCGTCGGTCAGATAAAGAAAGTGATCCTCGTCCATCTCGAGAAAGCCGCCGCCACGCAAAACCGCCACCGCCCGGCACACACTTGGTTTCGACACGCTCATATAACGTGCCACATCCACGGAGCGCACCATGCCGCACTGCTTTTGCAGAATGAGGATGGTTTCCAGGTAATCCTCGCCGGATGCGTGAAGTTTCATTTTTCCTCCTTTGACTCGGCCAGTTTCCAGCCGATCGCCGCCTGTCTGGCTGATACAAAATCAGCATACAGGCCCTTTTGCTGGATCAATTCTGCATGCGTGCCGCGCTGGACGATATGCGCATGATCCAGCACAAGGATCTGGTCGGCGTGACGCACGGTGTTAAGCTGGTGAGCGATCATGATCACAGTTTTGCCATGCGCGAGAGCGGCGAAAGCGGCCTGGAGCTCGGCTTCGTTTTCAGGATCGACGCTCGAGGTGGCCTCGTCGAGGATGATGATCGGTGCGTCTTTCAATATCGCGCGGGCGATCGAAATACGCTGGCGCTCGCCACCAGAGAGGGTAGCGCCGCCTTCACCGATAACGGTGTCGTAGCCCTGGGGGAGCTGCATGATAAAATCATGGCAGCAGGCAGCCCGAGCTGCACGGACGACTCCCTCCCGGCTGGCGTTCGACTTGCCGAAGCGAATGTTGTTTTCAATGGTGTCGGCGAACAGATAGACATTCTGGAAAACCATGCTGATTTGATTCATCAGGCTCTCGAGGGTGTACGCGCGCACATCGTGCCCGCCAATGGCGATGCTGCCGCTCTCTACATCCCAGAAACGAGCGATGAGGTGGCAGAGGGTTGTCTTGCCGCTGCCGCTTGGGCCAACGATGGCGCAGGTGCTGTGATCCGGGATGGTCAGCGAGACGTTGCGCAGCACAGGCTTGTTCTCGTAGGCGAAATCCACATGGTCGAAAACGATGGTATGATCCTGCGGCTCGAAGGCGCGTGCGCCATCGTCCATCTCTGGAATTTCGTCGACCTCGTCAGCTTGATCGATGGAGCTTGCCACGAGGCGCAATCCGGCGACGGCACTCCCGGCAGATTGAATCTGGGAAAATACCATGAAAGCGACGACGACAGTCATGAGCGCATCCGCCAGGTTCAACGTCCCAGCCAGGTAGAACCACACGGCGCAGGCGATCATGGACACAGAAAAGAGATGGAGCACGATCTCCTGTAGCGCGATGTAGGGACAGAGACTTTTTTCAATAGCGAGGTTGGCGCGGGCACTTTCCGTCAGCGCCGCACGCACGCGACCGTCACCCTTACCAGTGAGATTGAAGGATTTAATCACGCTCATGCCCTGGAGCTGTTCGAGCACGGCATCAACCATCACCGTTTCAGATGCCTGACGCTTTGGCGCGAGGGCTTGAGATTTTTTCTCCATGGCCGAGAGCACAACGAGATACACCGCCACACCGAACACGGCGATAAGGCCAATGCGCCAGTCAAACGCGAGAAGGCAGAGCACGAAGACGACAGAGTTGATAAACCCGCTCATCATATTGACAAGCACCACCGGTCCCTGTGTCTCGACCATTTCAAGCACGGTAGTGGTGACGCCAGTGAGGGCACCGAGGCTTTTGTCGTTGAAGTATCCCATCGGCACGCGCTTGAGCTTGTCGCCAATGGCAACGCGCCGATTTGCCACCATGAAATAGCCTGCATGGGTCTGCTGAAGCTGAGTGAAGCGGTTCGTGACAGCGCGCCCTGCGATGCTCACGAGGATCAACGCCAGCGCGATCCAGACAGTGCGGTTTGTTGTGTCATGGTCAGTTAGCGCAAGGATTACAAAATATATCGCTGCCACTTGCAGCATATGGAACACCGCAAAAATGAAGCTGCCAAAAATCGACGTGCGAATGTTTTGCTGTTCATCTCCGGCAAACTGCCAGATCTTTTTCAATACCTCAATCATTTTGCGTCACCATCCTTTCCACCAATATGTGCCAACCACATCTCGCGGTAGAGCGCGCAAGTGTCAAGCAATGCCTCGTGCCTGCCACTTGTAACGATGCAGCCCTTATCAACGACACAGATCTGGTCAGCGTCCACGATCGTCGAGAGGCGATGCGCCACCACAATGACCGTCTTCCCGCGCACCAGCTGCGCCACGGCTTGCTGGATAATCGCTTCATTTTCAGGATCGATGTAGGCAGTGGCTTCGTCAAGAATGACGACGGGCGCGTCCTTGAGCATCGCGCGGGCTATCGTGATGCGCTGACGTTCGCCGCCGGAAAGATGCGCCCCACCGCCGCCAACGCGGGTGTCGTAACCGTTCTCCAGGTTGCGAATAAAATCGTCGCAGCCCGCAAGCTTTGCCACCTGCTCTACTTCGACGTCACTGGCGCTCGGGCGACCCATGCGGATGTTCTCGCGCACCGTGTCATCAAAAAGGTAGGTGTCCTGCGCAACGAAGGCGACCTGATCGTAGAGCTGGGCCAGCGGAATCTCGCGCAGATCGTGCCCAGCCAAGGTGATCCGCCCCTCGGGCGCATCCCAGAAACCTGCGATCAGTTTGGCGATCGTCGATTTTCCACTGCCGCTCGGCCCCACCAGCGCCGTCATGCTGCCAGCCGGAATCTCGAGGCTCACGTCGTGCAAAATCTCCTCGCCCTCGTGATAGCCAAAGGACACATGCGAAAGCGTGATGTCCATCTGGCCAAGAGCGACCATTGCCGCGCCATGGTCCTGCTCCGGTGCTGCGAGGATGGCGTCCACCTCGCCAACCGTTGTTCCCACCTTGGCCAGATCGTCGACGAAATTCATCGCCGCTAAAAGCGGCCCGGCGATTCCCAGCGAAAGGATGATCGTCGTGATGAAGGTCTCCATCT
>ERZ1034897.1129-NODE-1129-length-10830-cov-6.685383_pt1 | contig 10830 bp, 10 predicted proteins | sample MGYA00520629_ERZ1034897 | MGnify/ENA primary metagenome ERZ1034897 (study PRJEB33766, sample SAMN09781789) | gut metagenome | biome: gut microbiome | host: Homo sapiens | place: Madagascar | study: EMG produced TPA metagenomics assembly of the PRJNA485056 data... | reverse complement strand
CCCAACTGGAGTTGACTGGAATGACACCACAGCAAATGGGCGTGAAAGAGTGGGAATAATCTACGAAGAAAAATGTTGTAGTATCAGCGGTGCATCCATTTCTTTTGGATGCACCGCTGCTTCATGTGTACCCTGATGATGACTACAAGCCGCTTGCTTCGAAGAATAGAGTTCTCTCAGATAGATTGCTGTGTTGTTATTTTGCAACACAGCAATCTTGCGTTTCCAAGCTCGCTTGCTGAGATGCTATTGCAAAGGAGCGTGTGGGATGTGGAGCGGACGCGCTCCTTCGTAGTCCGTACGCGTCTGCCCCCATTTGGTACCCGTGCATTATCGGCGATACCCATTCATCAACTTAGCAAGGCATATCATCATTGTCGAAGACTGTGGATAGGATATTCAGCGTTGAGTCAGCTTCTAGTATGATTCGTTGCATGAATGCTTCCATGTAATCCCAGTCGGGATTTCCGTCTGGACGAGCCGGTAGTTTGATTCTATCCCGAACCATTGCCTCAGACTTCCATTTGTCCGTGTAGCCGTATCGCTTTCCGAGGTTGCGAATAATCGGCACGATGAACAGGGCGATGTTCCGGGTCAGTTTGAAGGTTGGGTATAGAACGTTCACATCGTCTGATGCCCAGAACCGTGCTTCTTGGTAAAAGGCCTCTCCCACACTTCCGTTGTAGCAGACCGTTATGGTGTTCGGAGAATGAAGATGGCTTCTGTTGCCAATCCTTCTCGTACATCCGTTGTTTGAAGCGGATGAACCGATAAAGATTGTATCGCCGGGAATCATGTCAGCTTTGGTCAGGCGCCTGCCTTTCTTGATGGTGAATAGCTCTCCAATTGCAAAGGATTTCCAATTCCGGCTATCTAGACGTTTCTGGTTACGGGCGACTTCATTGGTTGGCTCGAGAAAACAAGACGAGCTTTTAATGACAGCGTCCATATATGAATCCATGTATTTCCAAGCAGGTGTGCCGTCATTTATGACAGGGAGCTTTATCTTGTCCTCGCGCATGTATTCGAGTTTCCACTTGTCAGTGAAGCCGTATTTCTGTCGTCCAGTCTTTTCGATTGCGGTTGCGAGGAAGAGGCCAACAGATACGTTTAGGCCAGTCCATTCAACTCCCTTGAAGTCTTCGGGAAGATGGAACTTTGGATAGAGTACGTGGACGTCATCGGAAGCCCAATAGGGCTTATCTTGGTAGAACGCCTTTCCCGTTCCTCCGTTGCCGTTGTAGCAGACGGTAATCGTCCCCTCGGAATGAACGCGTTCGTTGTTGCCGATGTGCGCGGTCACACCGTTGTTGACGTTGGCGGCGCTTACGAAACGGACATCTCCTTCGATCATGTTTGCTTTGGTAAGGCGTGTCCCCTTGTATAGCTCAAAGAGATCGCCGATTCTGAATTCACCCCAAGAGCTCGTATCCACTCTCATCGCGCATCCTCGCCTTTGGGAAGTGAGATGGTGACGGTGCCGCCCGTGTCATCCACGCGGCTTGTGTAGAGTGTCGCTTTGGCAAGCCTCTCTTCAAACTCCTTTGCGTCGATGCCCCGCTGGAAGAGCAGGTAGTCGAGTGCCGTCTTGCGGAAGTCCTCCTCGAATATCTCGAAGGGCTTCTCTGGCATCTGATAAGACAGATGCTCGCTCGGCTTGAGCCACTGGCAAGTGTCGTCTCCCGACTGCTTGAGCGCCACGTCGACCCAGTAGTCCTCGATTGCGGGCCATTCTCCGCGAACATCATGGCGTCCCTTGTTTTTAACTGTTTGGAGGCCATCTCGTTCCATATAGCACGCAAAGATATCGTTGTCGTTCTGGGGGCTCCGGTTTCGAAGACAAAGACGCTTGTGGTTATTCCCGCTCCAAGGAAGAGATCTTCAGGGAGCTTGATAATCTTGCGCAGCCGATGATGTTTGAGTATGCGTCTCATTTGCGCCTTGCTCGCCTTTTCAAGTTTCTTCTCAGGAAGGATAAATGCGCACATGGTGTGTGACGGCACGTTGTCGAGGACGTTCTCGACAATATTCATGCAACCGTATTTATTCTCGAAAGGAGGGTTCATCAGCACCTTGGTGATGCCCCGACCGGCCCAGATGGTCTTGCCCTCGGAATCGGTTCGTTTCTGCTTTCCCGCATGGGAGATCCACGCCCCCGCTTCGGCGTAGCGGGAGTCTAGCTGCTCAAGGTTGGTCTTGCCGTCCTTGTGGATGAGCATGTTGGCGCAGGCGAGGGCGTATATCTCCTTGTCCAGCTCGATACCAAAAAGTTGCCGCTGCTTGATTGACCTTGCTTTCTCTGTATTCACACCGCCCGCTTCGGCGATCATATTGGCCATGGCCTTTATGAGGAATCCGCCGGAACCGCATGCCGCGTCGAGCACCTTGTCATCCTTGTTGACTTCAATTATCCGGTACATGAAGTCGGTGATGTGTTCAGGCGTGAACACCTGACCAGCTTCGGATTTCTTCTTGTACCGGTTAAATTCGTTGAAGAATATGCCCATGACGTCTTCCCCACGCCATGCGTCGGAGTTGAGGCAGTCTGAGATTTCCGTCACCCATTCGATGAAGCAGGCAATAAGGTTCTTTATGCGCTGCCGCTCTTTTTCCTCTTCGCTGTCTGTGTCGAGGTTCATCTCGATTTTCGCAAAGGTCTCTGACAGCAGCTCAAGCTTTCTGTTCTGCTGCTTGGCACGAATGAGTTCCTTGTTGAGGCAATTCAGGATGGCGTTGTGGAACTCTGAGTACCCCATGCCCGGCATGATGAACGCACCGTAGCGCTTCGCTACGAGGGCGCAAGCGGTGAAAATCATGCGGTGATAGAGGTTCTTGATGCCGAAGTCGAAGTGCAGACTGTCGTTGATCTTTGCCGTCAGCTCGTAGATGCGCTCCTTGTCGATTGAGTCCGCTTTGAACATGGAGAGATAGAAAGAGGCGGTCTCAAGTTTCCCCGTGCTGGGCACTTCTGCATCGTTCTTGAATACGCGTATGTCCTCACTGTTGTACAGAATCCCGACCACATTTCTGTACTGCTGCTGTGCAACGCGAATGTTCTTCTTCAGCTCCTCGGCCTGCTTATCGCCAAGAGCAACGCGCGTCGCTTTTGTTTCAAGAATCAAGGCGGTGTCCATGTGGTTGTTCGGAAGGCACCATCCATCGGGCTTGTCATTCACGCCGGGGAACCCAAGCTGGTTGAAAGTGGTGAGCTGTCCTACTCCGCAGGTCGCACCACTTATGCTCTCGAAATGCAGCAGCACATGCGCTTCATCGCGTACTTCGTCTTCTGTCATGCTTCGTGCCATAATGAATATTCCTGTCTTGTTCCATCAACGTTTGAACATTTGCGTTTGGACTGAATCGTGACGGCATGACGGCTGTGACGGGTATTCCGATGGCGGCATCTATCCGTCACAGCCGTGATATGCCATCTAGAGTCTGACTAGGCGGGTAGGTATCCATGTCGGTATCTCGGGTCGTAGGGGTCTCGTTTGCTGAAGCACGTGGTAATTGCGCTTTCATCAGCGCCGGGCTCAGTGTATCGGGTTTCGTAGTGGAGCCGATTCTCTAGTGCGTCCGGATCGTAATGGTCTTTCCAGTCGACGAGTTTGCTTTTGTCCGCCTTGGTATGGTTTGAGGCGTCGTGCCATTGATCAATGATTTGCTCAAGTCCGGGAGTTTGCGTCCGCAAAGCGGGCTGTTCGTCCACGATGTCGGGGCGTAGGCCGTACTCGGAGGAGAGTTGAAAGAGCGCGTGGATGGCCTGAACCGGGGAGCCGAAGTCGAAGAATGTCAGGCATCCCCGGGTAACGCCCAGCTTTCCTGCCATCAGTTCGACAACGGAGACCTTGGGCAGCCTCCATCCCTGCTCGTAGCTGCGGTACACCCCGAGCTTGATGCCGAGGAAGTCGGCGAATTCGCTCTGTGTCATATCATGGGATGCCCTGAGCTGCCTGAGCTTTGCGGAAAGGCGGTGAGCCTCCCAATTGTCGATGAGCTTCGGGTTCCCCTCCGGGCCATCTTCGTATCGTTCTGGATATGCGCGCGCGTCATATTCGGCGGAATAGCAGTCTTTCCAGAGGCGGTAGTCTGCATCGGAAATCTTTTCGGTTTTTAGCCGCTCATACTGGATGGCCCACGCTTGCAACGCCTCGTTCATGAAGTCACTCAACGGCACGAGAAATACGTAGTCTGGGTGAGTATGAGGCCAAAAGCCGTATATCTCGGCTATTTGAAACAGCGCGTTCGCGGTGATCGAATCCCCGGCTCCCATATCGTAGAGCCTGAGGGCCTCAGGTCTGACTTCGAGGGCCTTCGCCATCTTGTCGATGTGTTCCTTTTTGGGCGATGCCTTCTGGGCCTCGTAGTTCCTGATTGCGGCTTCGTTGACTCCGATGCGGTCCGCGAGCTGCTGTTGAGTTAGTCCTCGCATCCGGCGAAGCTCGCGGATTTTCCTCGCCATGAGATACGAATGCCACCGCCTGTCTGAGAGTTTGTCCGACAGGCGGCTCGGAGGGGCAATCGAAAGGTTCGGGACTGAAACTGTCAAAGGCATAGGGCGACCCCTCCTCGCGACATCCTTTCACATCGTGTCGAATCAACTATCGCTGTTTGTGACGAAAGTATATCGAAGAAATCTGTTGTATACAATCGAAGAAATACGTTATAGTAAGAAAAGCAACGAAGAAAAGCGTTGTATGTACCTTGAAAACCGAATAGAGACGAAGCCCCACAGATAAACAACAACGACGGAAAAGGGGAATCGTGGCACAGCAAAGAATAGTGGGCGCGAAGCATGTGATGGATTCGCTCGGGGTGTCCCGTGCGAGCGCCTACCGCATCATTCGCGACCTCAACCGCGAGCTTGAGGCGGCCGGCGTCCGCACGCTTGCGGGGAAGGTCAGCTTGGCGTTCTTCGAGCGCCGCTTCTTTTCGATACCGGAAAAGGAGGTGGAAGACGATGGCAGTCAGCCATAATCCCAAGCATCCAATGCCCCCTTGCACCTTGCTCACCTCCAGGGGCTCTCCCTGGACTCTTGCAGGCTCGCCGGGAACCGCTTGCGGCTGCAAGGGCCGCAAAAAATTTTCGCCGGGTACGGAGCACCCTTGCGAAAACTCGAGCCCTCCGGGTTTTACTTTCCCCTTGCACCCACGCGAACCCCGCCGGCATGCGAGCCACAAGGCGCGCCACCGGGGCGGACCAGGAGCTAAGGAGGACATCATGGAAGCCATCGACACCAAGGCCAAGAAGGGCATCAGGGTCTACCTCGAGCGCAGGGGCTTCGAGATTCTGGAGGAAGACTGGGCACACGGCGGCGACGTAGCCGACTTCATCGCCCGCGACGAGGACGACCTGGTCTTCGTTCACTGCCAGATTACGCAGAACGGCGGCGAGGGATTTCCCGAGGAGGACGCTGACCGCGCGGCTCTCGAACGGCTGGCGGCGGCCTACCTCGCTGAGCACCTGGACTCCGAGGACATCCGGATCAGGTTCGACGTCGTGAGCATGCTCATTGTCGGTGAGAGCCGGGCGCTTCTCCGCCACCATCTCAACGCGCTCGGCCGCTCTAAGCGCAGGACACCCCCGGGAGCTTCGGCTCCCGGGGGCACTAGCTCTAAAGGCTGCTTGTTCTGTCTACCGCGCAATGATGACGGTAACGAATTCTGGGATTATCTTCTCGAGGTCGCGCTTGAGACCAGTTGGGTTTCGGACAAGTCTACCTGGGTCGTAGATGAAGCAGAAAAGCCGCTCGCATCCTGGATGCTCTCTGTACTGAGGAATGTCGATGCTCAACTCCTCGCCAAGCTCCTTGTCACGTAGGCCATCACGTGTCATCTTCACCTCAATGAAGCGTGCTTCGTCTTTGAGATAGAAATCCGTGCGCGAGTTCTTTCCAGCAAAGCCGGGCACCGCCTCCTCAGCGCGTACGTCATCAAAGTAGGCCAGGCAGATTGATCTGAGAAGGTCTTGGACGTCGTATTCATCATTGATCGCAAAACCGTCTCTACCAGCATGTCTACGATTGATGGAAGCAACGACGTCGGGGAACCTGTCCAATATCTGCTCAATGACAATGTCACTGTCGCTATCATTCGAGTCTTCAAGGACGATGAAGCCTTGCTGTATTCCCTCCAAAGTTCCTTGGAGAAGTCCTTGCCATTGTCTTGCAATCTCGGTGTGGTCGTTAGCCTTCTTCTCAAGGTCTTTCAGCGCGTCCTGCTGAGACTCGGGAAGTAGCTCATGAAGCGCAATGGATGCCTTCGCTCTCCAGGGGCTAAATAGCTCAGACTTAACATAAGGTGCTCCGATTACGCCTTCGATATAGTGCGAAGTAGCAAGAACTCTCTCGCCCTCTTTGATCAACAACTCAAGCTTCGCGATGGCGTCATCTTTATTCATGTCGCACTTCATTCCCGTCCCGCCCGTCAATCTCTTTCAACCTCAACAGCCAGCGTCTCATGCTCCCGTCCCCAAAGAAGCCGAGCAGTGCCCCATCGCAGAAGCGTTCTGCTCTCACGGCTCCGAGCAGAAGCGCCATCACCGCCTGGCCGTCGAGTTCCGATACATCTGCCCCAGACATTGCCTGGCTGCCCCACTCGAGTCCGTTGCGTTCAAGTATGTCGCGGTAATGCGTGAGCTCGTACTCGGGATGCTCGTCGACGAAGTCGTAGATTGCCTGTTCAACGTCAGCAACCGTCGTTCCGTAATTCACGTAGGGCATCTTGATTGGGTCGTCCATGGTGCCCTTGCTCTCTCGGTCTACGATCCAGTTGCCAAATCCCTCGGCATTCTCAATCGCAGGCAGATGTTTTGTCAGGCTCTCAAACATAAGCCACCTCTTTTGAGAAATGAGCTTCAGCAATACCGTCGAGCTGCGAGCGTATTGTCTCGAAGGACTGGTTCAGGTCCAATGTCCTCACGCTTATCTGGTTGCCGCTCATCTGATACACACCATCAGGCTGCACGTCTTCGTCGGTCTTGGCGTAGAGCAGCATGCCCGACACGCTATGCTGCTCGTGAGTGCTGGCGAGCTCCGCTTCCTTGTTCTTCACGTAGGTGAAGATCTGGTACAGGTTGCCGGAGTGGACGCTTCGCTTGTCGAACTGCTGTTGCATTGTGCGGCTGTAGTACTTCGCGTCGATGATGAGGACGGTCCTGCCCCGTGTGAGCGTTATGTCGGTGTGCATGGCGGGGAGCATATCGCCGAAGCCGTCGTCGAGCGCCCAGCTGATGTACGGTGCCCCCGCGGAAAGCTCTGGGTGCTCACGTCTGTAGTACTCGAGGATGAACTTCTCGTACAGGTGGCTCATTCGCTGCTCGTCGAGGAAGTCCATCATGCGGAGGCTCCCGCTCTCCCGCGTCTGGAGAAGGCCCTTCACGACCAGCCAGCACACGTTCATGAGCATGCGATAGGTCTGGTTGTTCCGGTCGAAGCGCATGTGCCAGTCTTCGCCCGAAAGGTTCACGTTTTCCACGTCCACGAAGTACGGAAGCAGCCGTCTAAGTGCCTTCTTGCGCGCCTTGTCGATGTCCGAGCGAATCAAGAGCATGATCGTCGCCTTGAGGATGCGGTTCATGCGCGTGTCCGTGCTGAACTCGTCGTAGCTGCAAACCAGCTGCCTGCGCAGAATCGAGCGCGTCTTCAAGGACTCGGACAGCTCAATCTTGCCCCTCGGTGAGGAGAGCATATCCTTGCGGTCGACGTACTCTCGGCCAAGACCGCGCTTGAGCTGCAGGCTCACGCCCCGTGACAGTATCTCGGCGAGGAGGTCGGCGGTGTTGTCGAACTCCTCGGCTGTGATGTCGCGGTAGCCCTGCCCTTGCAGCGTCTGGAACGCATAGGCGAGCATGTGGTAGATGTTCTGTATCCGGATCACCGGATTGACCTGCGCAACTTGCCGGCCCACTCGTCGACCTTGGTGGGCTCGTCGAACCAGTACTCGCGCAACATCGGCACGAGCTCGTAGTTGACGATTGCCGAGAGCTTATCGTCCGTCACGTCGTCCGGGGACATGCGGCAGAAGTAGCTATGGCCGATGCAGAAGCCGTCTCCCAGCGACTCGTCGGACGCGATCGCCTCGTTCAGCTTCACAACGCAGGAGATGAGCCTATCGAACTTCTCGCTGGCAAGTCCCTCCTGATAGGCGATGAAGCTCTCCGTGTCGAAGGCGGGACGGAGGCCGAAGAACGCGAAGCGGCGGCGCAGAGCGTAGTCGAGCATGGCGAGCGAGCGGTCCGCTGTGTTCATCATGCCAATGAGGTATACGTTGCTCGGGACGTAGAACAGCTCGTGCGAGTAGAGGAGCTGCAGCGTGTTCCTGGGCCCGCGCTTGTCGCTCTCGATGAGCATGAACAGCTCGCCGAAGATCTTCGAGAGGTTGCCACGGTTGATTTCGTCGATGATGAAGAAGTAGTCGTTGTCAGAATCGTCCTTCGCATTCTTGCAGAAGTTGTAGAACGCGCCCTTCTCGAGGTCGAAGCCCTGCGCGTTCGGGCGGAACCCCTCTATGAAGTCCTCGTAGCTGTAGCTCTGGTGGAACTGCACCATCATCACACGCTCGGCGTCCTTCACGCCCATCATGGAGTAGGCCAGGCGCTTTGCGGCGAAGGTCTTGCCCACGCCCGGGGCACCCTGCAGGATGATGTTCTTCTTCGCGCGCAGGACGTTGACGAGGGTCCTGTAGTGCTCGCCGTCCATGTAGACCTCCGAGAGGAAGTCCTCGGACGTGTACGCTGGGTATTCAACCTCCTCCGTGTCTCCCTCGACTTCGCCGCCCTCGTCCTCGAAGAACAAGTTGAGCTTCTCAACGAGGTCGGGATAGGCGGTGATGTCCGTCAGGGTCTTTACGGCGAGGAGGTCTTCCGTGTGCCACTCTCCTCTGTTCGTCCAGCGTACCCTGCGGATGTTCGGATAGGAGTCGCCATTTTCGTCGAATTGGTAATCCCCCTCAACGATGCCGCGACCAATAATCACGCTGCGGCCCCGCTTAGCAAAGACAACGTCGCCCGGCTTGATTTCGCGCGAGAACTGCCAGAGCGCGAGCGCGGAGTTCTTCTGTGAGTACTTGCTACTGTACAGGGTGCGCAGGTTCTTGCGGATGTCTTCCTTGCTGGCGTATTTCTCGACGTTGCCGAGCTTGCTCCAGCCGACGCCCATTACGCCACGTGCGTAGAAGTCATCCCACCTCGCGGCACCGTCTCCCGGGGAGTAGGTCCAGAAGTGCGTGGTCCTGACTCCCTCGTCTCCGAGGGCGTTTTCCTCTGCATTCTCAGCTGCAGCCTTCTCGGCAGCCTTCCGCTTCTGGTTGACGCGTTCGGACTCCACGAAGGCGGCAGCCGTCAGCGAGGGGAAGTCTGCATACGAGCACTCTTCGCTTCCGAGCTCCGACTTGATGGTGTCGCAAATGGCGAGGTAGCGATCTCCGTCATGAACTGGCGAGTCCTTCTCCTTTGGCACTATGCCGGCAATGGTGGAGCCAGCCTTTGCCACGTCGGCCATGAACCAGCGGTTGCGCGAATCCAAACTGATGAAGCTATAGGGCCTTGCCCAGTAGAGGCCCATGGTGAGCTTCCAGCCAAGCGAAAACTGGATGACGGCGGCATCGAATGCATCGACGAATGCCTTGCGGTTCTCTTCGTTATCGTCTGCAGCTAGTACAAGCTCGGCCTCGAACACGTGCCAAAGGTTATCGATGTCGTGCTCGCCGCGACGTTCGTCGTTGGCGAAGGCATAGAAGGTCGCATTGAGGTTGTTGAGCACGGGGATGCCCTCGAAATCCGTGGGCTGGTCTGCCCTGACGTCGAATACCTCGGCGATGCCGGCGACGATCTTCTTCCGGTTTGCGTCTGTGATGCCCTTGTTGAAGAGGCCGAAGACGGTGAACGGATCGATGTCTTGGAGCTCATCTGCCTCAAGCTTAGGGAGACTCATCCCGATCGATTCATAGACAGTTGCTAGCTTGTTTATCAGATTGCCGCGCCTGTCTCGATAGGTCAGCAGCTTGTCAGATAACTCTTTATAAAAGCTAATCCAAGTATTTTTTGTGCTGGTCATTATAGTCACTGCCTATCTTGTGCCTCTGCCGAGGCGCCTTGCTTGCAATGTTTTCCATACGCGTCTACATGCGCGACAGGTATCTTCATCGAATCTAAGTACACCAACGAGTATCTTTGCATCAACGTAATTCAACGCTTCGTCGATATTGCGCCCATTTCTTACTACTCCGTCAATTACGCTGATAACGTTTCTCTCCAGCTCGGCATTAATGTTCAATAGACCGGTATTGAGAACATGGATATTGCCAACTTCCTTGGGCAGAATCTCAAGCATACCGCCCCCATAGCTTCTGCCGTAAAGCTCCGTGAATGCGAACGCAATGCTGTTGTAATAGGCGATAATTGCAAGCTCCGGGTCAATGCCATCCCTGAATTTCATCCTATGCATGGTGTCGGTTGATATTGCACCGCACCGAGTAAGCGCAAGCTTGGGATAGAGATTATCCCAAGTGAGTAGCCACGCGGTTTTGTCCTCGAGGGCGAGGCGGGAATCTCGGATGCCGCGCATCGCCATTTCCCAGCACGTTCGCTACTCGTTGGAGCTAACGAGAAGAGCCGCCTGGGCGAGGAGGACAAGATGCTGCATGGCAACTTGACGTGGGTGCTGGAAAAGGCCAACGCTCCAAACGAGACGCTGGTCTTGATAACGTTGGCTTGCTCGCCGGCTACAACGCCTCGACGCGCGGCGTCTCCTGGTCGTCCACGACGAAGGAGCCGTCGTTCAGCCCTGCGATGCGGGCGTTGAGCTTGCCCAGCAGCTCGAATCGCTGCCG
>ERZ1034897.1126-NODE-1126-length-10858-cov-6.655281_pt1 | contig 10858 bp, 9 predicted proteins | sample MGYA00520629_ERZ1034897 | MGnify/ENA primary metagenome ERZ1034897 (study PRJEB33766, sample SAMN09781789) | gut metagenome | biome: gut microbiome | host: Homo sapiens | place: Madagascar | study: EMG produced TPA metagenomics assembly of the PRJNA485056 data... | reverse complement strand
ATAATAACTGCGAGCTATGCTCAACGCTAAATCCATTTTGTCTTTGTCCATATTTGTTATTTTTAAGTTGATTTATACTGTGTCAACTTTTTCTAGGACAAGACAGTTAATTGGGAAAAACGGTGTGGGCAAAAGTCTTATACTGGAAGCTATCATAGATTTCCTCCTTTATGTTTGGGTAAGCTATACCATGTATTCGATGGTGAGACGTTCTAAATATATTTTTTGCACTACACTTATTTACTATATGAATGGGGCTGTGTGCAAATTAGATTGGCAAGAAGGAAGCTTGCATTTTTATATAGACGGAGAGGAACGTTCGGTTTTACTCGATTATTTGCCAAGGATTGTGGCTACAAGTTTTAGCATCTGCGATAAGTTTAAGGTTCCAGGAAGTAAAGAAAGAGAGCAGTTTCATTTCTATAAGTATATAGGTGCAAAAGTCAATGGAAACATGATTTCACCGACTTCCATCTTATTTACTCTTCTCAGTAATATAGCTTCTGCCTCGCAAGAACAACTGAATCGAATCAATAATGCTATCAACGCCATTGGTTACGAGCTATATATATCGTTCAGATTTAAGTTACAAGCAGTAAATGAAAAATTTACCTTTAACGAAACGTTGAATGACTTTGAAATGAAAGCAAAGGAGACTACTTATGCAGGCAAGAAATTCCGGCAACTGAATTTTGATGAAAAGCAAGTCTTGTTTGACTTTTATGAGAAGATAAAAGGAAACAAGGATGCCATAAGTATGAATATTGATCTTACAGATGGAAATGATTTAGAAGCGAAGAAACATGATGTTTATGCTCTCTACAAATTGAGACAGATGCATGTTATCAACCTGAGTCAAATATCATTTCGTAAAGTTTCCAAGGAGTTTGTCTCTTGCATTGACATGAGTTCTGGAGAATTTAATATGTTGGCAACCATCATCAGTGTTGCTTCTGTAGCAGAGAAAAATGTTTTGGTCCTGATGGACGAACCAGAAATAAGTCAACATCCATCTTGGCAAATATCGATTATAGACTACTTGGACAAATGTCTGAAAGGGCAAGCCTGTCATCTGTTAATAGCTACACATAGTAACTTCTTGGTATCAAGCTTGCCGATGAAACGATCTGAAGTGTTTCATCTATATAAAGACGAACATAATCTGATAAAGTCGAAAGAAATCGAAAACAACACTTATGGATGGTCGGCTGAAGAAGTGTTATTGAAGGTCTTTAATATGCCGACAACTCGTAATCGGTATCTAGCTAATATTGTTGGAGAACTGATGAATGGTATATCCTATGATACTATGAAAGAGGAGGAAGTGCTGAGTAAAATCAGTTTCTTGAAAGAGATTGTCGGCAATCTGAATGATATCGACCCAATGAAGAAAATCATAGAGACAATTATTGAAACGTTTGAGGAATGATTCTGTTATGAACGCAAAAGAGAATTTTATAATAGACAAGCCCTATTCATTGCAGCCAGAAGATGAACATGCGATTTCTAATGTTCAGAACAAAGGTCTTACTGTTCGTTCGTGGACAGACAAAGAACTTGACTCATTTAAGGAAAACATGCGTAATTATCTTCATAAAAAACAGAATGGACTTTGTGCATTCTGTAGAATGAAGATACATGAAGAGAACGCTACTGCTGAGTTGGAACATTTTGTCAACAAGAATAGTAGATTAGACTGGATGTTTCTTCCGCATAACTTGGTTCTTTCCTGCAAATTATGCAATTCATCAAAAAGTACCAAGAAGTCTCTTAAAGACATGACTGTAACAGATTATCCTACTGATGGTGAAGAATTTCTTTTTGTCAATCCTTATTTTGATAGATACAGTGAGCATATTGAAATAAAGAATGACATTTTGTATATGGGTATTACAAATAAGGGGAAATATACAGTAAAAGAATGCAAATTGAATAGAACGAATCGAACGATTGCACGTGCCGAAAATGTCATTCAGAATAATGCAAATGGCTTTATCAGTATTTTCCTATTGATAAATAATCCTGCATATACAAATGTAGTTGAGGATAAAGAAAAAATTATTAATAGGTTGCATTTAAAAGAAAGAATACAACAGTATAAAGCAAAACACCGCAATGAAAAATAACAAGAGCCAATTAGATATATTTCTTCTCAACGCATAGAAGAGAATCGAGAAGAGTTAAGACACAACTTGGATTCAACCTTGCAAGTGGAGCAAGCGTGTCTTGAAGAAATTGTGAAAGGTATCAAACATTGCAAAACAAACATTACGCAGTGTAATAAGGTTTTAGATAAAGCGAGTCTTTCTGTAATGCCAGTATGGACAGCAAAGAAAGAAGCATTCACGGATAACTTGACTATTTGGAATACGTTAGGACATATACAAATGGCAAGTATCGAGATGAAGCTATATACAAAGCGGCTATCTGCAGATAATGATTCATGGGAACAACAAGATGCCATAAAAAGTGCATATATTGCTATTTATGAGACATCAGAGAAGTTGATAAAAAATACAGGAAAGATAATGAAGTTTATCAACACCAATTTCCCAAGCTATGATTACTCTGCCTTGAAAGAGGTTAAGAAATGTCTTGCAAAATTCAGGGAAGACAATGCAGGCGAATTAAAACATGTGAGAAACAATGTTGCAGCTCATCGTGATAACGATGTTTGCAAACAACTTGATATTTCAGAGAATTTACATTTATCTGATGCTGTCAAGCTAGTTGTAGAATATGGAAATATCATCAATGAGTTGGGAACGATTATTAGTCCTATAAAAGAATTAGGGATAAAAAGGTTAGCGATGGTTTATTGATAATAATACTTTCAGCAATATGGAACTAAACATCACCCAATACAAATGATTGTTTTTCTCATACAGGTGGTATGTTATAGGATGATTGTAGAGTATGCAGCAACGGTATCGGGAGGGACAGAAATGAGTGATGAATTTTGGGAAATTGGGAAACTGCTCCTCTGCTCTTTAATGAGTTTGTTTAATAGATGGGGCTTAGTTCTTTTTTCTAGCATTATAGATTAGTTTATGACAGAATTTAATATTTTTGCAGTTGTTGTTACATCAGAAGGTAGTGTGGGTAAGCGTAAGTTAAAAGCCTTTACTCCGTACTTTCTTTGCGATGGTTGGCATTTTAAGGGCAGTAAAATCATACGCTCAAAGAAAAAAATGTTATACAAATCTCCCTACAATGAATATCTGCAATCGAAAAACGGACTATCTTTGTCTATCTCGGCTATTGTTGGAGAAAATGGATCTGGTAAAAGCTCATTAGTGGAGTTTATCATTCGCTTAATCAATAATTTTGCAACGAGTATCTTTGGTGAGCAAAATATGACTTTGGCTTTTGAGCACTTGCATTACATTGATGGTGTAGAGGGACGATTGTATTTTTCAATAAATGGCTTTCCATATATGGTAAGTGTAGAAAATCGAAGTGTTACTTTGGAATCATTCAGTCTCCAGCAGGAGAATAAGGATGAACAACAGTTTGTCGCATATACAACTCCTAATATATTTGATAACGAACAGCCCAAGGTTCCTGTAGAAGATACTACACCCATATTAGAATGGAAGGATCGAAAAGGCGATAATATGTCCACAAAAGAAAAGCTTAGTAATTTTTTCTTTTATACATTGGTTAACAACTATTCCATCTATGCCTATAACTCTTTTGATTATAAGGAAGAGAATACATCCTTGGAATATGAAGCAAAGATTAGAAAGAAGAAATATGCAACCGATGATGAGCGAAGTTGGCTAAATGGGATATTCCATAAAAATGATGGTTATCAAGTGCCATTAGTACTGTCTCCTTACAGGGATAAAGGCAACATCAATATCAATTTGGAAAATGAGCTGTCGAATGAACGTTTGATGGCTTTGATGATTATGCCAAAGCAGTATTTCCGGGTTATTAATAAACACTTGAAAGTTTGTGGCATTTCAATCTCTCGTAAAAAATATGCTTATGATGCCAAGCGAGTACGAAATAAAGGGTATTACAAAAACCTCACTCAAACTGGATTTGATAAGATTGAGAATATACTTCTCAAAATGTGGGGAGATGTGATTGCGGAAGATTTGAGTTTGTACAAGAATAGACGGTATTATCAAGAGGCGATTGATTACCTGACTTATAAGACTTTAAAAATATCAGTTTTGTATAGTCAGTATAAAAGATTTTTCTACGTAAGTCATCGTAATATCAGAAGTAAGGTTGACGAAAAGCAACAACAGGCTCTTGTTATAAGACTATCCCAAGATAAATCACATATAACAAGAAAGATAAGACACATCCTAGCTTATATATGTTATGGACTTTACGAAAGTCAGTTGGAATATGATATTTCAGTATTATCCGACAAAGCAAAAGAGATCATAGACAAAGAAGTTGCAAAAGGTAATCACTTTGGGAAACAATTTATTTATGGTATAGATGATTTGGTTCCTCCTCCAATTTTTGATGTTAAGATACAATTGGTTGATCAACAAAATGGCAATGATGTTGCTTTTGAAACATTAAGCTCGGGCGAAAAACAGCAAGCGTTTGTAGTAAGTTCTATCTTGTATCATTTGGGAAACATAGAGTCTGTCTTCCGAGACAATAACAATAACAGAATAGCTTATAGGAATGTTTGTATTATTCTCGAAGAGATAGAATTGTACTTTCATCCTCAATTTCAAAAGAATCTCATCAAATATATTTTAGATGGTATCAAACAAATGTCTTTTGTGCACATTGAGGGAATACAATTGATGATGGTAACACATTCTCCTTTTGTCTTGTCTGATATACCGACAAGTAATATCTTGGCATTGGAGAATGGGATGCAATCAGATACAAACTCCAAACTTTTGGAGCCAATATCTACGATATGTTGAATACTAGCTTCTTTTTGCACAATAGTACGATAGGTGATTTTGCTCAATGGTTGATTGGACGTATTATATTGATACTAAAAGTATATGAGAATCCACAATACGGGATTAATATGCTTGATGGTGGAAATGAAAAAAATGAGGACGACAAGGAATTTATGGATAAGTATCTGGTGGCGCAAGAAAATTCTAAAAGTTGGAACATGGAAATCATCAAGCATGACTATCCGCAAGATTATATTGGGTATTTGATAGATATGATAGATGAGCCATTAGCAAAAATGGCTTTACTGCGAAAATACTATGAAATATTCGGCGAGAAAGAATTGGCTTTGAAGGCCCAAATAAACGAACACAGACGTGCAATAGCTGCATTGGAAGCTAAGTTGAAAGATAATCAGTAAGAAGATGTGGTATCTGAAAAAAGTAAACAGTGGAGTGCTTGACATATATGTAGATAAGTTGAAGAATAGCTTGGCCAAGAGAATTAAGGATTCCGAGAAGCTGACAGAGGAACAAAAGAATGTTTTTACTGATGACAGATTAGTTCATTTGCTTACGGATGAAGCACAGCCTTTGTATGATTTGCATTTGGAAATCATGAAAGAATTAATTCCTGAATATGATGAAAGAGAGTTTGATAGACTACGAACCGCAAATCGTAAGATTGAAGGAAATAGAACTGCAGAAGAAAAATTGATAGTAGGAAAGTACTCTCTTTTAAAAACATTATTGAAAGTCTTTGGCTACGATCAGGCTCTTTCTCAAAGTAAGAGCAAGTCATATTGGTTAACAAGGGTGAAAGAACAAGATGTTTGCACGTATTGTAACCGGCAATATACTTTTACTGTTATCAAGGACTTGAAAAATGGTAAACGAGAAAATGATGACTCTCGAATTGCAAGGCCTGCTTTAGACCATTGGTTTCCTGAAAGTTTATATCCTATCATGTCGCTTAGCTTTTATAATCTTATTCCGAGTTGCACCATTTGTAACAGTTCAGCAAAAGGAGATGCTTTGTTTAAATTTGAGACGCATATTCACCCTTATTTGAATGAAAAGCCAAATCCTACGTTTAAATTTGGTTACTTGCCTAATGGGACAAGATGGACTGTGGATTTCATTGATGTTACAGATGTAAAAGAGAAACAAATGCTTGACGACTTTCATCTAAGAGAACTGTATCACTGCCATGATAATTTAGAGGTTTCTGAATTGTTGAATTTGGCATTGAAAAATAATGGAACGTACTTGGATCGCCTTTTTAAGAATGTACTACTGGACTTTACGCCAATGACAAAAGAAGAAATCTACAGAATGTTGTTTGGGACAGAAATGTTGCCTGATAATCAAGACAAGCGCCCTTTGAGTAAACTGAAGCATGACCTGTTGGAAGAAATTGGTCAAGTGTATGGAGTCAATATTGTTGGGAAAAATGAATAACTTAAAATTGTGGTTGGGAAAGATCTGGAAGAAAATTCTAACTGTATCCATTAAAGAGTGGATGTTAGGATTGGCACTTGCTCTGTATATAGTGTGGTACCATCAGATAGAGAATCTGTTGCAACACACATTGATAGATCATATTGTGAGCTATTTGCCAGATGCTTGTTGGCAATCAGATGTTACCATCGGTATTATCATGGTTGTAGAGCTGTTCTTTATCATAAAAATCAATCGGGAACGAATCAGTTATTCACGAACAGAAGTGATTCTGTCACTACTTATTATAGGTTCTTGCATCTATTCAAAGTGTCATCAATATCTGACATTCTATCATTTCTCATTCTGTCAGTATCTGGACTATTGTTTGGCAATATTGATAGTACCTGTAGTTGACTTGGTCTGTTGTGCACAGAATAAGATTAAAGCTAAAGATGACAGATATATACAAGGAGCATTTTTTGAAGATTGTGCCACTGTAGAAGATTCTTTCGGGCGGTCGCATTTTGCCAAAGTTTTAGTCAATGAAATCATCATGTTGGATAACAGACAAAGTGCTTACACAATAGGATTGAATGCTAAGTATGGTATGGGGAAAACGTCTTTTATGATTCAAATGCAAAATTTATTGGAGCAGCATAAAACTTCCTATGTCTGTATTTCTCCATGGTCTTGTACTTCGGATGGACAAATCGTAAAGGATTTCTTTCATAGTATATCAGGTGTGATTGGTCGCAAAATGGGGCTTGGGATAAATAAACTGCTGAGTATTTATAAGGATCTCATTCTGGATGTTCAACATGCTTATAAAATCAAAGCTTTTGATGATTTGTTGAAGAATGAAAAATCAATCTGTGAAGTGTATGAAGAGATAAAGGCAAAACTTTCTATATGCAAAGAGAAAATAGTCGTCTTTATAGATGATGTGGATCGACTTCAGGCATCAGAATTGGCAATGATAATCCAATTGATAAGAAACACGGGTAATTTCCCCTATGTTGTCTTTATGTTATTTTACGATAAGGATTATATGGTTAAGGCTTTGGAGCAAAATAAAAGTATAACTGATGCTGATGAATATTTAAAGAAAATCATAAACGTTGAATTGATGTTTCCTGCCTACGATGCAGAAATATATCGAAGTACTATTACCACAAGAATTGATAACATATTGAGGCTTATAATTCCTGATGTTCATGAGCGAGAAATAGTTATGTATTCTTTTATAGAAAGAATGTCGCCTAAGAATGGAATATTATCTATTGATTATTTGGAATATGCGTTCCCTAATTATAGGGATTTAAATCGTTTTATTTCAATGTTTTCGCTTGATTTAAGGATGCTTTTGACTGCTAATCAAGATAATGTAAAATGTTGGAAAAATGAAATTGATGTTGCAGATTTGATATTGATAGAGTTGTTGAAATATGTTCGGCCTGACTTATATGAAATGCTTCGTTCTAGAAAAGATACGTTGTTGGAGCCAAGTAAAGATGAATACACTTTGAGGATGGAAGTGAAAAACTTTATCCGAAAGGAAGAAAACGAATTAATGGAAAAGCTTTTTAACCGCATAGCCTCTCTAAGAAATGAAGAGAAAGATGATAAGGAAGAAAAACAGCCGAGAATAAAAGTAGACTTAAAGGAAAATGACAAGCAGCTGATTCAACAGAGGAATTATGTGGCTCACCACTTGCTGGATGTATTGTTCCTAGAAGAACGGCGTGGGGACAAAGAACGCATGTTGAGAAACCGTATCTCCTATACTAGCTATTTCTTGTATTCTCTATCCAAAGAACAAATTTCTTCGTCTGAATTTAATAGCATTTTCGATTCTCAAGACAATATAAAGAATTTCTTTGGAAATGAGAAAAACAAATTGAAATTTGAATCATATTTCAAGAAATTACGTACTTATATGGAAGAGGATGAAAGCAATACGGACATTATCGGGCTATTCAATAAAGTCTTCTTGAGTGCCAGGCTATATGCAGAAAGTAAGTGTAATGAACCAAATCATAGTATACATAATGTATTTACATATCTAAACCAGATCATCAAGTATGACTTGGAATCATTAAGATATTTGTACTTTACAACTATAAGGTCAGAACATTCTGTTATTAGCAAAGAAGCTTTTGTAAGTTTATTGCAAGACGGTAACTTCTTATGGGAGAAGATGATTTTAGTTAATGGCATGGGTGAGTTGAGAAATAGTCAATATTATCTGTTTAAAGAAGAGGGCAATTTGTTTCTCAACACACTCAATGAAACAATAAAGAGGACATTTCCTTCAATAGTCAATCCAAAGGATTGGGCATTTTGTCATGCTTTGCAGATGATGCGGGTATTGAATGATAAATTTGGAGATTTTCTATGTGAATACTTGGATACTGATGAGAAGCGGCTTGAATGGTTGCTCTTGGGCATTTACTGGGGGAAAAATGAAAGATATGAACAATATTGCTTTGAGCCGTATCACTTTTATAATGATTTGGTCTTTGGGATACCAGAGGATAGATTTTATCAAGATAATGCTATCATCGACAAAATCTTAGAAAATACTAATAGTGATGATGTAAAGACATGCATATCCATCATAAAAGGTGAAATTCCTTTGGATAAACGAAATGTTGATAACTATCCTATTTTGAAAAAGGCTAGATTCTATAGAGAAAAAGGAAATAATTAATTATGTCAATAATAATTCCAGACACAGAAGATATTGAGAAACTGCAAAAACGTTTCTCTGAAGCGCTAGGTGATGAATATCAAGTTGAAATGTACACAGAAGTTTCGTCTTCTTTCTTTTTCAGTAAAAAGAATGTTTTTGATTTGGTTATATTTAGAGATAATATTCCTTTTGTAGGAATCGATTATAAAGGTATAACAAGATCTATCCATATAGAGTTAAAACCAGAATGGTTCTATACTAAATTTCAAGAAGTAAATCTTAAATATGGTATATACTATTTTGGACAAGAAAACCAATTCCATTTGTGGACTAGAGGTGAATGTCGATTTCAAGTGTTTGATTTTGCAAGTGTCATTAATGCTATAAAGCAAGATGTTCCAGTAGGCAAAAGGCTATGTATAGATGAATTGGCTGTAGAAATATTGGGGTGTTTACCCGATAGTATGGACGACGTTGATTTACATAACAACTTAGACAAGCTATTTGTAGAAGAAAATTTTATTTTCAATGATTCTACATGAGATGTAGAATTTAAAAAGAATATAGAAGACTCTTTCTTTAAAGCACTTCTACCACAAATGAATGTCTCAAAGGTGTGTAGATATACTAGTCTCAACAATCTTTTTTTATTGCTGGAAGGAAGACATCATTGTCTTTGTAGTTTGACTTGTATGAACGACATTGGAGAAACTTCATACGCAGATAATTGGATAGGATATGGTGCTTATGCAGAAACTTATACAACAATAAAAGATAATAACAATAGTTATATTCTCTCATGTTGTGCTTCTAATAAAATCGATGATTTGACGATGTGGCGTCTATATGGACAAAATGCAACGGGAACATGCTTGGTATATAATGTGAAAGAAGAATTCATAGATAATGATTCATTCTTCTTTGCTACTGTATCCTATGGACAATCAGAAAAGAAGCATGAAGAATTAGAATTTATTTTGAACATTCTTCGATGGAAGAAGAATGGATGGAAATGGAAATTTAACAGGTGGCATATTTGGAAGCATTTCTTTAAGTTTTATTTGTTCAAGGACGAACAGGAAATTCGTTTACTTTATATCCGTTCTGAAAAATCAGACATAGAACGTAAATGGATTATGGATTCATCAAATAGTATTGCAAGTAGTTTATGCCTATTTGAAATAGACAATAGTAATTTTCCTTTATTGCTTTCTTCAGCTATAATTGGACCAAAGTGCCCTCAGCAAGCTAGTAATATAGCACAATTCAACTATATGAATGTTCAACAGAAGGTCTTTCCTTTTAAGAGATGGAATAAGGCTATAACTGCTTCGAAAATTAATGATTATAGATAATTAAGAGTACAAACACTCAAACTAAATAATTAAAGTATAATGGATCAAAGGTAAGTATTCGGTGAAAGCCGTATTGTGCGCCTAGATAAAGTTTCGTACCTTTGCACCATGATTTTAAATTTTTCAAATTATGGTACAAGGCAAGAAACAATTAAACAGCAAGCCAAAGTTCGCCGAGGTTGTAATCGGCGACAATGAGGCGAAGGAGATGCGTGAGTCTGCAAATGCTCGCAACCGTCGCAATCCTTATTTAAAATTAAACTGTCCCAATGGTGTGACACTAATATTCGATGTGCGTAAGCTGTTTTGTTACATCAAAAGTCACTAAAAATAGTTTTTATGCATATATTACTGCGGTTTTTGTGAAATAATCACAATTTCTATGGTTATATGAAAATTTATTTGTATTTTTGCATCCGAAACAAACAACAACGTATGTACAAATGCTGATAGAATTTACGATAAGAAACTTTATGTCATAC
>ERZ1034897.1120-NODE-1120-length-10878-cov-19.204657_pt1 | contig 10878 bp, 10 predicted proteins | sample MGYA00520629_ERZ1034897 | MGnify/ENA primary metagenome ERZ1034897 (study PRJEB33766, sample SAMN09781789) | gut metagenome | biome: gut microbiome | host: Homo sapiens | place: Madagascar | study: EMG produced TPA metagenomics assembly of the PRJNA485056 data... | reverse complement strand
ACGCACGGTGGTGTGAGAGGTCGGGGATTTAATCAAAATCCCCTCCTACTCGATTGATTCATCAATTCTTAAGAAGAGTATTTAGAAGATATTGTGTTTGCCATGTTATAATTGCATGGAAATTGAGTTTTTTTTACAAGCTAATGGAGGGTACAATTATGCCTGCAAAGAATTACAAATCATTAGAAGAGATTAAACAATATCTTTTGGAACAATCAAAAAAAGAAAATGAAATCAATGAAAAGGATGTCATTGATATAGCTACAAAAAATCATCTCAGTGAAGATGAAGAAGAAGATTTATTCAACTGGATTCAGGAGAATGATGAAATCTTGATGTCAGGTGAAGATGAAGAAGATGAGTTAGATGAAGAGGATGAGGACGAAGATGAAGACGAGGAGGAAGATGATTCTGAAGATACTTCATCTCAAGTAGATCGTAAGAAATCATTTGATTCAATGAAAGCATATCTTCAGGAAATTGGAGCTGTTGATCGTTTGACACCGGAAGAAGAAATTGAAATTGGAAGAAGAGCAGCACAGGGGGATCCTGAAGCTAAGGAAATCATGATCAATGCGAATCTTAGATTAGTTGTTGCGATGGCTAGAAAGTTCTTGAATCGTGGATTGTCGTATCAGGATTTGATTCAGGAAGGAAATATTGGATTGATGAGAGCTGTAGAAAAGTTTGATCCAGATAAAGGATTCCGTTTTTCTACATATGCAACGTGGTGGATTCGTCAGTCTTTAACGCGTGCTATTGCTGATCAGTCAAGAGATATTCGTATTCCAGTACACACAACAGAACAAATCTATAAAATCAAAAAGATTCAACGTGAATTATTCCAGGAGTTTAATCGTGAACCAACACCTGAAGAAATCGCTGAAAAGATTCCTGGCATGGATGCGGCGAAAGTAACAGATTTATTGTCTGTATCACAGGATACAATTTCTTTAGAATCTCCTACAGGAGATGAAGAAGATAGTACTTTAGGTGATTTTATCAAGGATGATTCTATTAAAGGTCCGGAAGATGTATTTAAGAGTGAAGCTTTGAAAGATCAGATTGATAAAGTGTTGAAAGAATTACCTGAAAGAGAAGAAGCAATTGTTCGTATGCGTTTTGGATTAGATGGCACAGGAACAGTGAAAACTTTAGATGAAGTTGGTAAAATATATGGGATTACTAAGGAAAGAGTCCGTCAGATTGAGAATAAAGCGATGAGAAGATTGAAAATGATCATCAAAACAAAAGAAGAATATACGGACTTAGATGAGGAGTGAGGAATGGACGCAGTAAGGGAAAAACTAATTGAATTAGAGAAACAATATAATGAAATCAGTGATCAGCTGATTAGTGATGAAGTCATTTCGAATCCTAGAAAGATTACAAAGCTTTCTAAGGAACAGGCACAGTTGAGTGGATCTGTAGAAGCTTGGCATGAATTACAGGAATTGGATTCTAGAATCATGCAGGCAGAAGAAATGCTTACAGAAGAAGATCCTGAAATGAAAGAAATGGCACAGCTTGAATTGGATGAATGTGTTCCTGAAAGAGAAGCACTTTTAGAGAAGATTCAGAAGATGCTGATTCCTAGAGATCCTGAAGATGGCAATGATGTCATTATGGAAATCAGAGGTGGTGCTGGAGGTGATGAAGGCAACATCTTTGCGGGTGACTTGTATCGTATGTATACAAGATATGCGGAAAGCCAGGGCTGGAAAGTACAGGTTATGGAAGCTTCTGTTTCTGAAGCTGGCGGATTTTCTCAGATTGTATTCTCTATCAAGGGTACAGATGTGTATAAGGCATTGAAATGGGAGTCTGGTGTTCATAGAGTACAGAGAGTTCCTAAGACAGAAACACAGGGTAGAATTCATACTTCTACTGCGACAGTTTTGTGTCAGCCTGAAATTGAAGAAGAAGATTTTGAATTGGATATGAATGATCTGACATTTGAAACGCATAGAGCGAGTGGTGCCGGTGGTCAGCATATCAATAAAACAGATAGTGCTGTTAGAATTGTACATATTCCTACAGGTATTACTGTTAATTGCCAGGAAGGCAGATCTCAGATTGAAAATAGAGAAACTGCAATTCGTATCATTCGTGCTAGAGTGTATGAAGAAATGCAGAAGGAAAAAGAAGAAGCTGCTGGCAAGGAAAGAAGAGCGAAGATCGGTACAGGTGATAGAAGTGAAAAGATCAGAACATACAACTATCCTCAGAACCGTGTAACGGATCATAGAATTCATTTTTCTGTAAACCATTTGGATCAGATCATGGAAGGCAAGCTGCAGGAAGTGATTGATGCTTTACAGGCAGAAGAAGAAAGAAGAAAGTTAGAGGTTTCTGAATGACAACTTTCTCTAGTATTGTTAGAAAATATGAGAAGCTTTGTGACAACAAGGATATTCCTTGTGAAACTGTGATGGCGTATTTAACAGAATTGTCGCAGAGAGAAAGATATGATTTATATCTGCATTATGAAGATGAAATGCCAGAAACCTTGGAAAAAGAATTTGAAGCTGGTATGGATAGAATCTTGCATTATGAACCAATGGAACATGTTCTTGGATATTCCTGGTTTTATGGATATAAGATGATTGTGAATGAAGATGTTTTGATTCCTCGTCCTGAAACGGAAGAATTGTGTGCAAATATTCTTGCGAGAATGGATGAGTGGTTTGTGGATAATCAATCCATTGCATGTGCGGATGTTGGTACTGGAAGTGGTGCGATTGCGATTGTATTGGCTAAGGAAGAATCTAAAGTTCATATGATGGCTACGGATATTAGTGAAGAAGCTGTTGTGACTGCTAGAAAGAATGCAGAGAACAACGAAGCTGACATTGAATTTGTGACTGGTGATATGTTGCAGCCTTTGATTGATAAAGGCATTAAACTAGATGTATTGGTATCGAATCCTCCATATATTCCTCAGGAAGAAGTAATGGAAAAGAGTGTTGTTGATTTTGAGCCTCATGTTGCTTTGTTTGGTGGCGAAGATGGATTGAAGTTCTATCGTGAAATCTTTAAGAACTGCAAGAAAGTTTTGAAAGAAAAAGCGTTTATGGCTTTTGAAATGGGCTGGGATCAGAGAGAAAGAATGTCTAAGCTTGTTGAAGAAATGCTTCCTGGATGTGAGTATGAAATACTGAAAGACATGAATGGTAAGGATAGAATGTTGTTTGTGTATTTTAAATAAATATGGAATGAAGCTATTTTAATTCCAAGTGAATATCAAAGATGAATTCAGATGAATTCATTTAAATTTTAGAACGATAACTTAGTAAATATATAAAAGTACGAAACAATATTTCAAAAGAGGAGTACAACTATTCTCTTTTAGTTGGAATAAAGTTTTGAGATGAAAGAATAACTGATTGCAAATCTAATCTTAAAAACGAGGGTATAGCAAATCCCTGATAGATGGTATTGTTTACAGAGATAAAGAATATAAAAATTGCAAGAAGAGATTTCTGCGGAGTAGACGACGGATTTAAAGGTTAGAAATGCATATTAAAAATAATATGGGATTGAGGATTTTGGATGAAGGAAAAAATAGCAGGTAATATTGAAAATATAAGTATAGTTTTTATTTGTTGGATTGGAATTTTATTTGGAGGTGGAATTGTTTTATCCTCCTTTTGGGGAATGGAAGGTAATACAAAAATATTTACATACGTAATACTGGCAGTGGGAATTATTAGCTGGCTGTTTGTAAGAAAAACAAAGTTAAGTATGCAGCTTACCTCTAGACAGATGCTGGTAATTCTTTCTGCATTGTGTTTGATATATAAATTCTCTATTATTTTATTGATAAAAACAAATCCAGTTGCAGATTACCTAACATTTGACAGTATAGCAAAAATCTTTGCAGAAAATGGAGATTTATCATACTTTTGTAGATATATGTCACTTTATCCTCATGTGTTTGGATATTCTTATGTGCTGGGAATTGTATACAGAATTTTTGGAACTTCAGAGTTGGTTGTTCCAATTATGAATGTTGTATTATCATACGCATCTTTGCTCTTTATTTACAAAATTTTACAAAAACTGTATGGAAACGAAAGTGCTTTATGGGGCGGTATTTTATGGATCTTTTGTCCATCTCAGACCCTCTGGAACTGCACAATCCTTTCAGAGCCGTTATATAATGTATTCGTAATGTTAGCTCTATACTTATGTATAAAAATTGCATCAGATGAAAAGTTTGATGAGATTAATTACAAAATAGTATTGTTATGTATTTCGTTTTCGGGCACCTTGATTGTATTAAATTTTTTAAGGCCAATCTCAGCAATATTTATTATAATAATTGTAATGGTGCTCTTCGTGTGCTCTTTAAAGAGCACCTGTAAAAAAAGCTTTCTGAGGAAATTGTTGTGTTGCCTAGCAATATGTATCACATATTTTTGTGGAAATAAAGTAGTAAATGTAGGAATTACAAGAATAATCGGAGAAGAACCGTCTGGTGTTCCAGGAGCTAGTTTTTACCTGGGATCAAATGAAGAAACAAATGGGCAGTGGAATCAGGAAGACTGGGATAAGATTTTAGGCATGGCGAATGAAGAAAATACGACAGGGAAGATAACCCAGGAAAAAGTTTTTAATGAGGCATTGGATAGAATAAAAAGTATAAAAAAACCTGTCCAGCTGTTATTAAATAAGTTTGTTGTTTTTTGGGGAAATGACGAGACGGCAATCAAGCATACTGTGGCGGGTGGTGTTGAAATATTCGGTATACGATATGAGCTATTATGCGCGATAAGTGATGCTTTTCTATTGTTTATTACGATATTATCTCTGGTAGGTTTATGGGAGCTGGGATACAATAAAAAAATCGGAGCAATTTGCATTGTGCTGTTTTTCATAGGGCTGACAATGTCTCAGCTGCTAGTTGAAGTAATGGGACGGTATCATTACTCCGGAATTACGGCACTAATCATGATCGGCGCAGGTGCCTTTGAAAAAAGAAAGGTTAAAACAAAAGAGGGAGATGGAAAAATTGATGAGTAAAATATCATTTGTAATACCTTGCTATGGGTCGGAACATACTTTAAAAGATGTAGTAAATGAAATTGAAAATACCGTTGAAGAAGAAAATCAGAAATGCAAGAGATGGGATTATGAAATAATTTTGGTAAATGATTATTCTCCTGACAATGTTTGGAATGTAATTGAAAATTTGTGTGAATGTAATTCTAGAATTAAGGGAATTAAACTTGCTAAAAACTTCGGACAACATTCAGCTTTGATGGCTGGATATAATTGCTCAACAGGCGATTACGTTATTACTCTGGATGACGACGGACAAACTCCAGCAAATCAAGCATTCCGTCTGATCAATAAACTTGAAGAAGGATATGATGTTGTTTATGGCTATTATCCAGAAAGAAAAGATAATGGATTTCGTAAGATGGGAACTGCATTAAATAATTTTATGTCAGAGAAAATCATTGGAAAGCCTAAAGATGTACATTTAACAAGTTACTTTGTTGCAAGAAAGCTTGTTATTGACGAGATTATTAAATATCGGAATCCATATCCATACATTTGGGGATTAGTTGTTAGGACAACCAAAAATATTGCAAATGTGGAAATTGACCATAAAGCCAGAAAAGATGGGGCTTCTGGATATACATTAGGAAAGCTGATCAATCTGTGGTTGAATGGATTTACTGCTTTTTCTGTTAAACCACTGCGAATTGCTTCAATAGTAGGAATGGGAAGCGCAGTTTTGGGAGCTTTCTTACTGATCTATACGATTGCTATGAAATTTGTAGATCCTAATATGGTTGCTGGTTACACTTCTCTGATGTCAGTTATCTTATTTGTCTGTGGAATGATTATGATCATGTTAGGGCTTATAGGTGAATACGTTGGAAGAATATACATCTGTCTTAATGAGTCACCACAGTTTGTAATAAGGGAAACTTTAAACGTGGAGAAAAATTAAAATGAAAAACTTAATAAAACAGATTATGCGATTTGGAGTTGTCGGGGTTATTTCTTTTCTTATAGATTATGGAATTCTGTATGTATTAACGGAAAAAGCAAATATATATTACTTGCTTTCTGCAGGAATTTCCTTTACAGTCTCCGTTGTAATAAACTATCTGTTAAGTATGTCCTGGGTGTTTAAAAGCAACAAAAAAAGAGGAAAAAAAGAAGAGTTTATTATTTTTATTGTTTTGAGTCTAGGTGGTTTGTTGTTGAACCAGGTCATGATGTATGTGCTTGTAGATTATATGAATGTATATTACCTGCTTGCAAAAATTGTTTCAACAGCGATTGTTATGATTTACAATTTTATATCCCGTAAATTGATTTTGGAACGTTAGGAGGAAGTGAACTTTGGATATTTGGGTAAGGAAAGTATTGGAATCGTGGGCGAACACAGAAGGTTCTGTGAATACTACAGAAGAACTTTTGGAATGGATCAAAGATTTGAATCAAACCACATATGTAAAAATAAGTGAATGCAGTATATATGACAGTACTATGTGGTTTTATGATGATTATAATGGTGAAATACTGAATCGAAAAAGAAGTTTTTTCTCAATTAAGGGAATGAGACGTTTTGAAGATGGCGAATTTATCAATGAACAACCGATCATTATTCAACCAGAAATCGGATATCTTGGAATTATCTGTAAAGAAATTAAAGGCGTTTTGAACTTCCTGATGCAGGCTAAGATAGAGCCAGGTAATATTAATTGTGTTCAAATTTCCCCTACGATTCAGGCTACTAAAAGTAATTTTACCCGTGCTCATGGTGGAAAGCTTCCTCTGTATTTTGAGTTTTTTGAAAATTCTTCAAAGTATCATGTAATTTATGATCAGATACAATCAGAACAGGCTACTCGTTTTTATAAAAAGAGAAATCGGAACATGATCATGGAAGTTTCAGAAGATATACCCGAATATCCGAACTTTAAATGGATGACCTTAGGACAGATAAAGAAGCTAATGGAGATAGATAACCTAGTTAATATGGATACGCGTACAGTTTTGGCAGGAATTCCCTTGATAACAACTAGGTTAGATGACGGCTCTGTAGAATCCATGAAACAGTATTTTACAGATGAAGCATTATTTAATTCTGTGTATAATGTCAGCCCATTTGATACTTTGCCTAGAATATTCGGAGAGATCAACAATTATAAAATGTTCCGAGAATTAACGATTTCAGAAATACCATTAAATCAATTGGTTGATTGGAAAGTTAATGAATATGGAATTACCTGCGTGAAACATGCAGATTTTATGGTACGTTATTATGATATTGAAATATCCGGAAGAGAGGTGCAGCATTGGTATCAGCCATTATTCAAGGCAATTGGCATGGCAACCTTTGGTCTGCTGACTTGTGTGGACCAAGGAATCCGAAAATATCTGATAAAGGTAAAACCTGAAATAGGTACTTTTGATAAGGTGGAATTAGGGCCAACTGTGCAATGGGAGCCAACACATTACCTTTATAATGATGATAAAATTGAAAATCTGTTTAGACAGAGACTGGAACAGAAGAAAGGGGTTCTGTATGATGTTATCCTTTCTGAAGAGGGAGGGCGTTTTTATCATGAGCAGAACCGCAATGTGATCATAGAAATTGAGCATTGCAGAGATGAAGAATTACCAGATGGCTATATTTGGGTTGATTATGGAACTCTGAATTTTATGATTCAGATAAATAACTGTTTAAATATTCAACTGAGAAATTTATTATCTCTTTTAAAAATATAATTATGAAAGGACTAAATTTTATGCGTATAGGAGTTATATGCCCGTCGGAAATTGCTTTCCGTCGATTCATGCCTGCATTACAGGGCAGTGATGATTTTGAATTTGTTGGATTGGGTATTTGCAATGCAGAGGAAAGATTTGGAAAAAATCTTCCAAAGGCAAGTGTGGTAGAAAATGTTCTTAATGCAGAATATGAAAAAGCTAAGATGTTTACAGAAACATATGGTGGAAAAATATTTGAAAGTTATCAGAGTATAATTGAATCAGATGAGATTGAGGCAATATATATTCCGTTACCACCAGCACTGCATTTTAAATGGGCAAAGGAAGCTATGAAGCATGGAAAACATGTATTGGTTGAAAAACCGTCAACAGTTTCTGCAGAAGACACTAAAGAACTGGTTGCATTAGCGGAAGAAAAAGGCTTAGCCTTGCATGAAAACTATATGTTTATTTACCATAAACAGTTAGATGAAATTGAGCAGATTGTAGACAGTGGTGAAATTGGTTCTGTAAGATTATATCGCATTTCATTTGGTTTCCCAATGCGTGCAAAGGGGGATTTTCGTTATAATAAAGCGTTAGGCGGAGGCGCATTGTTTGATGCTGGTGGTTATACCTTAAAATATGCAGACCGCTTATTAGGCGAAAATGCTTCAATTGAATATGCTAAATTGAATTATGTTGAAGATTTAGATGTTGATCTTTATGGCTCTGGTGTTTTGTCTAACGATAAGGGTGATATTGTTATGGTATCTTTCGGAATGGATAATGAGTACAAATGTGAACTGGAAGTATGGGGAAGCAAGGGAATATTGTCCACAGGACGTGTATTAACAGCTCCAGCAGGTTTTGTTCCTCAAGTGACACTCAGAAAAGGAAATAAAGACGAAGTAAGAGAATTGTCTGCCGATGATACGTTTAGAAAATCCATTACACAGTTTGCTAATTGTATAAAGGATGAAGAAATCAGAAAAAAGAATTATAGAAAAATAGAAAGACAAGCACAGTTAGTAGAAGACTTTAAAAAGAAAGCACAGGAATCTGTTGGAGAAAAATAATGGACAAATCTAAATGGTCAATGATTAAACTGACTCATGTTAAAGAGGCAGATGGAAATCTTGTGTGCTTGGAGCAGAATAAAGAGATTCCATTTAATATTGAACGTATATTTTATATTTATGATGTTCCGAATCAGTGTGTGCGTGCAGATCATGCCAGTGAAAATACGGAATTTGTGTTGATTGCTTTGAATGGCCAGGTTACAGTTTCATTGGATGATGGGAAAAAAAAGGAAACCTTTTCCTTACATGAATCTGATGTTGGTCTTTATGTTTCTGAGAAGACATGGATGAAGACTAGCGATTTTTCTGATGGAGCAATATTATTGGTGGTAGCAAGCAAAACATATGAGGAATGTAAATATTTTTCCTCATACCAACAGTTTTTTTCTTGGAAAGCAGGTGAATGAGATGAAAAAGATAGCAATTGTAGGGGCCAATAGTTATATTGCGCGAAATGTAATATTACGTCTGCAGCAACGCTTCTCAGAGTATGAGCTTAAATTATATGATTATGCAGAAGAACAGGTAGACGGCCAGCTTAATTATACTTCCATTAACATATTAGATAAGGATTCTGCGTCTAAGATGGATCTTGCCTGTGACATTATATATATGTTTATTGGAAAGACTGGAAGTGCTAATGGATTTGATGACTGCGACACTTTTTTAAATATTAATGAGAAAGCATTACTAAATTTATTAAATGAATATCGCCGTCAGAACTCCAAAGCAAAGATTGTTTTTCCATCAACAAGACTCGTATATAAAGGAAAAAAAGGTAAATTATCTGAGGATGCTGAGAAAGAATTCAAAACCATTTATGCAATTAATAAGTATGCATGTGAGCAATATTTAGCGCAATATCGAAATGTTTTTGGAGTGAAATATTGTATTTTCAGAATATGCATTCCGTATGGAACTTTGATTTCAGGTGCATCATCTTACGGAACTGCGGAATTTATGTTAAAAAAGGCTCAGCAAAATGAAAATATCATCTTATATGGAGATGGAAGTGTAAGAAGAACACTGACATATATGGGCGACCTATGCGATATTTTAATTGATGGTGGTATAAATGATTCTTGTGAAAATACCGTTTATAATATTGGTGGCGAAGATTACAGTCTGAAAGAAATGGCTGAGCTTATTGCAAAGAAATATAATGTAGGTGTAGATTTTGTTGAATGGCCGGAAGTTGCATTAAAAATTGAGTCAGGCGATACTGTTTTCAATGATTGTAAATTAAAAAGTGTGCTTAATTATCAATTTAAAAAGACATTTAAACAATGGATAGATTAAATCTGTAACAAAAAAATTTATAACAGATGTAAGAGATATTTATGGCGCTCAAAAATCGGATGAGATGTCAAAAATTTGATTTTCAGATAACATAAGGAATTGAATAAATTCCAACACTTCAAACAACTTGAGTGACAGGGTCATTCGATGACTAAAATGTCGTTCTCTGTTCTTCTTCAAGCGTTAAATAAATACTGTCTAAAAAAACATCTTCAGTCTAGGATAATCATAGCTAGAGGAAGATATTTTTAATTGAATGACAATTTGATTCAAAAAAGATTAGAAATCTTTTATTATCCATATTTATGATACAGTTAAACTGTAATGTTAGATACACACTTAAACTGTGTGGTGAAAGTACATGTACAAATATAAAGATAAAATACTATCTATAATTGAATTTGCTAGGAAATATTCAAACAATGATTAATCTTGTGGAAAATTCTTCTTTCTTGCGAAGTATCCTAATAGATACTACTGTGATAAGTGTGGCTGCACACATTGCATAAAAAATCATAGATTCTGTTGGATAATATTTATCCTAGGGGATATCAAGAACATTATTGTTGGTATTTACCACTGTTTTTTCGTAGAACGAGAATATATATTCAATCGTAGAAATACAGGTAAACGAATGATGAAAAAGGTAAGCAAATATATTTCTAAATCACACCCAATGTCATGAAAACAAAATTTTAACGCATTTCATTCTATATTTTCTTTATTTGTTCATAAATAAATTAGATGTTCAATAATATTT
>ERZ1034897.1119-NODE-1119-length-10884-cov-8.878844_pt1 | contig 10884 bp, 4 predicted proteins | sample MGYA00520629_ERZ1034897 | MGnify/ENA primary metagenome ERZ1034897 (study PRJEB33766, sample SAMN09781789) | gut metagenome | biome: gut microbiome | host: Homo sapiens | place: Madagascar | study: EMG produced TPA metagenomics assembly of the PRJNA485056 data... | reverse complement strand
CAACAAAAACAAAAAAAAGAACAAAAGGAGAACACAATATGAAAAAATTCCTATCTATGCTATTGATTCTCTGCCTGTTTTTAGGCGCACTACCCGCACAAGCGCTGGCTTATGTTGCTGACAACATTCAACGGGCAGACACTGTAGAGCAGGTTTCGGTGGGCAACAGCTCACTCGTCCTGCAAAACGATTATATCCGCATGACGCTGAACAAGCAGGACGGCTCCCTCACAACTTCCCCTGCCGCAACGTCGAGCAGTGTCAATCAAACAGACAAACAAAAACCATTCTGTGAGTTTGTTACATGGAAAGGCTACGGCTATAACAAACAGGAGCTTGTGTATCCCACAACGCTCCGCCTGAAAAATGTGTCTTTTGTAAATAAAACGCCAAATGGCGATGCAAAAGCCATCAAAGTGGAGTATGACCTGACGACCAAGCTGCCCGACAGCACGCTTACCGCCACGACCGCGGTCTACTATGAGCTGGTGCAGTGCAAGGAAGACGAATCGTCAGAAGATACCTGGGGCGTACTGACAACCGTCAGCAGTATCTATATCACAGGCGGATATGTCCCTCCTACGACTGATAGTGATGCTTATATGCCAAGGTGGGGTTATACCCTCGACGACTTTACCGGCATGGGGCACGCAAACGCCACAGACAGTCCTGCAATTAAGATGAGACGCACTGTCTACAATACGGATCAGCATACGGAATCGACCGAAAGCTCTGTTCTTACCAGCAAGGTGAAAAATCTGTCTACCTGGGACGCCTTCTTTCAGGGAAGCGACTATTGCGGGGTCGATATCCGCGATGTTTATGTGGACGGCTACACTTGGGCAAATCCATTTGTAGGACTGACGCAAGCCTCTGATGTGCAGGGCATTGATATTATTCTTCCGGAAAGATTCAGCGTAACACCGGACAGTAGTCCTGCCAACACCTATGTGGAGTGTAAGGGCGACGTTGCTTACCATTTCGACAGTAATGAACCAGGTGGGAATGTGCACTTCCTCTGGGGCTTCCGCGAATTGAAGAAAGGAGCTGAGAATGTTCCGACAGAAGCGGACAAGGTAGAAATCTCCATTGAGGCCAAGCGGCTGGCCGCCTTTGCCAACGGGGACAGTGTGACGGTGGAATATGTGGCCGACGATGCGGCACTGAACGCCCTGAAACAGCAATACGGCGATCCTATTGCCCTCATCAGCGGCGACTATGAGAGCAGAAACGGCACGGAATTTACCTTTACCGGTGGGGCGGCACTGCTCTCGCCCTCCGTGACGGCGACATGGGATACCTCCAACAAAAACAACAAGCTCGTCATCCACAAGGACGGAACGATCACTCATAGCGGCCTGAGCCTGAACGCACCGAGCTTTAAGTTCTACCAGCCGAAAAGCGGTGCAGGCAAGGACTTGAAAATCAAGCTCACACAGGACGGTTTCACATTTGACATTAATCCAACGAAAAATGAGGCTGTGATTTACGTTGATATCCCATATGCCAATGCAAAGCTGGAAAAGGCTGTTGCCGATGCGGCGGGAAATCTTGTGTTCAGCGGTGATATTAGCTTCCGAACCATCTTTGAGGGGGCAAGCTTCACTCTGGAAGAACTGGGCTACGGCCTAAATGAGAAGAACGAGTTTAAGGTCAACGGCGTTCACGCAACGGGTAGCTTTGACACGGCCAAAACGCTGTCGCTGGAGCTGGCCAGCGTCGAGGGCGAGGTCAATACCTTCAAGGGCAAAGAAAAATATGCTTTCAATCTGGAATTGAACGCTTTTGATCTCTTTGAAACCGAGGCCGAGTTGGAGCTGACACGCAGCAAACAAGACGGCAGCCTGCTCCCCAACACGCTGTACTTCTATGTCGCGTCAAGCCCCGGCATTCCCCTCATTCCTCCGGTGCCGATCGGACAGCTCAACGGCGGCGGCGCGGGATTCAGCAATCTGGCTGATACAGTGAACGGCGACTATTTCGCCATCCCACCCCTCAAGCTACGGGGCACATTGAAGGGCACCTATCTCCATCTCATCGAGGGCAAGGGGGACGTAGTCATCGGACCGAGTGAGATTTCCCTTACGGCCAGCGAGGTGGGTATCGTCGGCACGAACGCATCCATTATTGACAGCTTTGGCTATGCTCTCAAGCTCAACGGACAGGAGCGGACTTATAAAGGAACCACCTACAAGGGTATCTATTTCGTCGGCTCCGAGGCCCTTAACCTGCATCTGCCGAATACTGAGTTCAATGTTATTGTCCTGAACTCCTCCGTCGAGCTGGGTGCGTTCGGCGGTACTGATGAGAACAAAACAAACCTTTATCTTGGCGTAGGCGCAAATGGCAGCGTCAGGGGCAGAGTGCAGTTCCCGGACAATATTCGCGTCCTCGGCGGTCTTGGTGTAGATGTTGCGAATATCAATCTCGTCATAGGAGGACAGACTGTTTTCCCAATCAGGAATGCCAGCGTCAGCGAGGGCATGAAGCAGGCGTTTAGCAATATGGACGTGTATCTCGGTGCGATGACCGAGGTGGGCGGCTGGCTTGCCAGTGCCCGGGCATGGGTACTCTTGCCGAATATCGTTGAGACCAACTTCCGCATGGGCGGCGGTTGGGATATTGAGGTTAACGCGTTCGGCTATTTGCCCGAATGGGACTGGTCGGACAAGGGCGTCGATCCAATCGTGCAGGCCATGCCGTCGGAGGACAGCGGCGAGGCTGTCCCTATGCTGCTTGCGGAAGAATCAGGTGTACCTGTAGCTAGCGGTGGGAACACAGAGGAAATCACAGTGACTGCCGGTGCAGACGAAACGCCGTATATCTTGCTGGCCTTTGAGAACACGGTCACCGAACAGGAAATCAAGGATGCTTTGAAGATTCAGAAAGACAACCAAGAGATTAGTGTCAACTGGGTGGGCGAGGATGGTCTGATTGATGCCGACGCGGACATCAATGCGGACATCGACATCATACATAACACGACGGACAACAAGGACTACAACGTGGCGCTCCTGCGGCTGAATGAAGGCGGGACCTATACGGTCAACACGGGCTCGCTTGAACTAAAAAAACACCAGGAAGCCGCTGTAACACCATTTGAGGAACTAGACTTGTCTCTGAACAATCAGCAGGTGACTGGCCAAATCAAGTACGCCGAAACTGGTACAAAGTATGTACTTCGCACCTATTTTGCAAATGAAAAGGGCGGAGCAGATTATCTGATTGATGAGCAGGAGGTAACGGACGCAAGTAATATCTCAGTCGAGATTCCGCAGAGCGGTGCGCTGGCACCCACGGGCAGCTACTATATGACCTCTTTCCTCATGACGGAAAAGAGCGTTGAAAGTACCAACGAGGACGGCGAGGTGGAAACCCTGACCGGTCTCGTCGCCATCGACAATCAGCAGTTCGACACTCAGGTGAGCTACACGAACAACAACCATCCGATTGCGCCTGACAACGTTGTATTGAACCTTGCTGGAAACGAGGTCATGACGGCATCGTGGGGTAAGGTAGACAGTGCCGATGGTTACGCCGTGACAATCTATCAGAAGCAAGACGACGGCACATACAAGGACACCGGTTTCGGCTATGACCTTGATAAAAACGCCACCTCTATCAATATGGCACTTACTGTTGGCGGGCAAGCGGTTGAGGTGAACGAAGAAGGAGAAATTTCTTCCACCACGGCGGCAGAAAACCTTGAAGCAAACAAGACCTACAAGGTGGGCGTGAGGGCATACAGAACCATCGAGGGCGGCAAATACTACAGTACGGAAGTCGAATCTTCCGAGCAATATCTGCCACAATATGCGCCGTTGAATTTGATGCTCTCCATGAATGATACGCCTTGTATAGCAGACGAAAACGGCGTGTACCATGCCTATGTGGACGGTACCGACGATGTGCTAACGGTAAGCTGTGAAACAACCGGTGTCACCTACAAGGTCACACGGATGGATACGAATGCCGAGATTCGTGAGAATACCGCAGGATCAGGGTATATGCTTCCCGATTTTGAGGGCAGCCTGATGTTCAGAATCGACGGTATTTCAGGTGTTGCGGGCAATACGACCGCCAAGGATATGACCAGTGTGTTCTTGCTGGTTAGTGTGGATAAAACGCCGCCTGTGCTGACTCTTTCTGCTCCGATATTCTACGCTGACAAGATGACGGGCGAATATCAAATCACAGGCACGGCGGACGCGGGTAGCAAGATTTTCTACGGAAATGATGGTAAATCTGTCGATGCGGCTAACGATGGCTCCTTCACCGTACCCGGTACGCTGGAGAGCAACGGTGGTGTTCTTTCCCTTTACGCACAGGATAGTGCGGGGAACGAATCCGCTTTACAGCTTGCACTGATTACAAAGCAGCCGCAGTATGCTGTCACAGTGAACGGAAGCTACGCACAAGATTCGGGCGATGGAGAGTATTCAGAGGGCGAAACAGTAACGATTAAGGCTGGTGAGCGCAGCGGTTATCAGTTCGGTGGTTGGACCTCCAATCGTGATGTTGCCTTTGCGGATGCAAGTAGCGCGACAACGACCTTTACCATGCCAAACGCCGACGTAACCGTTACAGCTAACTGGAAAAAATCTGTTTCCCCTACGCCAATCACTCCTGGCGATACGGTAAAATATATCGTGGAGCATTATAAGGCTAGTAACGATGGTTATACGCTGGAAGAAACGGAATATCTTGGAGGTGCTATCGGTTCGAATGTTATCGCTGAGCCAAAAAACTACACAGGCTACACTTATAATCCTGATGCAGAAGGAAGTATTACCAAAGGGACATTAAAAAAGATTAGCAGTGCATCGGATATATTGACCTTAAAACTCTACTATGACTTAACTGTTTATGCTGTGACCGTAGAAAATGATGGAAATGGCTCTGCAACTGCTGTTCCCGGATCCGCAACGATGGGAGAGACAATATCACTAACTGCTACGCCGGACAGTGGCTACCACTTCAAGTCGTGGGAAGTTGTTTCCGGCGATGTGACGATCAGCGAAGGTAAGTTTACCATGCCCGCAGGAAATGTGACTGTAAAGGCTCTTTTTGAAAGAAAATCAAACAACGACGAAGGAACCACTTACTACACATTGACCTTTGATACCAACGGTGGTAGCAGTATTCATGCAATCCGCACGACTTCTGGTAAGACGATTAACCTTTCCGACTACATCCCGACCCGCAACGGCTATGACTTTACCGGCTGGTATTCCGATAAGACGCTGATGCAGAAAATCACGGAAATCAAGCTGAACGAAAACAAAACAGTTTATGCTGGTTGGACAAAACTGACAAGTGATGGTTCATCTACCCAAAAGCCTCCGACTGGTGATAGCAACGAATTGCTCCTCTGGTCTGTTTTGCTCCTTATTTCTAGTTTCAGCATAATAAACATTGTACTGCTTGTTAAAAAGAAAAAGGGTGCAAAATAATCAACATATAAATAAGCTAATGTAGAAAGGAGGTAACGGACATAGTTTCGTTATCTCCTCGTATTGTAAATACCATTCACCTTAAAATAAGGCTTTTCTCTACTTTTTAATTCCTAGAAAACTGCTGCCAGATAAGAAAAAAGGTCCTAACAGTCTAGAAATCCCAGACCATCAAGTTCATTCTTTATTCTAAATTGCATTTCATGTTTTCACATGATTTTTCTAGCATTATCATTGTTAAAATCTAATGCAGCCTACTGGACAGGATTTTGCACATTTCCCGCATCCTACACACAATGTTTCTTCTACTACCGCATAGCATCCACGATGAACTTTAACCGCTGCCAGCGGACAAGTGTTTTCACATACTCCGCAGGCAACACATCTTTTCTATCGACACTTGCCACTCTTTTTTCCAATGCTTTGTTCCCTTGCAAATTTAGTATCTCTATTGTACCTGAAAAAGGTAAATTCTTCTGTGATATTATTACATAAGAATTTACCTTGAACGCTAATAACTGAAGTGACATATTTTTATTTATGGCATATGTCAATTATGTAATTGACGCATCTTAAAAAAGCAAGTATACTATGTTCGTAAAGGAGATAACTGTTATGAACTTCGAAAATTATTTTCCACTATGGAATGACTTAAATACAGCACAGAAAAAACTAATTTCAGACAATTTAATCACACAGAATGTAAAAAAAGGAACGATCATTCACAATGGAAAACTGGACTGTACTGGGTTATTACTGATTAAATCCGGGCAGCTTCGAACCTACATACTTTCAGATGAAGGCCGGGAGATTACACTCTACCGTCTGTTCGATATGGATATGTGTCTTTTATCCGCCTCATGTATCATACGATCCATTCAATTTGAAGTAACCATTGAAGCAGAAAAAGATACTGATCTTTGGATCATCCCTGCTGAAATCTATAAAGGTATTATGAAGGAATCTGCTCCCGTTGCAAACTATACCAATGAGTTAATGGCTACCCGTTTTTCTGATGTCATGTGGCTGATTGAACAAATCATGTGGAAGAGTTTGGATAAGCGTGTTGCTTCATTTCTTTTAGAAGAGACCTCTATTGAAGGTGCAAATGAATTGAAAATCACTCACGAAACTATCGCCAATCATCTTGGTTCCCACAGGGAAGTTATCACTCGAATGCTTCGATACTTTCAAGGCGAGGGGCTTGTCAGACTCTCCCGCGGCAAAATCACAATCCTTGATTCGAAAAGACTTGAAACACTACAAAGATCATAAAACTATTTTTCTAATAATCCATACCGCATGCATATGCCCTTTCAATCAGCGCACGGTCATTAACCACTGCATCATAGAAACGGAATCCGCCGGAAAAGTTATATGTTTCATATCCATTTCCTTCCAGAATACGGCTCGCAATATAACTGCGCAGCCCACTCTGGCATATCAGATAAACAGGCTTTTCCTTCTCAACTTCATTAATACGTTCCCTCAGTTCATCTACAGGAATGTTTTTAAATCCATTAATATGGCCCCTGCTAAATTCACCTACCGTTCTCACATCCAGTAACACAGCATTTTTATCTTTAGAAATCTTATCCATATCTTCCAAATGCCATTGTTTTAAGATCCCTTTTGCTATATTGTCTATCATGAATCCGGCCATATTTACAGGATCCTTGGCAGAGGAATAAGGAGGTGCATATGCGAGATCCAAATCTTTCAGTTGGGTTGCCTTCAGCCCTGCATGAATTGCTGTTGCCAGTACATCAATACGTTTATCAACTCCTTCATATCCAATAATCTGAGCACCAAGCAAACGATAAGTCTCTTTTTCGAAAACCACCTTCATTGTCATTACTTTTCCACCAGGATAGTAACCGGCATGACTCATAGGAGAAAGAATTACTGTATCTACCTCTAATCCTGACTTTTTGGCATTGGTTTCATTGATACCTGTAGTGGCTGCTGTCATATCAAACACTTTGATAACAGAACTTCCCTGACTGCCCAAGTAACGACTATCACCACCACAGATATTATCAGCAATGATCCTTCCCTGTTTATTGGCAGGTCCTGCTAAAGAGATTAACGCATCATTTCCAGTAACATAATGTTTTACCTGAACTGCATCACCTGCAGCATAAATGTCTGGTACAGAAGTTTCCATTCTGTCATTCACTACAATACTTTCCTTGATACCAAGTTCCAGACCGGCTTCTTTTGCTAATGCTGTGTCTGGTGTAACGCCGATTGCCAGTACTACCATATCAGCATGAAGAGATGGATTATCTTTCAATAAGACCTCCACTCCATTGTCTTTTTCTTTAAATCCTTCTACAGTATAGCCCAATACCAGTTTTATTCCATGCTTTCTCATTTCATTATGGATCATGGATGCCATATCCGGATCAAAAGGATTCATCAGCTGCTTAGGTCGCTGAACGATTGTAACATCCATGCCAAGCTCCCTCAAATTTTCTGCCAGTTCCAGACCAATAAAACCGCCACCAGCCAATACAACCGATTTTGGATGATTCTTATTTATATATTCCTTTATCCGAAAAGTATCTTCTACTGTACGAAGTGTAAAAAGTTTATCAATGCCTACTCCAGGAAGTCTCGGCTGTGTTGGCTTTGCACCTGGAGAAAGGATAAGTTTATCGTAATTTTCTTCAAATATTTCACCGTTTTCTAAATTCTTCACTGAAACAGTTTTACGTTCCGGATGTATGGAGATAACTTCATGATGAATTTTCATATTAATACGGAAGCGTTTAAAAAAACTCTCAGGTGTCTGTAGTGTAAGTTCTTCCGGATCTGTGATCACATCTCCAATATAATATGGAAGCCCACAATTCGCATAGGATATATATCCGGATCTTTCAAACACAGTAATTTCTGCATGTTCATCCAGTCTTCGGATTCTTGCTGCGGCTGTAGCTCCTCCGGCTACACCGCCTACGATTATTATCTTCATCTTTTTTCCACCTTTCCTCTTTAAAGCATTTCTAAAATACCGAACTTATTTGCTAGTTCAGACTGCTCCTTTATATTGATTTTTCTAATTTTGATATCTGCACGTTCACTCGCAATCTCCTATACGACAGGAGCCAACATACGGCAAGGTGCACACCAAGAAGCCCCAAAATCCAAAAGAACAGTTTTCTCGGAATTCATTATTTCATTCTGAAATTTTTTTTTATTAATAGCAGATATTTTACAGTCCTTCCTTGTTTTTTTTATGACTTTATTATAATCTGAACTTCATTTATTTTCTGTGATATCATCACATTATTATCACAATATCTTAAAATGTGAAGTGAATTAATCGCATTATAAACGAAAAAATTGCATTAATCGAAAACATGTAATCTTTAAAAGAGCACATGGAGTTTTCTCCATGTGCTCTACTTATCTTGTAGAATTTTTAATACCCTACAACTGGTGAATATGTCTCACCCTAATGCAAAAGTCATCATCCAGACATATTCAATTTCATTATTAGCTTATTTCGTCAGAACCCTATAATTTTCTTTCTTATTATAATCTTTATGGATTCCGTCATCTTCGTACAGAGTATAGCTGCTGCCTTCATATCCAAGCATCTTAAGCTTCTCTGTATCAATATCCTTTACGCACTCAGCTACTTCTGCAACCGGAATGCATTTGCCGCTTCGAATGAAAAGTGGTACTTCATTGAGAGCCACATCTACATAATGAACTCCTTTTGCAAGGATTTCTTCGAAAATAGTTCCATCCGGCATGAACTTGATGAATTTCATTTCTTCCGGCAGGTAAACATAACGGCCTCTTGCGTTCTGTTCATAAACCGGTGCGATCATGATTTCGTTGCCAAGCATCAATTGGTTTTCAACACGGATTGCCATCTTATCATCTGGATAAACAAATCCAAGCGGCTTAAAGTACATATCATCATTCAGTGCAGCTTTCATATATTCACTGTAGAGATATGGTATAAGACGATATCTGGTATTGATGACACTGCGGAAATCTTCGATTTTTTCGAACTGGTAACATTCCTGTTCTCTTGTTCCTTCTGCCGCATGATCGCGCATCAGAGGTGTAAACACACCGAGCGCAAGGAAACGAAGCAGCAGATCTCTGGTCGTGTCACTGCCAAATCCGCCAAGGTCCGCACCTGTGTACATAAAGCCGCACATGTTCAGGGATGGGAGCATCTTCAGATTTAAAAGAATGTGTGACCACCAGGATTTATTGTCTCCCATCCAAACTCCACCATAGCGGTGCATTCCGACGTAAGAAGATCTGGAGAACATCAGAAAACGTTTTTCCGGATCAATTCGCTCGAATGCTTCTCCGGCTGCTCTTGTCATATTGTAACCAAAAAGATTATGTACTTTGTCGTGGCGAATCTTTTTGCCATCTACATTATGATAAAATCTTTTATAATCTTCCGGACTGTTAGCAATGTTTATCATCTTTTCCTGCATAGCCCACGGATGGACCTTACCTTCGGTGTCTTTTGCAAATTCTCCGGCAAGTTCTTTTGCCTCTGCAAGTCCTTCTGAAGAATAAAAGATTGCCGGCTCGTTCATGTCATTCCAAAATCCATCGATTCCCTGATCGATCAGAAAACGATATTTATCCCCGAACCATTTACGGGTTTTCAGGTTCAGCATATCCGGAAAACAGGTATCTCCCGGCCATACAGCCGCAACGAAATCACTGCCGTCTTCTCTCTTGCAGAAGTAGTTGTTTTTTACACCTTCCTCATAGATCTCGTAGCCTTTTTCCACCTTGACACCTGCATCAATGATCGGGATCAGGCGAAGTTCCTGGTCTTTCATTTCCTTTACAAATTCAGGGAAATCAGGGAAGTTTTTCTCATTAACTGTGAAGTCCTTAAAATCCTGCATATAGTCAATATCCATGTAGATCATGTCGATTGGGATATGATTCTCACGATATCCTTTTGCCACCGCACGGAAATCTTCTTTTGTTGTATAACCCCAGCGGCTCTGTCCAAAACCAAAGGCAAACTTTGGCGGAATGTAGCTGCGTCCGATCACATGGCGGAACTGTTTTACGATATCGTAAGCATTCTCACCTTCAATCACATAAATATCCAGATCTGCATTTTCGCAGGATACTTTGAGAGTGTCCATTCTGGTATATCCGATGTCAAAGGTCAGTTCTGACGGATAGTCAAAAAACAGTCCAAAAGTAGTCTTGCCACTCACGACAATAAAATTGTGAGCTCCGTACAGAGAACGCTTGTCCTCTGTGTGTACCGGATCATCTGTGCAGTTACTGATATAACAGTACCCTCTCTTGTTGATTCCACGGTTGGATTCGCCCAGTCCATAAACAATGTCATCTTCGTCCATAATATAAGTAAATGCAAATCCATCATTCTGGCTGATCTCTCCGTATGGAAAAGTACTCTCAG
>ERZ1034897.1117-NODE-1117-length-10893-cov-6.210371_pt1 | contig 10893 bp, 17 predicted proteins | sample MGYA00520629_ERZ1034897 | MGnify/ENA primary metagenome ERZ1034897 (study PRJEB33766, sample SAMN09781789) | gut metagenome | biome: gut microbiome | host: Homo sapiens | place: Madagascar | study: EMG produced TPA metagenomics assembly of the PRJNA485056 data... | reverse complement strand
CTCGCCGACCTGTGAGCTGTCCCACATCTCGCCGACCTGTGAGCTGTCCAACATCTTGCCGACCTGTGAGCTGCCCCACATCTCGCCGACCTGTGAGCTGTCCCACATCTCGCCGACCTGTGAGCTGTCCAACATCACACGCACATCATTAAGCAACTTTTTTACTTCGCAGCGTTTAAGCCGGTAAAAACCAGTTCTCAGATCTTCCAGTTTTTTGTCAACAAGTACATGTGTTCTCCACCAGTCGCATACTGATTCGCGGAACTCTTTCTCATGAGTTTCTTTATCAAACCAATCAGGAGTTATGTCTTGATCAACAACAAACATCCACTTCTCAGGGTTCTCTGACGGATCAATCCACCATTCGCTGTCTTTTTTGGGCACCAATTCCGCACGCACAAACGTTTTTGATGCACCTATGTAACTATCTTCGATTCCAAGACTTTCCAGCAAATCTGAATGGCTGTCATTATCTTCTGGTGCAATTACAACCTTGTCTTTCAAGATAATGCCACTTTTGAATCTACACATCGTTTTCTCCTCCGTTCTCATCTTTCTCCTTGTTTGCTCTCAGTGCCACTACTATCATTGCGACAAACGTCACAAATGCGCCACAGATAAAGCCAGTAGCAAAAACTGCCATTAAATCACCTCTTTTTTCTCGTCATCCGTTATCCCGGCAGCCTTTAATATGGCCCACAGTTCCCGCAGCCGCATAGATCCGGGGTCCTGCTTTCTCAGCCGGTACGTTGACAGTTTCATTCCCGCCATTTTAGCCATGCGATTATCGTCATAGCGCTTGCGGGATTTGATAACGTCAAGGAGTATCTGGAGGTTTTCCCCCTTCTCCTCGGCGTATGTCTTTTTTCTAAGCGCCATACTACCTCCGCTCCTGTAAACAAAAATCCGCAGATAAGTAAAAACCTGTAAGCATCCAATCTAAACGCGTAGCCCTGCTACCGTGTTGCGCCTACTTACGGGCCGGAGAGGCTCCTGCCAGCTCCGGGCATATAGCTATTTACATTTACCTTTACATTTTCATTTACATTAACATTTACCTTTACATTAGGTTTTCAGATTGCATAACCTATGGTTTTTAAATTGAAAAACCTATGGTTATGTAATTCCAAACATTAGTAGCTGATGCCTTGTAGGGCTTCAATGTACCTTTTTATCTTATTCACCCCTTTTCTCACAGCCTTCCAGCAGTGTTTCGATTCCGACACCGAAATATGTAGCGATTTTCTGGATATTTTTCACTGTCGGACTCGACTTATCCCACCGCCCGATTGTTCCGTTACCGATTCCGCAGTCAGATTCTAATTTTGCAATCGAGATACCTTTCTGCTCGCATAAGGTCTCTATCTTCTGGAGAATCATTTATACACCTCCAATCTACTAATAAAGTTAATATTTTTAGAGATATACCCTTGACATTACATAGAGAATAATCTAAAATACGAATTGTGAGAGACATATTTAGGATTCCCTGTATTTAGGCTTTTCTCTAACTTACAAGCCTTATTATATAGAGTTTCCTCTAATTTGTCAATACTATTTTTAGGTTTTTCTCTAATTTTAGGAGGTATAACATGAATAGTGTTGAGAGCGTGAAGACCATATGCAAAGAAAGAAAGATACCTATATCTAAATTGGAAAAAGACCTCGGCTTTTCAAATGGGTATATTTCGCAGCTGCGCAAAGGGGTATTCCCGTATGACAGGCTTAAAAAAATAGCTGATTACTTAGATGTATCAGTTGGTTATCTTGGGGGAGAGGGGGATGCCGTTGCAGAAGAAAAACCTATAGATTTAAAGGCGGAGTTTAACCGCCTGGAGAAACTATTAAAAAGCGGAGAGAATGCACCGTTGTACTTTGACGGACAGCCCGCAGATCAAGAGAGCATAAATTTATTGCTCGATCAGATCAAGATTTCCGTTGCGCTGCTTGAACGCAAGCGCAAAAAATAGGAGAGGTAGACCATGACAGATGCAAAAAAGGCAGCCGTTGAGCTATCAGCAATGTACCATACAAATGATCCGTTTGAGATTGCGGAGCAACTGGGGGTATATACACAGGTTGGACCTTTGGGGAAAATATTCGGATGCTGTTTAACCATAGCGGGGGAACGCTTCATTTACATAAACAGTGATCTGGATACACCTACACAAAAGATGGTTGCGGCTCATGAACTGGGCCACGCCGTGATGCACCGGGAAGACTACTTCTTTTTTAACTGGATGAGTGACACCGCATACCGAAATCGGGCAGAGATTGAAGCACACACCTTTGCTGCAGAGCTGCTTGTGCCGGACAGCGTTGTGCTGGATCATCCGGGATTTACCTTATCTCAGTTATCATCATTAACTGGGTACGCGGTAAGCTTTTTGAAATTCAAGAAAATTTGAGGATTAAATGAGCAAGACGATAAAAGGGATCAGGCAAGAACTTATGTACTCCGAAAAGAGTGCTTTAGTTTCAGAATTATTTATGCCCTTTCAAACATTTCCATTTCGTAGTCTGAAAGAAATAACATACCAATTTGCAGACCACGGAACTTTCGGATATCTTCGCTTCCAGGCAAATGGTGGAAGAACAGAAACGTTTTTATTCAGAAAGAGAAAAAATGAACAAGTTGCAGAATTTTTAGATATTGTAAAAATAGGATATCCCGCTGTTGCTATTAACGAACAGCTAAAAAATATTGACTATAAAGATGCGTATTCATATATGCCTGGAAGAAAGAAAGCACTATGTTGGATAGCGGCATTTATCATTCTGTTCGGTACGTTTATCTATTCAGCAAATGAGTTTTCTCCAGAAAAGAACAGGAACTCAATAACACTTGAATCATATAATCAATGCGAAATTGGAATGTCCTATGAACAATGTAAAAAAATAATTGGATCAGACGGAACACCGCTTGCAGAATCCGAAATTGTGGATACAAACATGACTGCATACCTGTGGTATGCTGATGAATATAGTGGAGCAAATGCAGAACTGTATTTCATGGACGGGAAATTATATTCGAAAGCGCAAATCGGATTAGAGTAATAGGAAAACAAAAAAACGCCCGGCGCTACCAACACCAGACGTTTTACGGAATGTGATATTATCGCAAACCTACACCCGTATAATATCACATTTCCAGGCAGTCACGCAAGATAAATTATGTAAAAATCTGGTGGCTGTATTTTTTATACCCAAAAAAGGAGTGTGAGGCTATGGCAAAAGCAAAAAAATTACCATCTGGATCATGGCGTGTACTGGTATTTGATCACTACGAGCCAGTCTTAAATCCGGACGGAACACCAGTCATGCAAAATGGAAAACCGAAGCAAAAGAGAATCTACCAGTCCTTTACAGATGATGATCCGTCCATTAAAGGGCGTAAGCGCGCCGAATTGGCTGCCGCACAATACAGGGCAGAGAAAGATTCGCGCGAAGCGGAAGAACGCAATCAAGAGGCGAATATGAAGCTCAGAGAGGCGGCAGAAAAATATATAGATCTGTGCAGGACATTAAAAAGGTCTCCTGCCACAATAGAAGACTATGAATGCATCCTGCGGAATGGGTTTCAGGACCTTTTTGACACGCGCCTGTGTGACATATCGGAAGAACTCCTGCAAAATGCCATAGCAAAAGAAGCGCAGAGACCGGTCAAAGGAAAACCAGGTAAGACCCTTACAGCAAAGCGGCTGAAAAATGAATGGGGATTTGTATCCTCTGTGATCCACAAATATACAGACATCCGTACAGACAACATGCAACTGCCTACACCAACGCAAAGAATGGTTGACCTGCCGGATGCAAAAACAGTTATGGATATAGTCCGCGGAACCGAAATGGAGCTACCAGTTCTGCTTGCAATGTGGCTGTCGTTCACAGCCTCGGAGATTCGCGGTCTCACTAAATCCAAATCCATTAACGGCGATTATATAACGATAAAAGAGACGGTCATAACCGTAAACGGGAAAGCGGTAAGGAAAGAAACGGCGAAGAACAACACGCGAAAACGCAAACACAAAATACCGGCTTATATAAAAGGTCTAATTGATAAGGTCTCTGGGGACGTATTGGTACCGCTGACTGACAATGCACTGCATCACCGTTGGCAACGCTTGCAGAAAAGTCACGGCATAAAAGACCCTATCACGTTTCACGACCTCAGGCACCTCAATGCCTCAGTTATGGCCCTGCTGCAAATACCGGACAAATACGCACAGGAGCGTGGAGGATGGAAGTCGGATGCTGTCATGAAAAAAGTTTACATGCAGACTTTTTCGGCGGAAAGGCAAAAGGTCGATGATAAAATTGACAACTATTTTGATGGTATCGTGGGATCCAAAAAAACCGAAAAAGAATCCATAAAAGAAGTTATATACCGGCTAAAAAGAGAAGATCCGGAGGGGTGGCGAAAAGCCATTTTAGAAACTATGCAACACGAAATGCAACACGCTCAATAAAAAATGGCTTATTTAAGCCATTTTTTAAGAGCAGGCGACGGGAATCGAACCCGTTAACGTAAAAACCCGCAAACCCGCATAAATGCTACATTCCAGTGTTTATGCGGGTTTGCGGGTTTTAAGTATTTATCACTTACTCTATAAATATAGTAGAAATGACGTATTTTTGTTTTCTATGCAACACGAAATGCAACACGAATTAATTTTAAATTAAAAGTTTTACTACAGCAAAAAGCAACTAAGAATAATTCAGCAAATGCCTATATAAGCACATCAATAAATTTTATGCTTGACATACTGGCGTCAGTATGTTATACTATAGACAGTTAAAGAAAACAAGTTACGGAGGGCGAGAACATGAAGTACAACTTATCAAACATTATGAAAAGAGCTTGGATGCTCGTAAAAAAATCAGGTTTAAACATTTCTGCGGCCCTCAAAAAGGCTTGGAGAGAAGCAAAGGAGATCACTATGAAAGGTACAGAAAAGCAGATCGCATATGCGACTAAGTTGCTTGAAAACATGAATGTGCATTTTAACAATCTGATTGCTGCTTGTCCGGACAACAAAAAATCCGTTTGGGTTAATCTTCTGGATGGCATCAACGCTATTGCTGCTGAATCTTATGCAGGTGATATCATTGATAATCTCAAAATTTGGGATTCTGATTATTCAGAATACTACACCAGTTTTTACTACAACGTGAAATCCGGACGCGACAGCTTTTCTAAAAACGTTATGGCTCTTCTTTCAAAATTAGCTTAGTGTTCTTTTTATCGGACACCTAATTTATTATAATTTTAAAAAAATAAACAGGAGGAATCATCATGAAACATTACAACGTTAATGTAACAACTCAGTATCGAAACGATTTCCGGAGCGATCTCAAAGAGGCCGGTATCTGTTATACGGAGCTTCCGATTCTTAGACCGGATGTCCTGTCTTATGAATATCATGGCCAGCATATGTTTGCAGTAATTAAGCCGTGTGAGGGATGTGAGAAGATCTACCTTACCGAGCAGGTCCCGCTTGACATGAGCTGGGAAAACCTGATCAAAGACTGTGATGCGCAATCTTCCGGATCCGATCCTATGGAACTGCACACAAGAGCATATCTCCTCTTGCAGACCGCCATAAAGGTTGCGCGGGATGCCAAAAATCATGAGGATAGTTTTACCTTTACCCCTTTAGTAGAGCCTACGGCCAGAGAAATATCAGAGGCTCTGATATCGGTAGGGGCTACCGTAGAGCGCATCTTAGAGATGGATCATCATGACATCGACGATAGTCTGTTAGATGAGTTAAGGATGGCGTAATAATCTGCAGTTAAGACAGGATATAAAAAACAAATCGAATTAAGATTGGAGGATAAAGTTATGCCGAACCGTGTAATAAGCAAAGTAAAAATGACAGGAATTACAAATCTGCCGATTTTCACTACAGTAACAGACGAGTCCACAAAGGAGTCTCGCACATTCTTTGATTTTAACAAGATTATTCCCATGCCGGAGAGTTTGAGTATAGATACCGGCTCTATAGAAGAGGTTGCGATCGAATCTGTACTGAGAAAACTCGAGAACAGATTATTTGACTTGAAATGGCCGAATTACAGAACAATGTCTGATGAAGAGTATGAAGAAAGGAAACACGGGAAGACCGACGAAGAGATGGAGAAACTTGGATTGCAATACATCAGTAACAAGGTTCTTTACGGACACACTACATGGTACGATTGGCGCTGTGCAAACTGGGGGACCAAGTGTAACTCTTATGACAACAAGCAGGTGGACGATGATACGATAGAGTTTAGCACGGCATGGAGTTCTCCGGAGCCAATCATGTTAAAGCTGTCCAAAATGTTCCCGGACATCCAGATCAAGCACTGGTGGGCGGACGAAGATATTGGATGTAATACCGGCTATAGAGAATACCTTAACGGATCCGTTACATACGATTGCTGCAACGATAACTATAGCGACAATGCGTATGAGACATATGTGGAATGTTGGGGGGAAACAGATCGCCTCTATAGGGATGAGGACGGTAACTGGAAGGTATGTGAAAATTACTATTGAGGAAATCAAGGAGGATGTAATGGGAAAGACATCAGTTGCCGCCAAGGAGCGGTATAATGCAAAGGCGTACGATCGTATCTATGTACGCCTGCCGAAAGGCGAAAAATGCTTGCTCGAAGAGCGAGCTAAATCATTGGGTTATCCATCCGTTAACAGTTTTGTTGCGGATGCTATAAAGAATTTTAACGGTCAATAGTTGGAGGATCAATGAAAACCGAAAAACAAGTTGAACAGTTAGCGATTGAAAAGGGGAAAGAATTCCACTCAAAAGTCAACGGGCTTGATAGAATTAAGGTTACTCTGTCTCAATCTTCAAATTGGTTCTCTGATTTACCGGAAGACGCCGATGTTGTTTGTACTCCAATTATAAAAAATGGTGTCCTCATTATATCTTATGATGATTTTTCCGGATACGTAGTGTTTGACACCGATTTTAAAGAGAATTTTTTTACCATACAAACAGATATTTTTAGTGATACAGACGGAGTTTTTACATGGAGTTGTCTCATTCAAGCCCAAGTCCCATATACTTGCAAACAAAATCAAGTATCATGCACGATAACCGGATTTGATGATCCAATGATCCAAATTATGGAAAGGCAAAGAAAACCAGGTGAAGCGATCAGCAATTATTATAGATCCGTTGTAAATGACTATTCTGAACCACTCATTTTTCTTTTGAGAACCATGTCCTATATAAATTGGCTCATGCAACACCCGCAGTACAAGGAAATTGAAGCAAATGGGCGCAAGAAACGTGAATCTACAAATCGCCCAAATAAGAAAACCAACAATGTCAAAAAGAAGGATTCCTCCGGTACCCGCACTATCAAAATAAACAACATCCGTTTTATAACCACTAGTGATAGTGTAATAAGAGGATTAAAGAGCAAAAAACGCAGAATTTCTATTAAGTGTTGGGGAGTGCGCGGGCACTTTAGACACTACAAAAATGGCCGGGTGATATACATAAGACCATACAAAAAGGGTGTAGGACACAAAGGTGATACGAAAGAATATATTGTGTGATTGTTTATGACACGGTAAAAATCGGCAGCGCATAAAAATAAAAATTCAAGAGAACTTTTTTATTGAAAATTTTAAGATCATGCATTATATTTAATGTGTCAGGAATAACCTGTGGATTGAAATGTAAACATTTATCAATAAGCATACAAAAAGAACTGGAGTCTTACGCCCAGTTCTTTTTGTATGCTTATTGTAATAGTTTTAATATTTTTTCTTGACATACTGGCGTCAGTATGTTATACTATATACAGTTAAAGAAAATAGCATATCAAAAAGGAGGATGTTGTGATGAAAAAATTTAAAGACATTTTCGAAGAAACTGGGAAACAGTACGGTGTTCTTTATTCGGATTACGGGATCAGTGATTGTGACCTGAGCCGTGAGGACTCAGAAGAAGAAATTGCACACACCGAAGATCTTCCCTTTTCCGAAATCAGACTGCAGTATGGTACTGTTGCTGAACAGATTATTGATAATTCCGATTGCGTAAATGATTCTGATCTTGTAACCATTTATACTATTAAAGGCGATCACGAAAATTATAAGGTTTTTGTTCCCTCTTGGTGGGACTAAATTCGCTACTAGGAGGCGTTTTTATGATATTCAATATATACAGAAATTAAGTAAAATACATTAGCAGATATAAAAGAGGGCTGCAAATAAACTCGCAGCCCTCTTTTATTTATTTTACGCCCGGTCCATGTTTCGGGTCCTTATCTTTATTGTTCTTTGCTCCAGTAGGAGTAAAGCCAGCTGACACAACACCATCAACCGGATGATCTCCGCCTTTCGGTATGCCTACGCCAGGACCAGACTGTACGGTATGACCACAGTCATCCAGTTCCGCATCAAAGCCATTTTTGCTGTTGTTATGGTGATCATTAACGTCGCAATGCGCAGCATCATGAGGTTCGCAGTTGCGGTGTAACTTTTCCTCGGTGTTCATAACGTTTTTATCCATATTGTTTTTCCTTTCTTGCCATATAGGCTGTTTATTTTATCTTTAAAGGTCAATCAAAGTGGCTGACCTCTATGATCTGTTTATAGGTGTCTCTGGCAAACTCCACACGGCTTATGACAATAAAGAGCCGCTTCCCGCACGCAGACATTATATGGAGATTGCCAAGAATTTCATGTGTGATTTTATCTTTATTTCTTTCAATCCAGTCGCGGTCATATCCATGTACAGCAAAGGCCTTTTCGAAGACCTTGTCAAGTTCTTCCGCGAATTCATCCGCGATCTGATTTGTGATAAAATCCATAATTCACAATTTTTTCCTTTCTGCAAAAAGTTGTCAACAAAATAGTAATTTTTCATCGAAAGTTCCGACCGGTATAATATCACAAACAGAATCCGTAGAGGAATATATTAAAACACTCGACTTTGGATATACCCACATCTTTCGCACGTATTCAGATGCAAACGGTAATCCTGGTCCTGGATCAACATTATACATAGTATATATCATAAACAAATCACGAGATGCCGTTGGATTGGCTATCAGTCATGGAAAAAACGTATATCATTTGCAATTAAACAGTGGTACATTAAGTTTTACGAAGGTATTGTAATTATTCGCATTGGATAATTACAATACCTACCACAAGGCAATCCAATGAACAGTCCATTGTCCGGTACCATTTCCTATTTCTACAGGTGTGAGAGTAAATGAAAATTCTGAATTATTATAAGAGTTTATAATAGCCACACCATAAAAATAACCATATGTATGGATCGATAAAACAATTGCGAGTGGTGAATTTGCATGTTGTTTCAGAAAACTAACAGTTTTGCTTATAGTCTGCTTATTAGATACAACACCAATCTTAGATGTACCATATTCAATATTACTATTTAACGTATTAAGGCCACTGGATAAATCTGTCATACCGCCGGTCAGCGCAGCTGTACCGATCTTATTTTCAGCATCCACAAGGCGGCTTTCATGCCCCTGTATAACATCGACAGCAGCATTTAACAGGTTTGTCACTCTCATTATTCCCTGTTCCGCGTGATTGAGATGTTTTGCGTCAATGTCTGGTTCAGAGTTATCAACGTACTCGGTTGGGATATATGCTTCTATCTTTGCAAGTGCTGATGCAAGTGCTTCCGCTACTGGTAAAGATACGTTTTCGTTGCTCATAATGATCTCCTTTATTTATTAAATTTTATGTAACGAACTTTTGATACAAACGCGCTTGCATTATAGTCTGCCGGAATTCTAAATGGTAAAAATGTAACAAAATTGTACTGTCCCGGGTTTGATATGGTATATGTTTTTGTTATCCATGCATCTTCGCCCGATGTATCAAGGTGATATAATTCAAACGCTCCAAGAGTACCGGAATAAAAACTCCCGTTCTTATATAAAGGATTCTCGTAGAAAACACCTGGTTTGTTTTGAGACAGTATAACCACAGACAAATCCTGGTCATAAGCCCTTGCTGGCAATGTGTAACATATCGTTACGCTTTTTGCGTTTCCAATATTTATTTGTTTTTCGAATGTCACAAACGGAGCCACCGCAGTTGCTGGTGCAGAATGTATTCTTTTTCCCTCAATTCTTATGCATTTTCCTTGCAAAGAATCATCTACATCATAACTCCAATCTACAGACATCTGAGCGTACACAGATGTTTTGTAATTATCCCAGGATGACCCGGCACTACTAGGATTTTGATAAAACGCACTGTCATAAAAACCGGTTTGTCCAGGAGGAAACACACCATACCAATACGGCGTAAGCTGATCTGTATTCACATATCCTTCAAATGTGCCAGCAACAGAACCGATAAAAGCCCCTTTTTTGATGTTCTCGGGTTTAAGATTCTCCACGCCATTTACCACTATGTTCCCAGTCATATATTTACCGGATACATTAAGCAATGATCCATTTGCTATCGGCTTAACTGTTATTGATTCCTGTGACACAATTTTCTGAGTTACCAAAGATCCTGCATCGACATATCCAGGTGGAATAACATACGTTTCATTAGCCGCAAGCACTTTGCTGATTTTCCCACTGTTTTTCTGGGTTCCAGTCTGAATCTCGTCTGTTCCGGATCCATAAAACGTTTCACCTGCCACAACGTCCGCTGGTATGGCCGTAAGATCTGAAGCATCTACCGCGCCCCCCTGACGCTTAATAACACATTCTCCCATTAGCTGTACCCCTCATAAGTTCCAATAACTCCGAGTATTGTTACACCCTTTTTGATGTTCTCAGGCTTAAGCCCGGTAAGCGGTGCCACATATACATCGTCAGTCATGTATTTGTTCGCAGTTTGCAGTGTCTGTTTTTCGCTGGTTGGATATATGG
>ERZ1034897.1114-NODE-1114-length-10926-cov-5.751081_pt1 | contig 10926 bp, 7 predicted proteins | sample MGYA00520629_ERZ1034897 | MGnify/ENA primary metagenome ERZ1034897 (study PRJEB33766, sample SAMN09781789) | gut metagenome | biome: gut microbiome | host: Homo sapiens | place: Madagascar | study: EMG produced TPA metagenomics assembly of the PRJNA485056 data... | reverse complement strand
GCCGATGAACATGCCGCGTGTCTTCTGCGAAACGCGGATCTGCAGGTCCTTGCCGCATTTGGGGCATTTGCCCACGTAGGCGTCGGCCGCCACGGCATCGGCCAGGGCGTCTTTGACCTCCTCGGAATGCGGCAGCAGGTTGGCAAGCTGCTCGGAGAGCAGGTTGCGGCTGTTGGTGACCACCGCATCTTTGGTGTTGCGGCCCTCGGCGATGTTGTCCATCTCCTCTTCAAGCTCGGCCGTCATCTGCGGATGCGTGATATGCGGGGCGAACTTGTCAAGGGCGTCGCAAACCGCCATGCCCAGCTGGCTGGGCTCGATGGGGTCGTTCTGGATGTACTTCACCGTGTACAGGCGCTCGATGATGCTGTGGCGCGTGGACTTCGTGCCCAGGCCCAGCTTCTCCATCTCCTGGATCAGCTTGCCTTGGCTGTAACGCGCCGGCGGCTCGGTCTGCTTCTTGGTGCACTCGGCGCCGTTGAAGGCGATCTGCTGCCCCTCGCTCATGGCGGGCAGCTGCTCGTCCTTCTTCATGCCGTACGGGTAAATGGCACGATAGCCCGGCGTCACCAGCACATCGCCCTTGGCCGCGAAATGCTCGCCGCCCACTTCGAGCGTGACCTTCGTGCCCTCGACTACGGCCGCATCCGACAGCGTTGCCAGGAATCGGCGTGCGATGAGGTTATACAGCTTGTAATCGGCCGGTGCCAGGTCGTCAGGCGTGGCCTTGGCAGTGGGATAGATGGGCGGATGGTCGGTAGTCTCCTTCTTGCCGCGCGTGGCGTGCAGCTCGCCGGCGGAGAGCAGCTGCTGGCAATACGGGGTGTACGCCGGGTTGCCCGAGATGGTCTTCACCACTTCGGCCAGGTCGAGCGAACTGGGATACACCGTGTTGTCGACACGCGGGTAGGAAATGTAGCCGTCCATGTACAAGCTCTCGGCAATGCGCATGGTGCGCGCAGGCGAAAGGCCTTCCGCCGATGCCGCGGCCATGAGACTGGTGGTGTTGAACGGCACGGGCGGTTGCTGCTTGCGCGTGCGCTTCTCCACCGCCGCCACCGTGGCGCTTGCCGCGCCGGTCACAGCGGCCATGGCGGCCTTCGCCGCCGCCTCGTCCTTGAAGCGGGCCGTGGAGTGCGGCGCCGTGAAGGCAAGCTCGCCGTCACCGGCGGTCGGGCCGGCAGCGGCGCCGGCGTCGAAGGCGCCCTTGATCACCCAGTAGTCCTCGGGGATGAACGCCAAACGCTCGCGCTCGCGCGCCACGATCAGCGCCAGGGTGGGCGTCTGCACGCGGCCAGAGCTGCGTACGTTGCCGTAGCCGGCGAATTTGACCAGCGTGAGGTAGCGCGTGAGCACCGCACCCCAGATCAAGTCGATGTCCTGACGGGATGCACCGGCCGAGGCCAGGTTCGTGTCAAGCTCCACCAGGTTGGAGAACGCGTGCGTGATCTCCTCTTTCGTGAAGGCGCTATAACGCGCACGGGAAACCGGCGCCGTGGGATTGACCTCCTGGATGCACGACAGCGCATCCGAGCCGATCAGCTCGCCCTCGCGGTCGAAGTCGGTCGCGATGACGATGGAGTCCGCCTTCTTCGCCAGGTTCTTCAGGCTGCGGATGATCTCCTTCTCCTTCGGGAGCTTCTCGATAGGCGCGTAGATCAGATACGGCAAGGCGTCCATCTTCCACGCCTTCAGCTCAACGCCGTCCTCGATAAAGGGCTTCTTCTTTTTGAACGGCGGGCGCGCCAAACTTGCGGGCAGCTGCGCCGGAATGGCCTCGCCCTCCGCAGTGACGCCACGCCAACCGCCGCGCTTCTTATATATAAGAGTAGGCGTGAAATCGGGCTCTAAGATATGACCGCGCAGGCCGATGGTCACCCATTCCTCGCCGTCCACCTCAAACCGGTACACCGGCGTGGAATACACCTTGTCGGCCTTAGGCTTTTTCACACCCAGCAACGCCGCGATCTTCGTCGCCGCGTCGTTCTTCTCGGTCACCACCAGCTTCATGCGGCACCCTCCTTGCCTGCTCCGGCCACCCCTGGGCCTGCTCGTTCACACGGTTGCCCCATTCGTAGTTTTACGTGTGCGGGGATAGTAGCGCCGCGCGGCGAAACGTCGCGGGCGGCGCAGGGGGTACTATACACGATTGACGGCGAAGATGAGCTTGCGATTCCGCGCGAGCCGCCCGCACGCGGCCCAAACGACGCAAAACCCGCCGCCTTCTACACGACGATACCGCGAAATTGCAGAATGCGTGTTGATTTCGTCGGCGGAGCGCGAAGGAACCGCGATGGTTTCGAGAACCTTGGCCCCCGCCGCCCGCGTTCGCGTAACCTTAGCATCAAGGAGCCGTCGAACCGCCGCATCTTCGCAGCGCAATCGCCGTATCACAGCATCACCGACGGCATCCTGCCCGTACGTAGCAACATGGAGGCCGCCCATCGGGCGGAAAGGGAGCGTCGCATGGTACGAAAAGCACTGGGAGTTTGCATTGGGAGCATTCTGGTCGTTTGCGTGGGCATAGGCTGCGCAAACGCGTTATTGCCCGCCACATCCACCGCAGCCCCGGTTGCCAACGCCGCAAGCAGCGTGAAAACCACCGCCATGAACTCCGCTATCGACGCGTCGGGCGTCAAAGACGCCGTTTCCGATGCGCTTCTGGCCCACACCTGGGACATTGCCAACGCCACGGGCATCTCATCTGCGCAAGTGCAAACCTGCATCGAGAACCTCGACATCAAGGATTGGCAGGTTGCCGACCTTCCCGCAAACGCCGTGCCCGCCAACACCGTATCCGGTTCCGCCGCGGGCGTCCCGGCCACGCTTACCACGTACAACAACCCTGGTTACGTCACCATCAGCGCGTACGGCCAAAGCATTGACCTTGCCGTCCCGGCTGCCGCGCAACAGTATCTGCCGCTCATCGCCTGCGCAAACCGGTAGACGCAGCATGAAAGGCGCGAAACCTTTTCAGTAACCGCAATCAAAAGCTTGAAGGCCCTTCCCGAGCACCATCTTGGGAAGGGCCTTCCTTTTGCCTGCATCGCATTTCCGATCCAGCTCCATAGCCTGCGCCCCGCAAACCGAAACCCTCGTCAAGCGCGAGCGCCTTCGGGTCGAAACCGAAGGTCCCTAACGCCAAATGCCCAGACGCAACTTGCGTATCGGGGCTTCCCGTAACCTGCCCCGTTCGCTGCCAGCGACTATCCTTAACATCGCCCGACATGCAGAGGGCGGCTTGCGATCTCCTCGCAAGCCGCCCTCCCTTTTGCTTATTAAAACCTGTCCCGCCTACGCCTGAGCGCCCCTAGCAGCGGCAGCGGCTTTCGCCGCTTCAAGCTCCTCACGCTCAAGCACCTGCTGCATGGCGGCGATGGCGCACTCGAGCATGCCGTCGTCGGGCTCGTTGGTGGTCAGGTACTGCATCTGCATGCCCGGCCACAGCACCACCTTCACCAGCGGGTTTTCCGGATGGCTACCCGCCCAGCGCACGGTGATCTCGTAGCTGATGCCCGCGATCACCGGCATCAGCGCTATACGCGCCGCAATGACGAGCGCCAGCTTCGGGGCGCCGTCGGGCACGCCCCACGCCGAGATGAGCGTGTTGAGCGGCGTGACGGTGTACACCAAAATGGCGATGATCATCACCATGATCAGAAACGCCGTGCCGCAGCGCACGTGCAGCCGCGGGAACTGCCGCGCGTTTTCCGGGGTGAGCGGCAGCCCATGCTCGTAACAGTGGATGGTCTTATGCTCGGCGCCGTGATAGCCGAACATGCGCTTGATATCGCTCATGCGCCCGATCAGCCAAATGTAGAACACGAACACGGCTACTCGCAAAAGGCCGTCCACGATGTTCCAGGCCAGCGTGTGCGCATCATACTCGCCCACCAGCAGGTTCGTGATGAACGCCGGCGCCACGATGAATAGCACCACGCCCATGACAAGGCCCAGCACCATGGAGAATGCCATTTCCTTCTTACCGAACACCGCATCTCCGTCGGACTTCGCCGCAGGCTCGCTTGCGGCCGCAGCGGGGACAACGGGTGCGGGGACCGGCTCGGAAACCACCTCCAGCGAACGCTGCGCGCCCAGCGCGTCGATCATGGTGTCGGGGCGGCCGAAATCGTCCTTCCAGGAGAACGCTGCGTCGGCAGACCCGGACACGGGCGCTTCGCCGTCAGGATCGCAAGCGTTCGGGTGCGCGGCCGAACAGGCATCGGCATCGTCTTCCTCATCCTCGTTGAACGCATGGAGCGCAGCAATCTCAAGCGCCTTGTAGCCCAGCACCAGCGATTCCACCATGGCGCGGCAGCCGCGCACGCACGGCCAATACATCCAGCCGTTCTTCGCACGGCCGCTTGCCAGGTCATGGGATTCCTCGTACACGCCGCCATCCGGCTCGCGCACGCCCACGGCCCAGTTGTACTTGCCGCGCATCATCACGCCTTCGAGCAGCGCCTGGCCGCCCACGTGCGTCTTGCGCGCGCCATCCTCGGAAAACGCTCGGGAAAGGTCGCTCTTAGGTTTCGCCACGCTACTCACGCGTGACTTTCGGATACGGGTTACCGCAGGTCATCTTGCCCTCCGGGCACGTGCCGCGCACGCACGGCGCACCGGCGTCGGCGAAGATGAACGGAGCCGTGGGTCGCGCCAGCTCCAGCATGCGATGCGCCATGTCGCGGATCTCCCATTGAGCGCGGTTGCAGCAGCGCAGGCTGAAGAAGTGCAGCAGCTCGCGAACGTTCATGGTGATGACGATCTTGCTCTCCGCGGCGTTGGGCAGCAGATAGCGCGCGTCTTCGGCGGGCACGCCCGCCTCGAGCAGCGCATGGTAGGCGTCCACTGCAGCCTGGATGGCCTTGTCGAACGCCTCGGATGCCTCGGCATTGCCCGCGATGCTCTCAGGCTTGACCACCGCCACATCGCCCGTGAACTTCACGTAACGCTGGCTTTGCTGGTTGAAGCTGGCGATGCGATGACGCACGAGCTGATGCGTGAGCGCTCGCGACACGCCATCGACGGCGAACGTGTAGCTTGCATGCTCAAGGGTGCTGAAATGCCCCGAGGACATGATGGTGGTAAGCACGCTCTTGATGCGCTCAGGCGGCATGGTCTCCATCAGCTCGGCCGCGCCTACGGGCGCATAGCACAAACGCGCCGCCGTGGCGATGGCGCGCTCCGGATCAGGGGTGTGGTAGAGCAGCTCTACGTGCATGGTATGCTCCTTATCTGAGAACGATTGCCCGGCCCTCGCATAGCAAGCCCCGCAATCGGATACTATGGGAATACATGCTAACGAATATATCGGCCGCCAGGCCGTTTCGTGAAAGGGATGCTCAAAATGGCTGGAAAGAACACGTCCGAACCCGCCTCTTCCTTCGAGCAGGCGGAGCGCTCCCACCGCGCCCTCACGGGCACATCCGCCAACCAAACGGGCAGCAGCCGGCTCGACCAGCCCCCGGCATCCACCGGGCCATTCGGCGAGAGCGATCCAGCCAATGAAATCGGCACCGAACCCGCCATCAACGTGCAGCCGTTCAACCCGAAGCTCACCACCACCGATTGGAACGCGGAATGGATGGCTCTGCAACAGGCGCGCCGCAAGGCCGACGACCCCTCCTACTGGGACTCCCGCTCCCACACCTTCCCAACCAGCACCGAACCCAGCGCTTACGCTCGACGTTTCATCGAGCTGGCGGATATCCAGCCTAGGGAAACCGTGTTCGACATGGGATGCGGCACCGGAGCCCTTGCCGTGCCGCTCGGGCTGGCCGGCCACAAAGTGGTCGCTGCCGATTTTTCGCGCGGCATGCTCGACCGCATGTCGGAAGCTCTTAGGCAGGCCGATGTCCACACGGTCTTCCCCATGCAGTTAAGCTGGGAGGAAGATTGGGCGGCCAAGGGCGTGCGCCCGGGCATGGTGGACGTATGCACCGCCTCGCGTAGCATCGCCACCGCCAACCTGCGCGACAGCCTGCTGCGCCTCACCGACATCGCGCGCCGGCGCGTGTGCATCACGCTGACCACCGGTTCGAGCCCCCGTACCGACGAGCGCATCATGGCAGACCTCGGGCTCAAGGACGCGCTGTGCCCCGATTACCTGTACGCCATCAACATCCTGGCCGCAGAAGGAATCCTCCCCCAGGTCGACTTCATCCGCTCCGAGCGCAACGACTCCTTCGATACCCCCGAGCAGGCTGCAGAAAGCCTGCGCCGCATGATCGACGGGGCAGCCGGCGCCGTCGTCGGCGAGCAGCAGCGCCAAGCCGCCTACGCGCGCTTGCACGCCTGGCTCAACGATAACCTCGTGCCCAACGAGCACGCCGGATCGCCAGACGGCCACGGCGGCGTGCAAAAGGCGCTGCGTCTGCGCAACCCCCGCGTGATCACCTGGGCCTTCATCGCCTGGGACAAATAGCCCTTCTCAAACGGGCGTACTCCTCATAACGTAAACGGCCGCGGAACCATCCGCGGCCGTTTCTCATTCCACTATGCAAATGGACACATTGGGGACGTAGCACTATCTGCCCATTCCCAACGATGAGCCCGCACGCCCGCGCATCAACGCGCTCACGCGCAGACCCGTTTACGCCACCTGCGTCTTCGGGGCGTACTGTTTCGACGTCTCGCCGAAGAACACCTCGTACCAGCACAGGAAGCAGTACACGTTCCAGATGCGCATCATCTTGAGCTTGGAACGGCCCTCCTGCGTGCTGAAATCGGCACTGCGATGGTCGTCGAGCATCTTCATCAGGTAGTCCACGTTGAAGAACTCGTGCGCAGCGGGGCTGATGAACGCCTCTTTGATGCGCTCGTAATACAGGTCGGTCTGCAGCCACACGGTCAGCGGCGTGATGAACGGCTGCTTGGGCATGTCCGCCACCTTCTGCGGGAAGCCCAGGTGGGCCGCCGCACGGCGCAGCGCGTACTTCGAATGCTCGTCGGTGACGCGGCAGTCGGTGGGCAACTGCAGCGCCACATCGAGCACCTTCTTGTCCAGGAAGGGAACGCGCAGCTCAAGGGAGTGCGCCATGGACATGCGGTCGGCCTTCAGGCAGATGTCATAGGGCATGTAGGAGACCATGTCCACGTACTGCGTCTGCGTGATGACGTCGCCGCCGCCCGTCTGCACCGCAGCCTCGTCGAAGTGCGGCTTGCACCATTCCCACGGCTTGCACGGGCCGTTGTAACCCTTCAGCACGTTGGGGACCTCGTCCCACATGTAGTTCATGCACGCGCGCTGATAGCTTTTCTCCGGGCCGCCCGAACCGCGCATGGCGAAGTGACGCCCGTGGAACGGCGGCAGCTTCTGAGCAACCGCGCCGCCGGCCGCGCGCAGCACACGGGGCACCTTGAAGTACTTGGAGAACTCGTACTGGTCGTGGTAGATCCAGTAGCCGCCGAACAGCTCGTCGGCGCCCTCGCCGGACTGCACCACCTTCACCTCTTTGGAGGCAAGCTGGCTGACGAAGTACAGCGGAATGGCCGACGGCGCGCCGAGCGGCTCGTCCATGTGATACTGCTCGGTGGGAACGATATCCAAGAACTCCTTGGCCGTGACCTGCACGTCCTTGTTGGAAAGCCCCGCCCACTCGGCGAACTCGCGCGCGTCTTTGAGCTCGTCCAGCTTGATCTTGAAGCCGGCGTTCTCGGCCTTGTCACGCTGCTCCTCGCTACCGGTGATGTCGTAGCCCACGGAGAACGTCTTCACGCCCTCGTCATGATGCTGGCCCATGCAGTACGCTGCCAGCGAGCTGTCGATGCCGCCTGACAGGAAACTGCCGATCTCCACATCGGCGATCTCATGGGCGCGCACGCTCTCGTCGAACGTGTCCTTGATGATATCGGCCCATTCCTCAAGACCCTTGGAGCGGTCGATCTTGTAAGTGATCTTGTAGAAGCACTCGATGGTGGCCTTGCCGTCCTTGAACACCATGAAATGACCGGGCGTCATCTTATGGACGTCCTTGAACATGGTCTGCGAGTCGTTCATGTACTCGAAGCACAGGTACTGCGGCAGAGCCTCGCGGTTGAGTTCCTTCTTGAAGCGCGGGTGTGCCAGGAAGGACTTGATCTCGCTGCCCCAGATCAGACGATTACCCTCATGCTGGTAGTACAGCGGCTTGATTCCGAAGATATCGCGCGCAAGCACCAGCTGCTTTTCCTTAGCGTCCCAAATGGCGATGGCGAACATGCCGCGCAGGCGCTCGAACACGCCCGTGCCCCAAGCCTCGTAGCCGTGCACGATGGTTTCGGTGTCGCCGTTGGTCTTGAACTGATAGCCCATGCCCTCAAGCTCGGCGCGCAGCTCCTGGAAGTTGTAAATCTCCCCGTTGAACGTGACAGTCACGCTGCCGTCGGCGTTCTGCATGGGCTGGTGGCTGCCCTCAAGGTCGATGATGGACAGGCGGCGAAAGCCCATAGCCACATCATCGTTTACGAAAAAGCCCTCATCATCAGGGCCGCGATGGATAATGCGATCCGCCATGTCCTTGACGATGGCGCGATTGACGCCCTCGTCGAAATCAACGGCGGTGAATCCCACGAATCCGCACATGCTTTGGAAAGCTCCTTCTCTTACAGGTTCGCCGACCGGCGTTTATGCATTCGCTCATCATACGCCACCGACCCGCCCTATGGGCACTTTCCACGAAACGCGCGTCACGCCTACGCGCAGTTGCCGGCGTGTGCGATAATGCAAGGCTGCATACGTTATCGGATCTCAAAGGAGATTTCATGACCGCACACGTCGATCCCGCACCTATCACCCGCACCGAGGATGTGGCGCGCCTGCTGCAACCGGTGGTGGTAGGCGGCGACATCCTTGCATACAGCTACGTGCGCGAGCTGCATCGTGCCTTCGGTATTGAAAATACCATCGTGCTCGCCACGCAAAACATCAAGATGCTCTCCGAAAGCCGCTTCACGGACTATCGCCTGGAGCCGCACATCCATGAGCAGGAAGGCCTGTACAACGCGCTTGAGCGCATCGCCCAGGAAGTTTATGGGGCGCACCCGGAGAAGACGCTGCTCATCTTGGGCTGCGATGACTGCCACGCCCGCATGCTCTCGCAGGGCAAGCAACGTCTGCAGGACCTTGGCTACGTGGTCCCGTACATCGATTTTCCCCTGCTCGACGACATCACGCAGAAACGACGCTTCTACGAGATCTGCGAGGAGCTTGACATCCCGTTCCCGAAAACCTGGTACTTCGACTGCGGCAACGGCCCCGATGAGCTTCCCGTCGATGAGTTCCCCTACCCACTGATTGCCAAACCTTCCAACTCGGCACAGTTCCAAGACGCCGAGCCCTCCATCGAAGGCTGGCGAAAGATCTATGAGATCGAAAGCCCCGAAGAACTTGCGCAGGTTTGGCGCAGCATTCGCACGTCGGACTACAACAACCTGCTGGTGCTGCAGGACTTCATCCCCGGCGGTGACGACGCCATCCGCACGCTCACCACGTTCTCGGATGCCTGCGGCGACATGCGCGTGGTCGCAGGCGGCGTGGTATGCCTACAGGACCACGACCCCACCGCGCTTGGCAACCCGCTGTGCATCATGGGCGAACGTGAGGAGGCCATCATCTCGTGCGCCAAGCGCTTCCTGTCGCATGTGGGCTATCGCGGATTCGCCAACTTCGACATCAAGTACGACAGCCGCGACGGCAGCTTCTGCTTCTTCGAGGTGAACACGCGCTGTGGGCGTAATACCTACTACATGAGCCTTGGCGGACAGAACTTCATCGAGCTGATCGTGCGCGAGTTCGTCATGGGTCAGCCGGTAGAGTATCACGAGGCCTATAACCCGTTCTTGTACTGCTGCGTGCCCGCCTATGTGCTCAAGCGCAGTATGGACAACCAGGAGCGCCTTGCTCAGGCCCTGAAGGCGTTGAAGGCAACCGACGAGCCTTACCCACTGCATTACGCACCCGATTCCTTCAAGCACAACATGTGGGCGAAGATCATGCACCTGAACCAGATTCGCAAGTTCAAGCGGTTCTACTGGGACACGAACGGAAAGCAGCTGAAGTAGAAGGCCTTGCCAATTCTCTTCCCGTAAAGCTAAGGGGTGCAGCGCATATGCACGCTGCACCCCTTTACTATACATACCTTGGGCACTTGCTACAGAGGACGCCTATGGTCTGGTTCGGTGGTGAGAATCACAGGTCCGTCTTCGGTAATGGCGACCATCTTCTCGAAGTGCGCGCTGGGCTTGCCATCTCGCGTGCTTACCAGCCACCCATCTTTGCCCTGAATCACCTTACGAGTTCCCATATTGATCATCGGCTCAATGGCCAGCACCATGCCAACCTGCAGCTTCATGCCCAAATGCCTATGTCCATAATTGGGAACGTTAGGCTCTTCGTGCATGTTTCTACCAACGCCATGGCCGACATACTCACGAACTACGCCGAACCCGGCGTTCTCGGCAATCGATTGCACGGCATGGCCGATGTCGCCTAAGTGATTCCCCGAAACGGCGCAGTCCAAGCCGGCCCACATGCATTCCTCGGTTACCTTGAGAAGCTTACGTTTTTGGTCGGAGATCTTCCCAACCGCGAACGTCCAGGCGTTGTCCCCCACCCAACCATCAACCGTTGCGCCGGTATCGATACTGAGGATATCGCCATCTCGGAGCACAACGCTCTTCGAGGGAATGCCATGAACGATCTGCTCGTTTACCGATGCGCAGATCGTCCTTGGAAATCCACCGTAGCCTTTGAAAGCCGGGATTCCCCCGTGCTCCCGGATATAGGTTTCAGCGAACTCATCAAGCTCCAAAGTAGAGACACCAGGCTTTACCAACTCCCCTACCTTGCGCAGCACTTCAGCGGAAAGCTGCCCTGCAGCCTTCATAGCCTCGATCTCACCAGGAGACTTCAAGATGACCGACATGACCATGCTCCTAACCCAATAG
>ERZ1034897.1112-NODE-1112-length-10950-cov-6.222212_pt1 | contig 10950 bp, 20 predicted proteins | sample MGYA00520629_ERZ1034897 | MGnify/ENA primary metagenome ERZ1034897 (study PRJEB33766, sample SAMN09781789) | gut metagenome | biome: gut microbiome | host: Homo sapiens | place: Madagascar | study: EMG produced TPA metagenomics assembly of the PRJNA485056 data... | reverse complement strand
GTCTAATTTAATTTTAGTACTCATTGTTTCGCTCCTTATAAAAATGATGACCTGCCGGATCTGTGAATGTGTAATTCCAGCAATACCATGTTTCAGGATTTTTATCGCTTCTAAATGCGATACAACCGTGTGTAGTGTCCTCAATCTCAAATGCATACATCAATGCCAAGATCGTATCCTCAGAAATAGACATTCTATAATATGCAAACTGATTTTCTTTAGTAATTACATCTTTTACGTCATCACCAAAGTTTCCATTTTCAATTCTGTTGAGAATAACTGATGCAACATTACATTTTGAAATAAAGTCCTGATCATAACATTCAGTTTCGATTACTCTACACATGAGGAATATTTCGTCTTCTGTATAATAATCAAAAATACTTAATGGGTATGGTAATATGTATGAATATTTTCCAAGAATTTCTCTGTATTCTATATACCACTCTTTAATATCAGAAATGCTTTCTATTTCGTCTAATTCATTCTCCATATCTATTAAGGCTTTCTCAACAGGATCGAGTTTTGGCAATTGAATGACTCCTACATTTATTTGTGTTTTTTCTTGCATCACACTCTGAATATTGCCGCTATATGTTACGGTTTCTTCCTTGTTACTAAATCCATATGTAAGTGCAGCCAATACACAGAATGCAAAAATAATCAAAAATTTCTTCATTGTGTCCTCCATATATGAGGATACCGGTATCCGTGATATTCGTGCGTCCACGAAGTAGTTTTTAACTACATATATTTATTCTCTGTTTATTCAATCATTTTCAAATAATCTTCTTCGGTAATAATTGAAATACCAAGGGATTTTGCTTTAGAATTTTTAGATGATGTAGAATTTATGTCATTATTGATAAGAAATGACGTTTTAGAGGAAACAGAACCTGCTACTTTGCCACCACGAGATTCTATATCTGATTTGAGAGCATCACGATTTGTAAAATGTTCAAGACTGCCAGTAATTACGAAAATTGTGCCATTAAGCACTGTTGATGTCGGCAGAATGGTTTTTTTATTTACAAATGTGAACTCTTTTGATAACTCAAAAATCATAGAACCGTTTTTGTAAAAATATGAATCCAAGAAATTTAATACAGTATCTCCAATACCAGGAAGGTATCTGAAATACTCGGCTCCTTGTGCAATCATTATTTTCATAAAATCATCAAAATTATAATCCACTGCTTCTGCTATCATTTTGCTTGCAGATTTCCCTAATAACGGAACTGATAATGAATATAAGAAACGTTCTAAAGTTGTATTGCGTGATTTTTCGATAGAAGAAAGAAGTTTTTCGACTGACTTTTTACCAAAACCATCTAATGTTTTCATTTCTTTTTCATGGTCTGATAAATGATAAATGTCTTTGACTGAATTCAACCAACCCAAATTGATAAATTTTTCAATCGTAACTTCTGATAAGTTTTCAATATCTAATGCATTTCGACTTGCTGCATGAACTATCTTTCTTAAAAGTTTACCCTTACAATTTGGATTTTCACACATGAGCACTTCAGAATTGTTTTCTTTAACTATTTTGGTAGGATAGTCACATATAGGACATTTATCAGGAATATTGAAATTTCCACTCTTATCTATACTATCGTGTACTTTTGGGATAACCATATTTGAACGGTAAACTCTAATCCTATCTCCAATACCAAGCATCATATTTTTAATATATGTGATATTATGAAGTGTCGCTCTTGTAGTAATTGCACCATTTAAATCGACCGGTTCGAAGATTGCAACAGGATTGATTAAACCAGTCTTAGATGTATTCCATTCAATATCAGTAAGAACTGTTTCAAATAATTCATCCTCATATTTATATGCAATGGAATGTCTAAAGAATTTGTCCGTGCGTCCCATTGATTCGGCTAATGAATAATCATCGACCGCCATTACAGCTCCGTCATATGGAATACTATATTTTTCAGCAAGAGTTCTAATGTCATCAAGAAGATTAACCAAGTTGTCTTCTGTCTGTCCATTAAAAAATTTCACATATGGAACAACTTCAAAGCCATTTTGTTCAGCCAAGAATAAATCATAGCTTGGTGTTTTATGTTCAAATCCCTTAATTACTCTCCAAGCCACAAATCTCATATTTCTATTTGCAGCTTCTTTGCTGTCAAGTAACTGCAATGAACCAGATACAAGATTTCTCGGATGTTTATAATTCTTATCTTCTGGTAATTTATCATTGATCTTCCTAAAATCGTCCCAACCAATAATTGTTTCGCCATCAATAATAAGTTCCTTTTTATATGGGATTTTCTTTGGTACATTATCCATAGTAAGCACATTCTGAAGAACATCCTGTCCTTTTATACCATCGCCACGGGTTTCTGCCGATACAAGTTTACCGTCTAAATACTTTAATGATGTGGTAAGACCATCACATTTGACAGACAAAAAACAATTGTTGTTTTGTGTAAATTTCATTAATCCTTCTACTGACTTTGTTTTGTCAAGAGACAGCATTGGATGATTGTGTTCTACTTCTTTTAATTCGTCTGCAATTGAATATCCAACATTCTGTGTTGGACTATTTGCTAATACAATACCTGTTTCTTCTTCCCACTGTTTGAGTTCTTCAAGTTTACTATCAAACTCAACATCATTCATAATAGGTTGTCCAGTATTATAATAAACATCAGATGCTTTGTTGAGTAATCTCACTCTTTCTGCAATATCAAATTTATCCATATTGCACCTCCTATACATATTCAATTTTCTTATTACATGAAATACTATAAAATAACTATGAAATTTTCTTGCGTTTTTTTGATTCCTCAGTTGCCAGTCTGCCACAATTCTATTTTTTGCAAGTAGGATAAATAAGTCTTTAGTGTAAAATCCAATTTTTGTAGCTTCATTTATAATAAAATTATGACTAACATATTGCTTTCCCGAACTAATTTTGTCTTGACACTTGAAAATCAATATACCGTTTTCCTTTAATATTCGATGACTCTCTTTCATACTATCAATATAAAATTGATGCAATTCTTTTTCTGAAGGGTATACACCAAATCTTTTATTGATAATATTGCCGTCTTTGTTTTCTGATAAAGATTTCCCTGTTGTCGCTAAGAATGGTGGATCAAACATTTCACATTCAATACTTTCATCTTCCAACGGCAAATTCCTACTATCACCATACTTAACTTCTTCAATTTGAGGGTTAATATCAAATTTATACAAAGGTTTATCAATTCCAGTATTCTTATAAAAATTTCCAATACTATAAGTTGGGTCACAATCTATTTTATGGTTTTCTACATGCAAATCTAATATCCATTTTATTATTTCAGACTGGTCATACGATATTGATTTGACTAATTCTTGCACTCAACTTCTCCACAATACTCTCTTAAATATGTAAGCATTTCTGACTCTTCTGGAAAGAATGGATCTCGCTTTTTTTTATTCTGCACCCACCCTAAAAAGTTCATCCAAAACTGCCCAGCTCTCCAATCAGGCATATATGTCATGTGTAATCGGGTTACTTCGTTGTAGAAGTTATATAATCTATTTGGATCTCTAATATTAATCACCTCCTATTGAAATGAACATTTAGTATTTAACAACGTTTGTCTTAGTTTTAATTACCACTTCATCTTTTGGTAATAATATTGGTTTTTTACCACAAGACTTCTTCTCTTCACAATGTCCCATTTTTTCGCATTTTGTTTTACATGTTATATCAACCAATGTTTTCCATTCATTTGAATATTCTCGCAATGCATTGAGATAATCTTTCATCAATTCATTTCTATACTCCCAATATGCTCTTGAGCAAGTTCTTTGCGCAGTCATGTCCACTACGTTTCTAAAATTACGTTTATCAACCATATTGCTACTGTAAGCTATTGGTAAGCACATTGTAGCATCTTCTACTGGCACTCCGTATTCAATAAACCATTGAATTTTCGAATTAACATATCTCATAAAACTGTGCCACTCTAATTCAACTTCTTGATTCTTCCTTACCGAAGGTGGAGTTGTGTATTTAAAACCTTCGCCTTTAGAATAGTCAATATAACGTGTAGAACCTTGTAAGCGTGTTGGTAAACATCCTATATGGGTATACCATTCCCTTAGAACTTTTGCAGAATAACCATCAATAATTGCATAAACATCAGGAAATTCCCATGTTCTACCATGACCACTTTCAATACAATTTAACCCACGCTTATAATTTTTTTCTTGACTAGATGTATCAGACCCCCAACATACACCTGCATAAAAGCCAATCATTGTAATTGGTGTTTTTGTTGTATCGTCTGTAATAATAACTGTTCCCATTATTTCTCCTTCTTTTCGAATATGTATTTACTTAAGTCAACAATCCAGTTTGCCGCCTGACATCCTGCCATTGTATAGGCAATTATGTCCAAAAATCTTGGAACAAACTTACCCAAGATAGCTATTGTTAAAGTCCAAGTCATAAATAAAATAAAAATAAATACCAATCTTTTATTACTCATTTCTCCTCCTATAACTATCACCAATAAATTTTAAAGTTTACTTCTTTGTTTTTAACATCTGGGAATTCCTTAAAAAGAACATTTATTCCCTCTTTGATAACTTCGCTTCCCTCATCTAAAAATTCATTAAAATCAATTGGATTAATGGTAATCGTATCGTTTTTTATATAATATTCATCACACATTCTGCTCCAAATTTCATTTTCAAAATCCGGAACTTTACTATCAATATAATGTATAATTTGTAACAAATCATAATATTCCGTATTGTGTTTTATTGGTTTGTCCATGTTTTACTGCCTCCTTGTTTGACCATACATAATTGACGAACTTATCCCAATTCATCATTATCTGATCATAAATATTAATTTTAATATTTTCTGCTTCACCAACCCACGGTAAAATAAGTACTTCGTATTCTGATTTAGACCAGAAATAATACATTAAATTTCTTTTTAATTGCTCGATGAATTCTTCTTTATTCAAATCAGATTTTAATAAATCATATGTCTCTTTTCTAAAACTTCCATGCTTAAAAATATTCCATTCAATAATTTTTTTCGCATTCGAGTCATGGTAATACACATTCCACTCCATAATTACCTCTTCTTAATTACAAGCTATATTCTTTTGTCAACAATTTCTTTTCTATCCAGTTCGTATTTATGCCCTTTAGGACATATTCTGTATATGATATTAGCATGTCCTTCAGCATACTCATTTTCGTTGCTGCTATTCCATCCTTCGTATGTACAAATGACAACCGGTTCTGTTTCTTGTTTTGTTATAAAAGACTCCGCAAGATAATAATCCTTACATTTTTCACAGTATATGTATTCTCCACTTATAATTCTTTTTGCAACGTCAATTTCTTCTTTTAACTGATTGACCTCATCTTCTATTTGTTTCAGTCTTTCAAGTTTTCTTGAATTATCTTCATTGAAAATAAGAATATTTTCTATTCTTTTATTCATATTCAATCCTCATTTATCTCCAATAGTTTCTTTGCACAATTGGTACATATCGCAATTTTCTCATATGGTGTCACCAATATTGCCAAGAATCATGGAGACGTTCTTTTGTCGATTTTTTGATTTTGAATTTTGTATTGGCATTATTTGTTTTACAAACATCGCAAAGTTCTACAATCATAAATTCCTCCTCATTTTATTCTATACAGACATTAAGCAGCTCATTTTTCTTGCTATATTGCATTGCTATGAATTGTATATTGGTAGTTATATTTCCACCAGTTTGAAATCTTTTTATGACATTCCCCATACAATCAACACATGATGTCGTATCATTTGTAAACTCAATGCTATCTAACTTCGGCACTGCACACTGCGTAATATGAGCGTATGTGTTTCCGTATGGTACTCTAAATTTCAGGAACACCGGTTTGCCATCTGTAAAATCAATAGCCGATAAATTATAATAAAGAGTTCCACAATAAGGACATTTAACATCGTCTAATGTATAAGCAGCACCACAATTAGGACAATTTTTATTCTCTATTGCCATAACTATTTATCCTTTCTTATTCTAAGCTGACAATTTTATATTTCACAGTTCCATCATTGTATGTCTTTGTTATTAGTGTTCCATTTACATATTCTCCAATTCTATCAGAATATTTTTCATATGTATCACTATCATAAAAATTATATTCGACACCATTATATTCAACAATAATTCTATAATCTGCCGGATGTGACATAGGTAACATCGTTTTGGTTGCAGGGCTATAATACATTGTTGTATATGCTGCTTTATAGTATTCATCAGTTACTTTCACCTTTACGGTTGAAGTTTCTGTGTTAATGCATTCTGCACAACCTGTAAGCATAAAAATGAATAAAACGATTGTTACTAAACTTATGTAAAGTTTCTTCATATTATTTATTCTTCTCCATTTCGCATTCTTCCTTACAAAATTTCATCTAAAGCATATTCAATTTCATTAGTCACTTCCTGCTTGGTTATTTCGTAACCATCCATCATTTCTTCTAATGGAAAATGGTTTCTAAGTGTAATATAGATATATTCTGCGATACCAGCAGTGTCATATCCTTCAACCGTTGCTCCCTTTCTTAACGGCTGAATAAAACCATTTCTTATATGATGTGCCAACTTATCTGCACCAATTATCACTCTATTACCTTTTGGAATTTTTACTTTTTCACCTGATAAAGCTTTTTCGATTTCTACATCTTCTTTTGATGTTATAATCTGACCAATTTTATAATCTGCCATTTATTCTCTCCTTTGTCTCACATATAGGCTCATATTTTTTCAATAGCGTATTTTTCTCGGTTTCTTATAAAATTAAATTTCAATTTTCCCATAAATTTAATCGTTTTCTTTATTTAACCTGTTATAACTAATTTTAATGGCTCGTTCTGATATATCACATCCAATATAATATCTGTCCAACTCCTTTGCGGCTACACAAGTTGTACCGGATCCACAAAAGAAATCAGCAACAATGCCATTTTTAGGGCAACTACTATCAATGATTTTATATAATAATTCTTTTGGTTTTTGTGTCGCATATCCAACACGCTCTGTTTTATCATTTTGACCTAACATATTCACTTTCCAAACATCATCCATAATTTTTCCACGCTGATCATAATATTTTTCTTTTTCATATCCTCTTGGTGCGGTTGGACTATATGCTTGTCTAATATATTTGGAGTTTTGATTGAAAAAATAGTTTTGAGATTTGCTATAACGAAATATTGTATCGTGACGCTTACCGAAATCTTTCTTTTTTCTTGGTGCTGAATTATACCACCAAATAATCTCGTTTCTGAAATTATTAACACCAAAAATTTGGTCTAAAAGAATTTTTATGTAATGAGATAAATTATAATCACATTGGATGTACAAAAGTCCTGTATCTTTTAATACACGCTTCATTTCCAACAATCTAGGTCTATACCATTCAACAGCATCTTGAGGAGTCCCAAGATTGTCATTATAATCCTTAAAATTTTTACCTGTATTATATAGAATGTCACAATAAATTAAATCAACAAATTTATCTTCAATTGTATGTAAATATTCCAAATTATCACCACAATGTAATGTATTTGTTTTCAATTCTTTACTATAATTCCTTTCTTTTAATCTCCATATGGAATAATGGTTTATTCTTCTTCGTTGTTATCACTTTCAGTGCTCGTACTAATATCAACACTAGCTTTAATACAAGCAGGAAACAATAACGCCCAGAGACACCAAGCAGATCCTGTATATTTCATTGCAAAAATTACTGCTATTGATGTTGCAATCCATGCAGATGCATAAGCAATTGCTGTTACGATATTTTTCATTAATATATTCTCCTTTCATCTTCCAAAGAAACTGTCGATTACTCTGCAATTTCATATTTCAATTTTGATATGTCGTATCCCATTTTTTCTAATTCATCAATCCACTTCTGTTTTATTGGACATGTAGCAGTAAAGTTTTTAAACTGTGTTATACAATGATAAACAAGATCTCCAATTTGTTGTTTACCATATCGAAATTCTTTTAGCCCCTTTTCATACTCTGAATTTGTAACATATTCTGTTCTAAATGGAGACTGTGGTTTATCCTCTTCTCCAAGGACAACACCAACCGCAATATCTTCACCATTTACATTTATGTATACATCGCTAATTTTATATTTCATGTATTTTACCTCCTTACGAAATCCGTCAATTCAACTTTTACAAAACTTCATCTACAATTCCATACTTGACTGCCTTATCAGAATGAATATAAAAATCCTTCCTATACATCAAGATTATTAAAATACTCTTTAATTTCTTTCTGCTCTGAGTTCCAATTAAGATTATTTTCCTCATACAATTCTTCTAATTCCCATTCGAGATAATCACCATCGCATTTTGAAACACCTGCCTGTGCATAATCGACATCTGTTTCCCAATCATCTTGTATTTCTACGTCACCCATTACTTCACTATATTTTCCATCTAATTCTCCACAACCAATCTGTGATGGAAAATTATCTTTTAATTTTTCATATGAAGACTTCTTAATCCAAATATTATCTTCGTAAGTTGATCCGCTATAATATCCTTCTGCAAACAAACATACATTTACTAGTTCCATTTTTTGTCCTCCTTTACTTATATTTTCCGTTGTGTTTCAAAACATTTTCCAATCTTTTCATTTTAACATTCATAGCCTTATGTAGATGTTCATCAGTAATGCTAAAAATTTCTTGTATATAATAGATTCCAAGTTGTACATTTGCCAACTCTTCAAGTAAATTAATATTGTCTCCTTTATCTCTTAATTCTTTGGCGATTGCTTGTGATAATTCTGCCAATTCTTCCATGACAATTATTAAATTTCTATGCCCTCTAGGATTTCCATCTGACAAATTTGAATCAATACTTTCTATTAGCACATTTGTTATCCAATTTTTATTCATATTGGACGATTCAACTCCTAGTCCTTCAATAAAATTTTCTCTATTCATAATTAACCTTTCTTTTTTTTATTTAATATGTGGGTAGAGATTTTCACCCTACATGATTCTGCTCACACTACTTACTTTCCTATACCAGATTCGTTAATAAAAACAACTACTACAGAATCCCTCCCTGTGTGTCTACATATTCCACCACCACATATTTGGATGGACGAGAAAATTCATCTATTCTCGTTTTATTATTTTAATAATTTGATTTATTAATAAAACCCTTTTTCTGAGCACATGATAAACAATAGTTATATCTTCCATATATAGTGCAACCACATTTTCTACATTTGTGAGGTCTTTCTATTGCTTTCCCAAATGGCTGCCCAAGTTCAAAATAACATCTCTTACAATATGTATAATGGTCTTGACAATATTCACCACATCTCTGACAATATGCCATTGTTGTCACCTCCTTAGAAACTGTTGTTTCTTGACCTATCTCTTATCAACCAGTTCTTCTAACACTCAACCAACTTCTGCTCTATTAATTCCTACAACAAACTTACTCTATCTATTATCCCATTTCTCTGGATAATTTTACTAAAACGTGATATATTAATTATAAAATAAGAAAGGAGCATAGTTTATGTCTGAGTATTTTAGTATAAATGAATTATTTATCAATTTAATATTTCCACTGATAACAGCCATTGTTCCACTTATTTTAACATATTTTTTATTTGAGCCACTTATAGGCTTAATAAAAAAACTTGACAAACCTTGACATTTAATGTAATATACTACTTGTGTCTTTGGGAGAAGAAAAATTCTTCTCCTTTTTTTGTATAAGCTACTCATTACCTTATATTGTTTCAAGAACTGCATGAAATCCGTCTTTCATTGGCTTTTTGAGTCTCTGAAACGCCCTATTTATGGGCATTTCAGAAATCCTCTACTATATTATTCTCTACAACTGCGCCAATAAGCTCTTAACTGGTTCTCTAGTCATATTTTCTTTCGCCCATGCTATATAACCAGGATCGATTTCATTAATCTGTAATAAAGTTCTTCCCTTATACTTACCAAAAGGCAATATCCATTCTTCTAATTTAGGTAACTCATCTTTTGGAATTTCTACGCCACCTAATGCAGAAAGCACTTCTTCAGAATAGGGCATATCCAGATTAGATCTACTTGCTAGATAATCACACATATGTACAAAGAACTGCTCGTCATTTTCAGGCTTAGGCAGTACGGTCTTACTTCTATTTGTAGAAGTCCATTCACCAGAATGACTCTCACATAATCTTGCAATATAAGCCTTTGTTTCAACATCTACATCATGTTCAACAGACGTATTTCTTACCCATTCACCTGCGAGCATAGGATGTTCATGTACCGTATACTGTGATCCGTTTAATCCACATTTGATCGCATCATGGAAAATTGGAGTGCAGCGTAAACAATCTCTTTGTCTTTCGGTAGTCTTCTCTTTTACATACTCTAATCCAAGTACGTAATTCATAACCTCTGCAAACATTAGAATATGAAAAATCTGACCATGCGGCTGACATTGCGTTTTATTATGATACTTAAAAGATGTACTACTTGGAATTGTAAAGATATAATCTGGAATTTTCTTAATCATATCTTCACAATAATTTCGAATTTCATCCGTTTCAAACTTACTTAAAAGGCTTTCAAATACTTTTACTTTATCCATAAAATCCTCCGTTATTTCAATATATTTGAATCCAAACAATTTTTACACAGTTCATAAATCATCCTACCCATATATTCTCTTTTAATAAAATAAATGTGCATATTATTACGATTCTGCCATGTAAGTAATGTTCGCAAAAAAGATGTTGGATTCAATTTTGTTTTGTAGTTTTCAGTGAAAATATCCTCTATACTATCATTCTCTATTAGAATATAATTTTTATCGATATTAATCATTCTGTTAAATTCTTTGAAAATTCTATCATCATCTTTTGA
>ERZ1034897.1107-NODE-1107-length-10986-cov-13.269417_pt1 | contig 10986 bp, 7 predicted proteins | sample MGYA00520629_ERZ1034897 | MGnify/ENA primary metagenome ERZ1034897 (study PRJEB33766, sample SAMN09781789) | gut metagenome | biome: gut microbiome | host: Homo sapiens | place: Madagascar | study: EMG produced TPA metagenomics assembly of the PRJNA485056 data... | reverse complement strand
TGCATCCGCGGAAACAAAAGAAAAGCCCCTTGCCGAACGTATCGGCAAGGGGCTTTCTCTGGTGCGCGGTACAGGACTCGAACCTGTGACCTCCTGCACGTCAAGCAGATGCTCTACCAGCTGAGCTAACCGCGCATATACGTCGCTGCGTTTCAGCGACGTATGTTATTATAGCATACTGCTTTGCGGAATGCAAGCCCTTTTTGCAAAAAAATCAGTCCAGAATCCGCCCGTCGGTGGAGATCGTTACGACCTGCCACGGAATGAACTTGCCGGACGCCTGCAAGGCGCGCTTGGCGGCATTTTCCAGCCCGCCGCAGCAGGGCACCTCCATGCGCACAACGGTGACCTCTTGAATGTCGTTGCTGCGGATGATGGCGGTCAGCTTCTCACTGTAATCGACGTCGTCCAGCTTGGGGCAGCCCACCAGCGTGATGTGCCCGCGGATGAACCGCTCGTGGAACGCGGCGTAGGCGTAGGCCGTGCAGTCGGCAGCGATCAGCAGCCGCGCACCGTCAAAGTAGGGTGCGTTCACAGGCACCAGCTTGATCTGCACGGGCCACTGGCGCAGCTGGCTGGGGGCCGTCGTCGGGGCGCTCTCCCCTGCCTCGGCGGGGTGCAGGGCCTTGGCCATGCTGCCCGGGCAGACGTGCATTGCTTTGGGCGCACTGCCGGGGCAGCCGGGCGTGTGGGCGGCCTTGTGCTGCCTGGCGGCCTGCACGGCGGCCTCGTTGTAGGGCGCGGCCTCGCGCTGCTCAAACGTGATGGCCCCCGTGGGGCAGTGCGGCAGGCAGTCGCCCATGCCGTCGCAGTAGTCGTCGCGCATCAGCGTGGCCTTGCCGCCGATCATGGCGATCGCGCCCTCGTGGCAGGCGGCGGCGCAGGCCCCGCAGCCGTTGCATTTCTCCTGGTCGATGTGAATGATTTGTCGTTTCATGGTCAGCCTCCTTGACTTTGTGCTGTCATTTTACTACAATGGCAGCAAGAGTTCTGTTGTAGCAACAACATGTGAGGTGCATAATTATGGAATTGCCGGATGTACCACTGTTCCGCGGACTGACCGCCGACGAGGCCGAGGCAGCCGTAACCGCGCTGCGGATGCGCCGCAGGGCATTTGCCAAGGGGGAGATCCTGCTGGAGGCCGGGCAGAGAGCCCCGGCGCTGGGCGTGGTGCTGGCCGGGCGGGTGCACATGGAGCACCTGGACGTCTGGGGCAGCAAGACGCTGCTGGGCCAGGCCGGGCCGGGTGACCTGTTTGCCGAGACCTACGCCTGTCTGCCGGACGAGCCGCTGCGGGTCAGCGTTGTGGCCGCAGAAAACGGCGAGGCACTGTTTTTGGAGACCGGGCAGCTTTTGCAGTGCGGCTGCGAGCCGTGGCGCTGGAAGCTGACGCAAAATCTTTTGCGCATTGCAGCGCGTAAAAATCTGGGGCTGGCGCAGCGCAGCCTGTACACCGCCCCCAAGACGATCCGCGGGCGGATCACGGCGTACTTTTCGGTGCTGGCGCGGCAAAACGGCAGCCTGCGGTTTACGCTCCCCTTTGACCGCCAGCAGCTGGCCGACCACCTTGGTGTGGACCGCAGCGCCTTGAGCAATGCGCTGAGCCAGATGCAGAAGGATGGACTGCTGGTGATCGATAAGCGGGAGGTAGAGCTGAAACAGGTGGAGGAGATGTGAGGGAAGCCGTCAGCGGCCCCGACCACTGACTGATGAGGGGCAACCTTGCGGAGATTGCCTGTAAACGGGTTATTTCCGTGAACTTACCCCTCATCCGCCCCTGCGGGGCCACCTTCCCCCAAGGGGGAAGGCTTGAAGCCTGTATAAAAAGGCCGCTGACAATTATGCCAGCGGCTTTTTTATAAATTTATCGTACCACCGTCTCCACCTGCGGTGCGCCGCCTGCCAGCTGTTCCGCGGTGACAGGCTGTACCTCGCCGGGCTGGTCCAGCTTCTCGCGGGCCACGGCCAGCATCAGTTTGATGCGGTTTTCCTGGTTGACGCGGGTCGCGCTGGGGTCGTAGTCCACGGGGGTGATGTTCGCGTCCGGGTGCAGGGCGCGGATCTTATTGATCATGCCCTTGCCCACGATGTGGTTCGGCAGACAGCCGAACGGCTGGGCGCAGACAATGTTGCCGTAGCCGCCCTCGACCAGCTCGATCATCTCGGCGGTCAGCAGCCAGCCCTCGCCCATCTTGGCACCCAGAGAGATGATGCCCTCGGGCTTTTTCATCAGCTCGCGGAACGAGCCGGGCGCGTAGAAGCCGTACTTGCGCATGGCGTCATAGCTGGCGCAGCCGATGCCGTCCAGCCAGCTCAAGAATGCGTCCGCGCCGCCCGCCACCAGCTTGTTGCCGCCGTACAGGTCGATGTCCAGCTTGTAGTTGGCCACGCAGTACTCCACAAAGCCCATCAGGCCGGGCAGGTTGACCTCGCAGTCCTGGCTTTCCAGAAATTTTTCCAGATCATTGTTGCCCAGCGGCGAGTATTTGACATAAATCTCGCCGACGACGCCGACCTTGACCTTCGGCACGCGGGTGATGGGAATGGTCGCGTAGTCGGCGGCAATGTCGTAGAACCGGCGCTTCATGTCATGGGCGGAGTAGTTCTTGTCGTCGCGGATCCAGCCCTGTATCGTAGAGATCCACTTCTCGGTCATGGCGTCGGCGTCGCCCCTGTGGTTCTCGTAGGCGTGGGTCTGGCTGCGCAGGGCGACCAGCATATCGCCGTAAAAGATCGACGCAATGACCTTGCGCAGCAGCGGCACGGTCAGCGGCAGACCGCTGCCCTTTTCCAGACCGGAGAAGTTCAGCGATGCTACGGGAATATTGCCGTAGCCCGCCTTGACGAGCGCCTTGCGCAGCAGCTTGATGTAGTTGGACGCACGGCAGCCGCCGCCGGTCTGGGTGATGAGCAGCGCGGTGTGGTCCAAATCGTATTTGCCGCTGTTCAGCGCGTCGAGAAACTGCCCGATGACGAGCAGCGCCGGGTAGCAGGTGTCGTTGTGGACGTATTTCAGGCCCAGCTGCGCGACCTCGCTGCCGCAGTTGCCGAGCACCTCGGTCTGGTAGCCCTCGCTGGCCAGTGCCGCCTGCATGAGCCGAAACTGAGTCACGGCCATGTTCGGAATGAGAATTTTATGGGTCTTTACCATGTCCTTGGTAAAGTTGGGGGTCATGTATTCCATGGAATTGCCTCTTACTTTTTATCCTCTTTGCGTTCTTCCAGCGCCGCAAACAAACTGCGCAGTCTTATGTTCACCGCGCCCAGATTTGTGATCTCGTCGATCTTCAGCTGGGTGTACAGCTTGCTGCCCGCCTGCAGAATCTCGCGGGTCTCGTCGGTGGTGACGGCGTCCAGGCCGCAGCCGAAGGAGACGAGCTGCACAAGGTCCATGTCGGGGTTCTCGGTGCAGTATTTCGCGGCGGCGTACAGGCGGCTGTGGTAGGTCCACTGGTTCAGGACGGAGGTCTGGAACTTCTGCTCGTGCCAGCTGACGGAGTCCTCGCTGATGACGGCAGCGCCCTGCCGGATGATGAGCTGGTCAATACCGTGGTTGACCTCAGGGTCAACGTGGTAGGGGCGGCCCGCCAGCACAATGATGCGGCGGCCTTCCCTGCGGGCCTGCGCAATGATCTCGGTGCCCTTGTCGCGCAGCTGCTGCATGTGGCGGGCGTACTCGTCGTAGGCCGCGTCAATGGCTTTGTGCACGGCCTTCCGGTCCAGCCCCGGGAAATAATGGTCCAGCGTCTGCTGGAATTTCTTGTAGAAATCCTTGCGGCGCTCGAGGTTGAAGTAATCGTAGATGAACTTCGTCGCCTTCAGCTCGGGGCAGTTGCCCTCGAGCACCTCGGGATAGTAGGCCACGACGGGGCAGTTATAGTGGTTGTCGCCCAGGTGCTCGTCCAAGTTGTAGCTCATGCAGGGGTAGAAGATCGCGTCCACGCCCTGCTCACACAGCCAGTGAATGTGGCCGTGGCTCAGCTTGGCCGGGAAGCAGGCCGTGTCGCTGGGGATCGTCGCCTGACCGCTCTGGTACAGCTTGCGGTTGGAGAAGGGGCTGACGACGACCTCAAAGCCGAGGCGGCTGAACAGCGTGTGCCAGAACGGCAAAAGCTCGTACATATTCAGGCAGAGCGGGATGCCGATCTTGCCGCGGCTGTTCGCGGGGGCTGCTGCCTTGCGGTAGCCGTCCAGCAGCTTGAGCTTGTAGGCGTAGAGGTCCAGGTCCTCGTTGTTGGCCTTGCCGGTCACGGGCTTGTCGCACCGGTTGCCGGAGATAAAGCGCTTGCCATCGGCAAAAACGTTGACGGTCAGCTGGCAGTGGTTGCCGCACCCCTGACACTGCACGGTGTTGACCTTCTGGCTGAAATGCTCCAGCTCCAGCTGGGTCAGCACGGTGCTGCGGGCGTGCGCGCCTGCCTTGGCCTTGCCGTACAGGGCCGCGCCGTAAGCGCCCATCAGGCCCGCAATGTCGGGACGGATGACGTTGACGCCCATCTCCTTCTCAAAGGCGCGGAGCACAGCCTCATTGTAGAAGGTGCCGCCCTGTACCACGATGTTGCGGCCCAGCTCCTCGGGGCTGGACGCGCGGATGACCTTGTACAGCGCGTTCTTGACGACGGAGATGGACAGACCGGCGCTGATATTTTCAATCGAGGCACCGTCCTTCTGCGCCTGCTTGACAGACGAGTTCATAAACACGGTGCAGCGGCTGCCAAGGTCAACGGGCTTGTCGGCAAACAGGCCCAGCGCGGCAAACTCCTTGACGTCGTAGCCCAGCGCCTGGGCGAACGTCTGCAAAAAGCTGCCGCAGCCGGAGGAGCAGGCTTCGTTCAGGAAGATGTTGCTGATCGCACCGTCCTCAATTTTGAAGCACTTCATGTCCTGACCGCCGATGTCGATGATGAAATCCACGTCGGGCAAAAAGTGCTTGGCGGCGGTAAAGTGCGCGACAGTCTCGACAAGACCGCGGTCACAGTGGAACGCATTTTTGACGAGCTCCTCGCCGTAGCCGGTGGTGGTCACGCTGGCGATCTGCAGGCCCGGGTGATCCCTGTAGAGACCGAGCAGCGTCTCCCTGACGAGCGGGATCGGGTTGCCGAGGTTCGGACGGTAGCGCTCGAACAGGATGTTCGCGTCGTTGTCGATGACGACGAGCTTGATGGTGGTGGAGCCGGAGTCGATGCCGATATGTACCGGCCCGCAGTCTGCGCCAAAGGGCAGGCAGGGCACGGTGGCCTTTAAGTGGCGGGCGTGGAAGTCCTCGTACTCCTGTTTGTTTGCGAACAGCGGCGGCAGGCTGACGTAGGTCGCTGTGGCGCTGTATTCGTCGAGACGCTTGGCAAGCTCGCGCAGGTCGGATTCCTCGTCGGCATAGAACGCCGCGCCCATCGCAACGAAGAGCAGGCTGTTCTCCGGCAGGGTGCCGGTGACACCCAGAGTCTTGTCAAAGCTCCGGCGCAGCGTCCCGGAGAAGGTCAGCGGGCCGCCGAGATACAGGATATTGCCCTTGATGGGGCGGCCCTGTGCCAGACCTGCAATGGTCTGGTTGACAACGGCCTGATAGATCGACGCCGCGATGTCGCCCGCCTGTGCGCCCTGGTTGATGAGGGGCTGGATGTCGCTTTTGGCAAAAACGCCGCAGCGGCTGGCGATGGTGTAGGTGCGGGTCGCGGCCTGCGCGGCCTTGTCCATCTCGTCGGCGCCCATCTTCAGCAGGGTCGCCATCTGGTCAATGAACGCGCCCGTGCCGCCGGCGCAGCTGCCGTTCATGCGGACCTCGGTGCCGTTTGTCAGGAAAAGGATTTTGGCGTCCTCGCCGCCCAGCTCGATGATGCAGTCGGTGCCGGGGGCCAGCCGGTTGGCGGCCACACGGGTGGCAAAGACCTCCTGCACGAAGGGGACCTTGCAGCTGTCGGCCAGGCCCATACCGGCGGAGCCGGAGATGGCTAAGTAGGCGCGGCCATCGGGCAGATATTCGGCGGCAACCTTCTCAAGCAGCGCCCTGCCCTTCTCTAAAATATGGCTGAAATGGCGCTCGTAGGTCGAATAGACGATCTGCCCGGCGTCGTTCAGCACAACACATTTAATGGTGGTGGAACCAATGTCCAGACCAACTCTCATAGGATTTTGCCTCCTGCGGATGGAGTGAAATTGCGGGATATGTGCGCCGGGTCTGCCCCGCGGCGATACAATATCAGATTATATTATACAGGGTTCTGCACGATTCGGCAAGAGTACGGTGCAGGAAAACACGTTGTCAAATGCAGAAATCTGTCCTAAAAAAAACACCGAAGCGGTGCAGGAAAGTCCTGCACCGCTTCGGCATCAAAAGAAAAGAGGAGTATGGATGAAAAACTTGGGGTTCTGTTCTCAGGCCCGGGTCCCTGCTCCCTTCCTGAGAACACTTATAGTATACCCGCCATTTGTGTTAAAGTCGTGAAGGAAAATTCAACAAATTAAGAAGGGTTTGTGAACAAACCAAGCCTTTCCCCCCAGGGGGAGCCGCTCTAAACAAAAACCACCCGGCGCAAAACCGAGTGGTTATGTACAAACTTATTGCTCCTCCCGGCCCAATTTGTCGATCTGATCCTGCAAAAGCTGGGAGATCGGGCGGCGGGTGTTGCGCAGACGGTGGACCGGGGCGGCAGGGGCCGTGTGGTGCACGGGCTGTGCCTTGGCCTTGACGCGCAGACGCTCGGCGGGCTTTTCGGGAGACGGGGCGGCAGGCTTGGCAGCAGCGGGGCGCGGCGGCACCGGTGCGGGAATATCCGTTTCCGGTGTGCCCTGCGCAAAGCTGCGCATATCGGTGCCCAGATCCTTCAGCTCGGCCTCGGTCTGGTCAAGCGCCTGATAGATGGCCTGCGTCAGGCCGTCTAAATCCAGCGTGGCGGCGCTCAGGCGCTCGTCCACGCGGGCCAGACGCTCCCGCACCAGCATGACGCCCGACGCAATGCTGCGGGCATTCTCTGCCATGCGGTTCTTCTGGGTCTCGGCCTGCTGCTTGAGCTCCCGCTCTGCGCTCTCGGCGTACAGGCGGGCATCGGCCAGGATCTTGCCGGCCTCGAGCTTGGCCTCCCGCACCAGATCGGATGTGGGGGCAGCCGGGGCGGCGGCAGTGTTCAGCGCGCGCGCGGCGGTCAGCTGCTTTTGCAGCTCGTCCACCTGCTGCTGCAGATCGTGGCATTTCAGCTGCCAGATGTTGGCGTTTTTCTGGGATTCCCGCTGGGTGGACTGGAAGGAGGCCGTCTTTTTCTTGATGGTCTCCAGCTGCTCGTCCGCCTCGCGGCGCTTGGCCTCGGCCGTGTCTGCACGCTGGGTCGCGGCAGCCAGCTCGGCCTTCAGGGCCTCCATGCGGCTGTCGGCGGTGCCTCGCTCGCTGCGCAGCTCGTCCAGCTTGGACTGCAGCTGCTGCAGCTGGCGGTTGTACTCCAGCTCGTGCTGCTGGGCCTCGTTGGCCAGTGCGTTCATGTAAGCCAGCACGTCATTTTTATCAAAGCCGAACAAGCTGGAACGAAAACCCTGTTCCTGAATGTTCATCGGTTCAGACGGCATGGCTTTTTACATCCTCTCGCAAAAAAATCATTAAGAACGCTTGTTCAGGATGCTGAGCAGGTCGTCAAAGTAATCGCCGTCATCCTCTTCCTCGGCAGGGGCTGCGGGCTGTGCGGCCACAGGCGTGTCCATGCCGGTGCTGAAGGACTGGGTGAAGATCGGGTTGGGCATGACGGGGTTGACCTGCGGCTGGACAGGCTGCACGGGCTGGACCGGAGCAGCGGCAGGCTGTGCGGCGGGCTGGGTAGCGGCCTGTGCGGCACGCTTGGCGTCAACATGGGCCTGAATGGGCTCGTCGACCTCGGGCGTGCTCTCGAAGCCTGTGGCAACGACGGTAATGCTCATCTCGTCGCTCAGGCGCTCGTCGAACGCAGTACCCCAGATGATGTTGGCATCGGGATGCGCGCTCTGGGTGATCATGCTGGCAGCGGTCTCGACATCCTCCAGGCCGATGTCGGGGCTGGAGGTGATGTTGATGATGACGCCGCGTGCACCGGCAATGCTGGTCTCCAGCAGCGGGCTGGAGATGGCAGCCTTGGCGGCGTTCTCGGCCTTGCCGGCGCCCTTGGCAACGCCGACGCCCATGTGGGCAAAGCCGGCGTCCTTCATGATGGAGCGGACGTCTGCGAAGTCCAGGTTGATGAAGGCAGGAATGTTGATCAGGCTGGAGATGCTCTCAACGCCCTGGCGCAGCACGTTGTCAGCGGCCTCGAAGGCGTTCATCAGGGTGATCTTCTCCTGGCTGATGAGCTTCAGGCGCTCGTTGGGAATGACGATCAGGGAGTCGACGTGCATCATCAGGGAGGCGATGCCCTGCTCGGCCTGCGCCATCTTGCGCTTGCCCTCAAAGGCGAAGGGCTTCGTGACGATGCCGACGGTCAGGATGCCCAGGTCATGGGCCGTCTCGGCCACGACAGGGGCAGCGCCCGTGCCGGTGCCGCCGCCCATGCCGGCGGTGATAAAGACCATCTGCGCACCCTTCAGCGCGTTGGTGATCTCGTCCTTGCTCTCCTCGGCGGCGCGCTGGCCGATCTCCGGGTCAGCACCGGCACCGCGGCCCTTGGTCAGCTTGGCACCAAGCTGGACCTTCTGGGTGGCCTTGGAGTTGAGCAGAGCCTGCTGGTCGGTGTTCATCGCGACGAACTCGACCCCGGACAGACCGGACTCCACCATGCGGTTGACGGCGTTGCCGCCGCCGCCACCTACGCCGATAACCTTGATATTGGTTACATTTTGCATTTCTTCGTCGAGAACGAATGCCATGAGTGTATCCCCCTAAAAGTGATGTTGTGAAACCGGATTCCTGGGGTGCACCCACGCATGGGCACACTAATCCGTGATTTTTTACATATAACTGTTTATAAGGATAGCAAATTTTCCGCGCAATTTCAATACCTTAGCGAGAAATTCATAAAAAAATACGGCCTGCCCTGCCCTTTTGGACAACGCAGGCCGCGATAGAGACTGTATTTTTAGTGCAAAGCTACATACTTTGTGTAAGAATGTGAAAAAATTGAGAAGCGGAGCTGCTGTAATCGGCCATGTGCCGGGCGGTCTCCCCGCGGGGGCCGGGCATGCCCGGCCCGGATGCGTAAGGGGGGCGGCAGTCCGCGGAAGGTCTCAGGAAATCTCTGCCCCCAGCCCGCGCAGTGCGGCGGGTAAATTTTCATACCCGCGGGGGATGTGCCCGGGGTCGCGCAGGCGGGTCTCACCGTCCGCGGCCAGTGCCGCCGCCAGAAGCGCCGCTCCGCCGCGCAGGTCGGGCGCGGTGACGTCCGTCCCGTGCAGGACGGCCCCGCCCGGGAGCGTCAGCTGCCGCCCCCTGACCGTGCAGGCCGCGCCCATGGCGGCAAAGCCCGCGGCACAGGCAAAGCGGTTGGCAAACAGGCTGTCGTAAATTTCGCTCTCCCCCGCTGCCGTCAGCAGCACGGCGGCGGCCAGCGGCGCAGTGTCGGTGGCAAAGGCGGGCCAGGCGTCGGCCCGCAGGTGTGCCCCGCCCCGCAGCGGCACGGCGGGGTCACGGGCCAGCCGCACGCAGTCTCCGACCCGGCTGACCTGCACGCCGGTCCCGGCCAGAAAGCGCAGAAACGAGTCATAGCTGGCCGGGTCGCAGCCCGCAATTTCGATCTGTCCGCCCGCGCACGCCAGTGCGGCGGCGTAGGTCGCGGCGGCGATGCGGTCCGGCAGCGGGCGGTGAAAGGCTCCGCCCAGCGGTCTGCCGCCCTGCACGGTCAGCACCGGCGTGCCCGCGCCCTGAATATCCGCCCCGCAGGCAGACAGAAACGCGATCATGTCGCCGATCTCCGGCTCCTGCGCAGCGCCGCGCAGCACGGTCTGCCCCGCGGCGCAGCAGGCGGCCATCAGCAGGGTCATTGTGGCCCCGACGCTGGGCAGCCGCAGTGTAAAATCCACCCCATGCAGCGGCCCCGTGCGCCGCAGCGTGACGGCGATGCCCTCCAATTCGACCTCGGCCCCCATGGCGGCCAGCCCGGCCAGGTGGATGTCCACGGGCCGCGGGCCGAGGCGGCAGCCCCCGGGCAGCGGCAGGCGCACATAGCCGACGCGGCAGAGCAGCGGCGCAAGATAAAATACCGAGCTGCGCATGGCCCCGGCCAGATGCTCCGGGATGTCGCCGCAGAGACGGTCCGCGGGACGGGTGCAGAGGTCCGCCCCGCAGCGCCGCACCCGGGCCCCGACAGCGTCCAGCAGCGCCAGGCTGGTGTCCACGTCGGCCAGACGCGGGGCGTCCCGAAGGCGGCAGGGGCCGTCGCAGAGCAGCGTCGCCGCCAGCAGCGGCAGGGTGCTGTTTTTGGCGGCGGCAGGCCGGATGCTGCCGTGCAGGGTGCGTCTGCCGTGGATGGTGATCGTCTGCATGAGCGGGGCCTCCTAAACCAATGATATTGCCAGAAAGCGGGAGGATGCGCGGTAGGGGCCGCATAAATGCGGCCCGCAGCCTTCCGGCAGACAGCCGGCTGCCTTACACGCGCGGGCCGGGCGGCATTGTCAGTCAACGGGCCGCCGCATACTCTCCCCTCATCCGGCCCTGCGGGGCGACCTTCCCCCCAAGGGGGAAGGCAAGGGGTATCTCTACCCCGTTATATGCCGCGCTCCCTCCCGCTTATTACAGCAGCAGCGGCTGGATCTGCACGCCGCGCAGCGCGGCCTCTAATGTGTCGGGCAGGAGCGTGAAATCGCTTTTCAGGCTGCACGGCTTTTTGTAGCTGTCGTCCTGGCCGAAGGGCACAAAATAGTAGCTGCGCCGCTGCAAAAGCTGGCCCAGCGCCGGGGCACTGCCCGAAAGCCCATCGTTCGTGGACGGCGCGATAATAATAGGCCGTCCGCCGCGCAAAAGGCTTTTTGCGGCCAGCGTCACGGGAGTCGAGCTGATGCCTGCGGCCAGCAGCGCCATCGTGGTGCCGGTGGCCGGGGCGA
>ERZ1034897.1106-NODE-1106-length-10993-cov-4.746023_pt1 | contig 10993 bp, 17 predicted proteins | sample MGYA00520629_ERZ1034897 | MGnify/ENA primary metagenome ERZ1034897 (study PRJEB33766, sample SAMN09781789) | gut metagenome | biome: gut microbiome | host: Homo sapiens | place: Madagascar | study: EMG produced TPA metagenomics assembly of the PRJNA485056 data... | reverse complement strand
CGCCGAAGATGCTCCATAGTCGCCGGTCGCTGAAGATGCTCCACAGTTACCGGTCGCCGAAGATGCTCCTCCGCATCCGGTCGCCGAAGATGCTCCTCCGTCGCCGGTCGCATGTTCTTCATTATTAACTTTTGAAAAAGTAAATTCGATTGCAGCTTTCACAAGCCCGGCAATTGAAAGTTTTGCACCAACCTTTATATCTGTTCCACAGAATTTTGAGTCTTCAGCTTCTGCAATTTTGCTAATTTTTCCAGAAACATCAACTTCATGATACTCACTATTCGCCGGCGAATAGTAGCTAAGGCAATCCAACGGATATTCGCACGCATGGAATCCTCTCTTGCAGCATTCTGCTTCATCCTCGTGATAGATTTCGCCTTCCTTATACTGGAACCCATGGCAAGTCATGTCTTTGTTAAAACCTTTGTAAGCTTTCATTTCTTCCACCTGCTTTTTTTATGTTAGGGAGCACTGGCGATACCGTGCTCCCACAGTTTTCTGTTACTCAGCGGTCATAAATTCTGGGATATCTGCTCGACCTGATAAATTTGTCGGAACTGGCTCTTTTCCCTTTACATTTTCCTCTGTCGGCACGATAAACGCCTCATCTTTTACAGGAAGTTCCACTTTGTTCGCTTCCATCCGAATAGCGTTTGCAGCAGCCTGTTCCAGTTTGTAATCCGAGATCGAATAGTCCGCATCTCCGATCTCAACAACCTCATCTGTCGTGTACAATCCGTTGGACAGCTCCGGGCAATTCATTCTTGCGAAAAAGGATGCTGCGCGGTATCTCAGCATAACCTGTGGCATGGTCAGCCACTTCGATCCATTCTTCTTTGTCCATCCTTCTTTCTCTGCCATCTCCATCGTTACTTCAATTCCTGTGACTTTTCTGCCATTTTTCTCCGTCCAGCAGGTGCAAGAATACGGCTTTCCGTTTTTATCCTTGCTCTCCTCAAACTGAAGCTCCATATCGTACTTTCCAGAGCTGTTAATCATTGCAATCAGGAATGTTGCTCTCCAAGCTGGACGTCCCTGGATCACATCGAGATTCTGCATCACCGTAAGCGGACTGGTATGCAGTCGGTTCGCCATGTCAATCGCCACAAGACCGTTTGCGTAGTTGCCCTGATATTCTCTAGGAACGATAGTCGATTCTGAAAATGCTTTTGCCATCTGCGTTGCCATGATAAAGTTGTCTGAGCTTCCAAAGATTCCCAAGCTGAAATCAGTCATTCGTTTCACTGGTGTTCTCGGTGCTTGTGTCTGCTCCTGCGTTGCTGGTGTCTGATTCATTGTTTCTGTCATCATTTTTATCTCCTTCATTATTATTTATTGCGTAGTGGTTCCTTGATACTGCTACTATCCAACCTCCTGCACGCTGAGATTTCCCTGTTCGGAAACTTTCAAGAAGACAAGCTGGCAGTCCGATCTGATTCCGGCAACCGTCTGCGAGTCAAGTTCAGCAGCGAAGTCCACGAACGCCGGGAACGATATATCAAAGAAACGCTGCAAACCATTAACGATCGCAATCTTCGCCTTAACTGCCAAGGCGGTGTTGGCCATGCCATTGAGTTTTTTCCACTCTCCATTCTCGTTCTTCACATACCAATCGCAAACATCAATGACTTCCCCGTTCTTTTGAAAGTCAAAAAGCTTTACTTTGACTCCGGAAAAATGTTTGCTTACTTCGTCCTGGAAAAGTTCGTTCTTCCGGCGGCCAAGTTCCGCAGCCTGATCCAGAATTTCCTGTGCATTTGCGCTTTCCTGCGCGTATTTCTTCTGAGCCGCCTTCATCTTCGCAATCTCAGATTCAATAAATTTGTTGTGGCCAATCGCTCCAAGCTTCCTGTCGATCTCTGTAAGACTCTCCTTTAATCTGGAAATCTCCGCCTCGGTTTCCGATAAATTTGTCGTAGAATTCCTCACAGATTCCATGTTTTCATCCAGTTTCGCAAGCTGATCCACAAGGCGCATATACTCATCATTCTCACTCAGCTCCGGTGTCTTAGGCATCGCTTCATACTCTTTTTTTCTAGCTTCCGCTGATGCTTCCGCTTCCATAACTTTTACCGCAATCCCTTCAAGAGCATTCGTAATCTGTTCTTCGGTCTGAGCAAGTTCCTTTTTCTTCGCAAGTTTTCGATTACCAGATTCCGCGATCTCTTTCAGACGTTCGACAGCTCTGCTCTCCCATGCTTCTTTTTCTGCTGTAAGTTGCTCGATTCTCTCCTGCTTTCTTCTCTTGAATCGTTCCACAGCATCCTTAGCCATCTCCTCTGGGAGTTCCTGTCCGCATGTTGGGCAAATCGTAATGCCGTCTGGGATGATCTGCTCTGAAACTTTCCTAAGTTCGGAATCGTCCCATTTTGCCTTCTGTGCTTCCGCGTAGCGAACCCTTTCAGCTGCAACCTGCTCCGCAATTACGGTAAGCTCGTCTCGTGTCTCCTTTAAGTCCTCCTGCATCCTGCATTCGTGAGAACGCAGGCTCCGCAGGTCGGACATTGCCTCGTCAAACGCGAACTTTGCCTCCTGTCTCCGCAGATTTAATGCTTGGGTCGCCTTGCTTACAACACCAGACATTTCCGCCCTGCACTCCGCAACTTTCGCCTGCAACATAGCTTCTTCTTTTGCGTTTCCATCCTCACTAAGCATGTTTTCGAGAGTAGACAGCCTTAATTCAATAGCTTCTTTCTGGCTTTCAAGCGCCGCTGTATCGTAATCAACTTTCACACGTTCCATTCCGACAATCATTTCAGGGATCGTTTTCAACTGTTCATCTGCTTTTTTCTTGCTAGCTTTCTGCATTGCCAGGATTTCTTCAAGTTTGTAGTCTCGCAGCAAAGGCAACAGCTTACCACACTCCGGCAGGCTTTCCGCTACCTCAAAATCTGTCAGCTGCTTCTCCATAGAGAAAAGCACTTTCCGCGCATCATCCTTCTTCTGAGAAGTAAATACTTCCAGATGCACCAACGGAAGCAGGCTTTCTACGTCGATCCCGATATCAAGCAGGGACTTCTTCAAGTCTCTCTCCGTCTTCGGAACCCCGTTCAGTTCGTATCCGTTCGTGGTTGACACCGTAATCTTCCCGGTCGTCTTTGATTCCCGAACGGAACGCTTCTGAAGCTTTGATACCACAAGGGAAATACCGTCTACAGACAGCTCAATATCTACTCTTGGAACACACTCTCTCCCGTCATCTGGCCTGATATCCGGATTGCCCTTCAGCGAGCAGTCCTTGTCGAAGAATACCCAGTAGAAGGCATCCGCAATCGTGGTCTTTCCGGAACCGTTCGCTCCGGAAACAACGGCGTTTCCGGCGGCAGGAAAATCTACAGACCGATGTATCTGGCCTTTAAAGTCCTGCATTGTTACATTCTTGATCCTGATTTCCTTCATGTTGTCCTCCCGAAGAAATTTTACTTATTTTCCTGCTTCTTCTTGCAGGCACACTCGTGTTTCTCAGTTTCCTGCTCCACGCCAAGCATCGCGAAGCACAATCTGATATCTACGTAATCTTTTCCAGCCTTAGATTCCGAATCCAGAAACGCAGCCAACGCACTCACACGTCCTGCTAAGAAAGCGTACTCTTCGCCGTCGGTATCCGGGCAAAAATCATAATTTGCCATATTTAGTCCTCCTTTACACATTAAAAGAATCGGTCTTTGTATCCAGCAGGCTTATGGCGCTGCCGGTATCCTCGTCGGACTCGTTGATCCAGAAAACACTTAATTCATACGCAGTCCGAATCTCAGGGGCACCAAGTACGTACTTCTGGTATTCGCGACTGTTAAAACGTCCCTTTACTTTAAGCTTTTTCCCAGCTTTCAGAGTTCCGATGTACTCTGCCAAGTTTCCCCATGCAATACAAGGGGTTCCCATTCTATTGCCGCTTCCATTGGTTGTGTCGAGAAAGAAGTCACAAATCTTCTTTCCATTCGGTGTCTCTCTGAGAGTTGTCCTTCCGTAAATCTCTCCGTCAATTGTCGCGATATTCACTTCCGGCGTGTCATCAGACACGACCTTGGCTTCCCGAACAGTCACATATGGAAGATACCGCGGAACATCTCCAAGCTTCATCCTTACCGCTCCGGTGATCTGAATCTTCCTTCTCGGCTTAACATCTTCCACCTTGCACTTCGTCTCAGACATCACCACGTTTACAATGTCTTCGACTCCACTGAGCCGCGTAGATGTGACCCTGAATGTGTAATAGCGTTCACCATACTTCACATGGTCAAGCCGAGGCTCATCTTTAATCACTGCGGTTAATTCAATCTGGTTCACTTAATCGCCTCCCTACATTTTTCTCGCCAGTTTCTGAGTGTCGTTGTACAGGAACTCGTACTCGTGATGACTGATCTGCCCAGAAAGCTTTGATGCGTTCAGGAACCCAGAGCAATAAGCGAACGCCATCTGCCGCTCCTGCTCACCTCCTGCTTCAGAAATCATATTCTCACGCATTTTCAAGAACCCCTTAATATATTCGGTCATTTCCATGTTGCTTCTCCTCCTATTTAATGTGTGTGCGTCGGAACTGCTAATCGCCTAGCATCCTCTATGCAATAATCGTAATTTCCTTCTCGCGGTCTTCGATGAAATCCAGATTAGCTTCGATGTAACGCTTGATAGATTTCATGGCCTCCGCTCTCCAAGCTCCACCGTCGGCTTCTGTCAATTTGAACGTCGGCTCACCGTCTCTGCTCTTTCCAATTCGGAAGACGAAATCGCTTTCCGGCTGCGGAATCTCCAGAAATGTTCGATACGGAGCCAAACGAACAGGGTTCGGAACAAAAGCCGCATTCTTCGTCGTTACGCCGGTCTTGATGATCGCCTGCTGGCTTACTCCGTCGTCAGAATAGGTTCCCTCCTGCGTATCAACGATGTTGCTTGCCATACAGATTACGGCTTTCAGGTCATCCGTTGCGACAAAGCAAGACTGCAACTTGATGATGAACTCTTCTTGCCGGTAATCTTTCCCGTATTCAAAAGTCGGGAGCTTGGCGCAAACATTGAACGGATTCTTTCTCACGGCGGCTGGATAAATCGGCTGAGTCAGGAGACTGACCTCAGTCGGATTTTCCACATGAATAAAAAGGTGTCCGTCATTCGGGTACGCTTCGTCGCCGTTCTTGATATACTCAAACAGCGAAGTCAACGTAGTTGCTACAATCGGCTTCTGAAGCTTCGGTTCGTACTCCAGCGGAAGCATCCTTCCGCCACACATATAATATCGAAGGCCATCTACTTCATGAACAGTTCCGCCGTTTGCCTTTACTGCCAAGTCGGCGATAAAATTGATTGCTTCTTTAAGTCCTTCCATTCTTATTACCTCCCAATGCTCATTACTTTCTCTCTGCCGTAGATTTCACCGGTATCCGGGTCAAATTCCAGCTCAGCAGCCGATTGCCGATTTCTCAGGTCGATCGGCTTGGTCTCCTCCGCAGGCTCCGCCAAGTCTGAAATGCTCATCTGTCCTTTGACTTGCCCGTTGTACTCGGAAACCTCAACTCGTCCGGTTCTAATATCGGTTCCCATGACCATCTGTGTATCAATAGCTTCCGCAGGTGTTAGCTTCGTTGCCACAGTGATCGATGTGTTTGCGATCTGCCGGTTCTTGCCCGGCGCAAACTTGATGCTGATATTGATTGCACGTTTCGCCGTTGGATCAGTGTTCGGGTCCTGAATATTCTCTGCTACCTTTATCAGCGCATCATTCAGCTTTTCACTGAATGCGCCATCCGCAAATGTTTCAAGGTTAATCTTCATGTTACGCATCCTTTCTTTTATTTTCGTCGTTTTCTCTCTGCCGGTTAATGCTTTCTGCGACTCCGAGGATATAGCCTTTTTCGAAATCAGGCATTTCCGGAAGAACATCCTTCAGCTTTGTGATGATCTGCTCTTCACGTTCACACATTTCATTCGCCTCCTTCCGTGTTCAAAAACTTGTTGATGAAGTACAATTGTCCTTTGCCTGTAATTTTCGTCGTCTTTGTGATTCTTACGCTTCCGTCCGGGTTCTGGATGTTGCTTTCCTTCACTTCGAAAAGTCCCTGCTCCATGTAACGTTGCGTTGGCATGTTGTAGCTCGCCCCAACCTTCATCAGATAGCCGTGATCGCGCATCCACTGAAAGAGCCGCTTCTGTCCGATCTGATGCCCGTTCTGGCAAATCAGCTTTGCTAGGTCTCCGATCAGGATTGAAGTCTTGCTGGTGGATACTGCATCGGCGAAGATCGTCTTCGGCTTGTCAGCTTCGATCTTCTGCGCCTGCTGGGCGATGACTTCCTTGTGCTTCTCATTTTCGGCTTCCAGAACGTGAATCTTCTTGTCTGCCATTTTCAGCGCTCTCGCCATGACAAGCTCCGGCGTGTTCCATGCCTTTTCGAGGTCGATCAGATACTGTCTACATTCTTTACCTTTTTCAGTTCTGCTCATAAGGCATATGTGTTTTGCCATATCGACAGTAATAGAATAATCCTGTATAGTCTTTTCCCCGCCGTATTGGTTGCCCTGTACCTTCAGGTACGCACCTTTGAAATCTTCATTTTCCACAAATCCCTGAGCATTTGTTTCAAACCACACCGAGAAGCGCTTGCTTATTCCAAGAATTTCATGAAGTTTTCTTGCAGACACCGTAGGCTCTTCACCGTCATAAGTTACTTTGATAAGCTCGGTCATTTGTTTTCACCTCCTTGCTTGTTCTTTATGCGTACATCATAGCACGCAAACAATACTATGTCAAGTTCTTTTTGCGAACTTTTTCTCTTGATTTCAGAACCAAAGTGTGCTATGATATAGAAGAAAGGAGGTGAGTAGATTGAACGAACGATTAAAAGAACTGCGCAAGGCTCTTAATATTAGTCAAGAGAAGCTCGGAGAAATGCTTGGAATCACAAAGTCTGGTGTTTCCGATATTGAATCCGGAAGAAGAAAAGTTACGGAGCAGCACATTATTATGCTTCGTAATCACGGAGTGAATGAAAAGTGGCTGCGCACCGGGGAAGGCGAAATGTTCATCAAGCCGACAAAGAATGACCAGATAGCCGCAATGATTGCGGACGTTCTGGTAGGCGAGAACGAATTTAAGAAGAAGCTAATCGCCGCTCTGGCGTCCTTCGATGAATCTGACTGGGAGAAGTTTGAAGCCGTGCTGGACAAGATCATCCAGGGAATGAACGAGAAGAAGGAAGAGTAGGACAAAAGAAAAGAGAAGGGTAATGCGCAAACCCTTCTCTTCCTCTTATCAGATGCAGATTAATGGATCAGCAGATGGCTGACAAATACGTATATGACTTGCAGCCATTGGGGATCTCCTTCGTAGTTGGTGATGAGCTCGATGATTGCCTGTTTCTTGTCTTCCATGATATACCCCTTTCACTCATCCCGCACTTCCAGTAGCGAACACTGACATTATAGAACATACGTTCTCCCATGTCAATACTCGTATTACATTCTATGCGCGGACGAGAACCTTTAGAATCTCGTGTTTATTCGCAATTACGCGCAGTATCTCATCGCATACTGTCTGACGATCGTTTCGAAGATCGCCTTCAGCTGCGGCTTCTCGAAGATGATGGCAATCTTGGTAGTTCCTTCCTTGATTGCCGTCTTCGTGTTTCCGGCTTTCTCCATTCGGGCTTTCTTGTTCTCCTGCAACCGCTTCAGGCTGCAATGCGCCGTCGTCTCCAGCTCACCATACATCCGATTGTAGAGTTCCTGATACTCGATGCCGCTTTTGTGCGCAACCTCGCGGACTCTCGCATTGATTTCGGCTTTCCAGTCGCCGATCGGCTGCGTGAAGATTTCCTTCATCGTGCTTACGGTCGTGTCGATCCGGCTGATCTCCTCCTGCTGTCGCCGCTGCTCTAGCTCCAGTTTTGCCTGATTGTCGAGGAGCCCATACAGCGCTTGGATTTCTGGGGAGAGCTGGGAACGGTCGATAGACTTCTCTTTGTACTTCCGCTCCACCTCGATGAAATACTTCCGCACCTGCTTGCCCTTCTCATTTCGCTCGAGCATCGCCATTTCTTTTGCGGTGTCGAGTTTGATGAGATGATCCTTCTTCGTCTGTCCGGAAGGTGCGCAAATTTGAGCGGCTTCAAAATCTTCGTATTCTTCAGCATAAACGTCTGCCAATCTCCGCGTTGACCAATCCTTGTACGGAGTCCTGACTCCAAGAACATTGTGAAGTTCGGATCCGTATACTACCTTTTCACCTGCGCTCGTTTCGTACACAGGAACTAAGTCATTCTCAATAATCTGTAATCTGCTCATAAAAAATACCTCCATTGTTTGACAGAAGCACCAAAGGAAGGTATAATGTTAATTGCCGATCACTTTGGTGCTTGGTTTGCTGACAGGAGCTGATCTTTGCTAGGGATGCCGCTCCTGTCACTTTAACTTCTGGTACTGTTCTTCAATTCCAATCCTGACTACCTCAGAACGAGAAACATTCTTCTCTTCGGCTACGCGATCAAGCTTTTCCGTTGTCTCTTTGTCGAGGCGAACTCTAAGCATATAATCTTTCGGATTTTCTGTGAGTTTCGTACCTTTTTTCATAGCAACCATATTTTCACCTCCTCTCTCTATGTTTGTTGCTACAATCCTATATTACATTGTCGCTACAATCTTGTCAAGTACTTTTTGCACTTTTCCAAAACCCTATTGAATTTTTATTTGGCCTATTTTATAATTAAGGAAAATAAGAAACAAAAGGTGGCATATCTGGTGAAAGAAGAAAAATGTCCAAATTGTGGAGCGATAGAGTTTACTTATAAAGGAAATGTGAAGATTTGCTCATTTTGCGATTCGAAATTTAAAATAACGGAAGATAATGACTTTAATTATGTTGATTCAAGTATTGCGCTGGATTCCGACATTGCTATGCTTTTGAGCAAGTGCAAAACAGATAGTCGCAACGCAAGCGTCTACGCAAACCTGATTCTCGATATCGACCCGACAAACGAAGAGGCATACAAATACTTATAAGACGGAGGTACAACATGAAAGCCAAAGACGTAGCCAAAAAGAATGGACTTGACGCAGCAGATTTTGAAAAGTGGCTGTACAAAAACGCATCAATGGATTGCCGTATCGGATTTTCTTCGATTGAAATACTGGAAAACGAAGACCAATATGTGCAGAGATATAAGCAGCACTTTATAGATGAGCAAGAACGAGCAAATGCCGAGCTTTTAGCGAAAGAAGCTGAGAAGAAAAAAGCTGAAGAAGAACGCGCAAGAAAGAGAATGGCGTTCGCAAACACTCTCGTTACTTCTGGATTTAATTTTGATGGCTACAAAGTTGTGAAATATTCTGGCTTTATTTCTGGAGACGGAGTGGAAACCCTAGAACGTGGAAGGCTTAGATCTCTTTTAAAAACATACGGAAATGAAAGCACTGTAAACTTCAAAGAAGAAATCCCTAAAATTTTGGCAAAAGCACGAAGGGAAGCCATTATGTCTCTGAAGGAGGCAGCTTATAACCTCGGATGCAATGCTGTTATTGGCGTTGATTTTGACTATATTAATTTAGAGCCGGAAATGAATGGGTCGCTTGTTGACAACACAACCTATCTCCCATATATTTTTTGCGTCACAGCGAATGGAAATGCCGTGGTTATTGAGAAAGAATAACATTGCTGTCCAGTAGTCTCGTGATATCGCACATTTCCACCTGCACTTATATCATATAACATGTCCTTTTTAGTTGCAATCTTTATTGACTATTTTTCGAAAAATATAAGAAAACCCTTGACATTACACCAAAAATGGTATATAATAGACAATGTAAGGAGGGCAACAACAAATAAGCACAAAGTGCTGGAAAGGAGAAAGGGGAAATGGGCAAGAAGAAGAAAAAGGCAACGAAAAAGTCTATCGAGTGGAGAGAGTTGAGTGTAAATGCACTCGTAGACTTAATCGTTGGAGCCTTGCTTATCTTGATTGATAAGCTGATCGGGTAAATACAGAGCGGCGGGTGAGAGCTCGCCGCCTACCTAAAATATATCACAAGCCCATAGCCTTGTAAAGAATATGATTTTTAAAATTGGTGTCTTTTTCGTGGCAATCGGAATTGTCAAACTGTGCGTAGCGCAGTTCATGAAAAGCAGGGAGAAGAAATGATGGATCTTGGAAAAAACATGCAAAAAGCGCGGAAGGCGGCAGGCGTGACGCAGATACAGTTAGCGGAGCGTCTGGGAGTCTACCAGAAGGACATCAGCAGGTGGGAGAAGAACGAATCGACGCCGAACGCTTTGACGTTTGCAAAGATATGCAAAGAACTAAACGCATCCGCTGATGAATTGTTAGAACTGAAGTAAACAGAAGAGCCCGGATTATTTCTGGGCTCTTTCCATATTGACTTCCCTGCAACCGTGTGCTAATATATTGCTTGTCAGGTGGTTCAATCGCCTGTGAGTTGAAATGAGTCGTTATATAATACAGTTTCAAAGTGAAAGCCCGGAGTTGATTCCTGGCTTTTTCTGTTGATTTTTTCTTGATTATCGCGTATTATACAGGTAACTTGCCTGACACGTTTAGGCTGAGCATCCGGCTTTCGCATCGCGTCTGCCGGTTTTTTAATTCAGCGTTAACTCGATTCTAACTCATTCTTAACTCGTTTTTTTCATTCCATTTGACAAGATGAGAAATAGAGGGTATGATAGTCGTGCCAAAGGTTTCCATGTCCTTTGGGTTCAGTGCGGTAAGGGTATTCCGGTTTGGTATCCTCCCTTGGGTTCCACTCCCCTTGCCGAATCGTTTCATTTCCTTCTCCGGAACCCCTTTCTTGTTCGGAGAAAAGCCCGGCTTTCGCGTTGCGTTTGCCGGGCTTTGTTATAACTAACTGTCATTCTCGTTAGTTATAGATTAGTTATAGATTAGTCATTGTGATGTGCTTCTTCAAGCGCTTTTCGAGCGGCGATCAGTTCTTCCTTTCGCTGCGGATAAGCCTCCTGATACCATTGAAGGAAATTCCCTGCTTTCGCGTGT
>ERZ1034897.1103-NODE-1103-length-11014-cov-18.185236_pt1 | contig 11014 bp, 8 predicted proteins | sample MGYA00520629_ERZ1034897 | MGnify/ENA primary metagenome ERZ1034897 (study PRJEB33766, sample SAMN09781789) | gut metagenome | biome: gut microbiome | host: Homo sapiens | place: Madagascar | study: EMG produced TPA metagenomics assembly of the PRJNA485056 data... | reverse complement strand
CAATGCGCGCGGCATACGTGGGATCGAGCGCGTGCTCGGCATCGATAAATGCCACCACGCCACCCATTGCCTGGGCCTCGGCCAGGATCTCAAGCGAAAGCGTCGTCTTACCGGAGGACTCAGGACCGTAAATCTCGACGATGCGGCCACGCGGCACACCGCCGATACCCAGAGCGGCATCGAGTGCCAGAGCGCCCGTGGGGATGGCCTCGACCTCGAGCTCGGGGCCGCCGTCGCCGTACCTCATGATGGAACCCTGGCCGAATTTCTTCTCGATCTCGGCCTTGGTGGTGGCGATCATCTCATCGCGCTCTTTACCCGTCGTGCGAGCATGAACGGTACGTACGGGACCTGAATTCTTGGCCATGAATAGCCCTCCTCTTAACAACCTGCATCGATAATAAACGAACGGCTGTTCGTGGTCAACCGTTCAGGCCAATCATATGCAGGCAGTCTTTCCAAAACCCAACCAAACGCCGACCAAATACTGACCAAATGCTTGACCGCAGGGACCCCTAATGAGGCATTGCAAATAAAAATACGATAAATACCAGCGAAAACAACGAATCCGCCAGAGGTCCTTTTCTCCACAAATAAGGGACCCAAAGGCCCCTTAAAACACGTCTATTCCATAGAGTCGAGCGCAAAGACAATGCGCCACAATGCTTCCGCGACCGCATGAGCACGAACACACGAGCGATCGCCCTCATAATGGCAGCGCATGGAGTCCACAACCGGCACTTCCCCATCGGCAGAGCGATACGCCCAGCCAATATAGAAGGTGCCAGCCGGATCGTCCTCGGTGCCTCCACCGGGGCCGGCGTAACCCGTCGCGCTCACGGCAACATCGCTCTGGTACAGCTTCAACGAGCCGGCAGCCATCTCGCGCGCCGTCTGATACGACACCGCGGTATAGCGGTCGAGCGTCTCTTGCTCAACGCCCAGCACGCGATGCTTAATTTCATCGCAATAGGTCACCGCACCGCCGCGAAGCACCGCAGAAGCGCCCGGGATATCGGCAACCGTCGAGGCGATCATGCCGGCCGTCAAGGATTCGGCCGTCGAAACCGTCACGCCGCGAGCGCTCGCACGCTCGACAATATCGCGCGCAAGCTCCTCGTTGCGCGCGTCGATCTGCCCAAAAGACTCCGTCATACCTACCAGGACCTAGACCGAAAAGACGATCTTGCGGCAGTTCCAGAAGTACTGGGCACCCGAGATAACGGTCAGGACAACGGCAACGGCGTACAGGAAGCGCGACACCGAGTAGATGCCGAGCGTCAGCGCCAGCGGGCCAAGGTGCAAGCCGGCCATCGCAAAGACGCACAGGTAACCGCAGATGGAGACCATCGTGGTCGCCGTCTTGTACTTGCCAAGCTTATCGGCAGCAACGACCACGCCGGCGGCACTCGCAACCATGCGCAGGGCGCTTACCAACAGCTCGCGGAACAAGATGATGAACACGGACCAAACCGACACGGCGCCAAAGTCCAAGAACAGCAGCAAGGCCGAGAACACAAGTAGCTTGTCGGCGATGGGGTCCAAGAATTTACCGAAGTCGGTAATCTCGTTGCGCGAACGAGCCAGGTAGCCATCAACCTTATCTGTGCACGACAGGATGACGTACAGAATAAAGGCGGCGGCGGCGAGCGGGCCGTCGAAGGCGCTCCAATCCGTACCGGCAACGCTCGTATGAGAAAGCGCCGACACGATCATGAACACCGGGATAAAGACGATGCGCACGCACGTCACGATGTTGGCGGGCGTCCAAACACTCGTCAGTTCCTTATTGCTCTCGTTAGCCACGACGCTCTCCTACTCCACAACATGACCGATAAGCTCGTAGCAGAAGCTATCGGTAAACTCGACCGTCAGAATATCGCCCACGGACGCCTCGCTGGCGTCCAAGTGCACCGCGCCATCGGAATCAGGCGCCTGGAACCAGGCATGTCCGATCAGCTCGGCGCCGTCCTCGGTCTCTTCGATACCGTCGACAATCACCTGGGCGCGCTCGCCCACATGTGCGGCAGTTGCAGCAAAACCGAGCGACTCGGCCAGGTCCATGGCCTCCTGGGCGCGCTCGAGCTTGACCTCTTCGTCGACCTGGCCCTCCATCTTGGCGGCCAGGCTGCCCTCCTCCTGCGAGTAGGCAAAGACGCTCGTGTAGTCAAAGCCGACGGTGTCCATAAAGTCGATAAGGTCGCGGAACTCGTCGTCGGTCTCGGTCGGGAAACCGACCATGGCCGTGGAACGGATCACGATGCCGGGGATGCGCTCACGCAGATCGCGGAACAGGTCCTCGAGCTCCTGGCGCGAACCGGAACGACGCATGGCCTTAAGGATGCGTGCGTCGCAGTGCTGCACGGGGATATCGATATAGGGTAGCACCTCGGGGGTATCGCGAATCGTCTCGATAAGCTCGTCGGTCATGCCCTCGGGCTGCAGGTAGAGAACACGGACCCAGACGTTCTGCGGACGCACGGCCTCGGCTACGGCGCGCAGCAGCTGCGCCAGATTGCGCGGCGAGCCCTCGGCGACGTCACCATCTGCAAAGTCGGTGCCCCAGATGCCCGTGTCCTGGCCGATCAGCACGATCTCTCGCACACCGCCGGCAACCAAGTCGCGCACCTCGGAGATAATGCTCTCGGCATTGCGCGAGTGATAACGACCGCGGATATACGGGATCATGCAGAAGCTACAGAAGCGGTTGCAGCCATCGGAAATCTTGACGTAAGCGACAGCGCCCTCGACGGTGCGCTTGACCTGCGGAATATAGGCGGCAATCTCGCGCTCGACACCCAGCACGCCATCGATGACCGCCACGATGCCGTCCTCCTCGTCGGCCTTCACAAAGGCAGCGACCTCGGGCAGCTCGTCAGGCAGGTCGTCGCCATAGCGCGACGGCACACAGCCGCACATGACGATGGGACAAGAACGAACGCCGTCCTGGACCTCGTTGGCGAGCTCGAGCGTGGTCTCGATGCTCTCGGACGTTGCGGAGGCGAGGAACGAGCATGTATTGACGATGGCGATATCGGCATCCTGTGGGTCGAATGCCTCCTCGTAGCCCGCGGCGGTCAAAAGAGAACGCATGCGGTCGGTGTCAACCTCGTTCTTAGCGCACCCGAGGGTGATGTAGAGCACGGAGCCCAAAGGTGTATCCATGTTGGAGAGCAGTCCTTTCGAATGATATTAGCGGTAGTTGGTGAACTGCAGCGGCTGGCCGTAGTCCTGGTCGCGCAGGAACTGGATAACGGTCTGCAACGCGTCCTTCGAAGCAGAGGAAACACGCAGCTTCTCGGCCTCGATGGTCACCTTGACCTTGAGCTTTTGGTCCTTGATGTCCTTATTGATCTTCTTGGCGGTCGCCTGGTCGATACCCTCGACGATATGGCCGAGCACGCGCACGGTGCCGCCCGATGCCGCCTGCGGAGCATCCCACGAGACAGCCTTGAGGTCGATGCCGCGCTTGATGAGCTTGGAGCTCAGGACATCGATGATCTGCTTGGAGACAAAGTCGGCCGGGGCGTTGATCGTAAAGAGCTTGTCGCCCTTCGAAAGCTCGATCGTGGCGCCGGAATCCTTCAGGTCATAGCGCTGGGAAATCTCGCGCGTGGTCTGCTGGAAGGCGTTGTCGACCTCTTGCATGTTGACCTCGGACACGACGTCGAAGCTGGAATCTTTAGCCATGATGTTTCCTTTCGCGTACGAGCGGCTTAGTAGCTATCGTACGAATAGTCGGTAGAATCGGTGGGCGTCTGGCCGTCAGTTGCGGTATCGGCGCCATCCGTGGACTGGGCATCGGTGCCGTCGGTGGTGTCGGTACCATCGGTGGTGTCGGCACCATCAGAACTTTCACCATTCTCGGAATCAGTCGTCTCCTTCTTGGGAACGGTGATCGTCACGCGCGCCACGCCCGAGGTCTTGGTATCGTAACGGACCTTTTCGCCGTTCTTGGTAACGGTGACATCGGAAGGCTTAGACGTGGTGATCTCGATCGAGGACTCGGGCGTGTACTCCTGCTCAAAGGGGCCAGTCGCCTGGGCGCCATAGACCGACTTTCCGTCGACCTTGACCTCAATCCACGCGGTCTTTCCCTTGGCAACGGAGACCTTAACCTTTGTGACCTCGTTCTCTTCCTTCTTGGCCGTCGTCTTGGCGGCGTCCGAATCGGTCGACTCGTCAGTCGGCTCATCGGTGTCTTCGTCCTCGTCGACCGTTTCGGTCTTCTTAGAAGACTTCTTGGTCGTCGTCTTGGTAACAGCGGGCGTCTCGGGCGTGGTCTCGGGCGTCGAAGATGCGCAGCCGCGCAGAAGTACCACGATGAGCACGATCAGCAGCAACGCCACGGCACCGATACCGGCGTAGACGATACGCGGATCGAGCCCGTTGTTTTGAGGAGCACGGGAACCGCCGCGTCCACGACTGGAACTGCTGCGGCCGCCTCCCTGAGGCATACGGCCACGATTGCTATTGGAACGGCCGCAATAGCCACCCTGGCCCTGAAGGCTGCGCTGACCCGAGCGGGGCGCAAGTTCACCGCGGCCTTGATAGCCACGCTGGCCCGCACGCGGAGCCGAAGAGCGCTGGCCATACGGCTGTGGTTGAGAGCGAAGACGCGGCGTCACCTGCGTGGTATCGGCGTCCGCATAGCCTCCGCGAGCACGACCGGCAGAGACACTACGGTAGCCACGATCGGAATAGCCGCCATCTCCGTAGCCGACACGGGGATCGCGCACCACACCGCGGGCAGCGGGAAGCGCACGATCGTCGGGCATAGGCGTGCTGCGGAAACGATCGCGCTGAGAACGGATTTCCTCACTGGACCCCGTCTCGGTAATATAGCCAGCCTGCTGCGGACGCTGACCATAACGCGTTGAGCGACCGCCCTGAACCATCAGGAAGCGCCCGTTATCGACCGAGGAACGCGAATTGACGTAGCCGGCGGCGTCCTGGAAACGACCGCCCTGCTGCGACGTCTCGCGTTCGTATGCCATCAGTTCGTCAAAGTAGGCATTGACGACCTCGCGCGGATTGAGGCCCAAAAAGCGAGCATAGCTCGAAATCATGCCCTGCGCATAGCCGCGCGGCGGCATCGAAGCAAAGTTACCGGTCTCGAAAAACTCGATGATCTGCGGCCTGATTTTGATGGTGTTGGCGACCTGCTGAATGGAAAGGCCCATTCGGCGACGCTGCTCGAGCAGCATGTCACCAAAGCGTGCAGCCATCAGAATCCTCCAAACTCACGATCTTCACGTGCCATCTCGGCGTCGACAGATTCCAGCGCGGCAAGCCCCTCCTCGTCCAACAGGACCTCGCGCGGCTTGGAACCGTCAGGCGGGCCGACGACACCCTTTTCTTCCAGCATGTCCATAATACGCCCGGCACGCGCATAGCCAACCTTCAGGCGGCGTTGCAGGCCAGATGTGGAGCCAAGCTGCGATTCCACCACAATATGGGCGGCTTCCCAAATGAGCGGATCATCGTCTTGCGGCTCGGCGACTCCGGTGCGGACAATGCCGCCGCCACCCGCCATGGACATGGAAGCGGGAGCCACAGCCGACAGGATCTCCTCATGGTAGTCGGGCTCGCTCTGCGACTTGACGAACTCGACAATCTCGTTGATTTCGTCGTCCGAGACAAAGCAGCCCTGGATACGGCGAGGCTTGCCCCAATCAACCTTAGAGAACAGCATATCGCCCAGACCAGTGAGCTTTTCGGCGCCCATCTGGTCGATGATGACGCGCGAGTCGATACCCGTAGCGACGTTAAAGGCAATACGGTTGGTGATGTTGGCCTTGATGAGGCCCGTAACCACGTTGGAGCTGGGGCGCTGCGTGGCCACGATAAGGTGAATACCGGCGGCACGGCCCAGCTGTGCAATACGAACGATCGAGGCCTCGACATCCTTACCGGCGACCATCATCAGATCCGAGAGCTCGTCAATGATGATGACCAGGTAGGGCATCTTTTGCGGCGGGTTGTCGTAATGCTCAAACTCGCCGGCGGCCTGCTTTTCGTTGTAGGTCGAGATCTTACGGACGTTGAGACGTTCGAAGACCTTCAGGCGACGCTCCATCTCGGACACGGCCCATTGCAGGGCGCTCGCGGCCTGCTTGGGCTCGGTCACCACGGGCACATAGAGATGCGGCAGACCGTTATAGCCCGCAAGCTCGACGCGCTTGGGGTCGACCATGATCAGGCGAACGTCCTCGGGAAGGGCGCGCATGAGCAAGGTCGTGATGATGGAATTGATCATCACCGACTTACCAGAACCGGTCGTACCGGCGATCAACAGGTGAGGCATCTTGGCGAGGTCGGCGACGACCGGCGTGCCCTCGGCGTCGCGACCGATAGCGAGCTCGAGCGGACCGCCCTTCACATAGGGCAGCACGTCGCCCAGATTGACGTTCTGGCGCTTGCGGTTGGGAATCTCGATGCCCACGAGCGAGGTGCCGGGGATCGGGGCAAAGATACGAACCGACTGGGCGGCGAGCGAAAGCGCAATATCGTCCTCGAGGCTCGAAATCTTGCTCACGCGCTCGCCCTCGCCAGGTTGCAGCTTAAAGGTCGTCACCGTGGGGCCGGCGATCCAGCCGACCACGCGGGCACTGCGGCCAAACTCAAGCAAGGTGGATTGCAGTGACTCAGCGGTCTGCTCCAGCTCCTTATCCGAAGACGCGGCAGAAGCCGACTGCGGGTTGGCATGTAGGATTTCGAGCGGCGGAAGCTTGAGGCCGTCCTCTTCTTCGCCCTCGTTATCTGCGGCGCCGCCGTCCGCTCCCCCATCACGAGCCGCAGCCGATTCGACAGCACTCGTGGCAGGCGCATCGGCAACCTTGGGATGCTTTAAGAAGTCGGGAATCTGAGGTGCGGCCGAAACAGGGTTCACGGCAAACGGCGGCTCGGACTCGTCAACCTTGTCCGGATCGTCCTCCATCGAAAGCTGTCCAGTGACCTGCCCGCGCTTGGCGTGGCGACGCGGCAGCAAGGTTGTCTTGGCGGTCTCGAGCGGAGCCTCGTCGTCCTCGTCGTCACCCTCGGTGAGCTCAATCTCGCTATCGGACCAAGACGGGTCGGGCTCGCTTGTGTTGAGCTTGGGCGCAGCCTTGCCCTTCTTGGCATGGCGGCGCGGCAGCAGCGTGGTCTTGGCGCGCTCGGCTTCAACCGACTCGGATACGTCGACAAATGGGTCATCGTCCTCGTCGCCATCCAAAACCGGGTCGACATCGCCACCCATGACCGTGGTCACCGCGGCGTCAGTCCCCTTCTGACGCAGAATGCTCAGGTGCGGACGAGCGACGCCGGGAACAGACAGGGCCTCTTCATCGCCCCACGGGCTCGCATTGACATCGGCACGTCGACGCTCGGCAAAATCGGCAGCGCGATCGCGTGCGGAGCGCAAAACGCCACCCACCGAAAAGCCGATAATGACCAAACCAACGACGACAAGCCCCAGCAAGACAACCATGGCGATAGGTTTACCCAGGGCGTTTTGCAAGGCACTTGCGATAAAGGCGCCAATGTAGCCGCCCGACACGGAAAGGTTCTGCGGCGTAAACATAAGGTCGCACGAATCGCTCGTGCCCGGCACCATCAGCGAAAGAATGGAGACGACGGCGATAAAGACCAAGGCGCCGCCCGCAACAGAGCGCACGTTGAGCGGCGAGTCCTCACCCAAAAAGAGCGTGGCGGCAAACAGCAAGATGACGATCGGCAGCACGTAGGCGCCCAGACCAAAGCCCAGGTGGTAGAAACCGGCAACCGCAGCCGTCACGGGCGCTGTTGCCGGAGAGATCACGGCAATGAAGGACGCGATCGCCAAAACGGCGATGACCACGCCGGCGATATCGCGATTGGCCGAAGGCTCGACCAGGGGTTCAAAATCGTCGAAGTCGGCCTCGTGGCCCTTATTGGCACGAAGATGGGAACCGGCACCCTTAGCAGATGCCGGTTGGTTGTTGGCCTTATTGCCTTTGGCGTTTTGTGCAGATCCGCGCGCCAAACTAAACCTCCATGACGACCGGGATGATCATCGGGCGAGTGCGCGTACGGCTCCAGATAAAGTTGGAGAGCGAGTCGCGCACGGCCTTGCGAATGGCGTCGGAACCGCTGCTGGTAAAGCTGAACTTGCCCTTCTCGATCGTCTTCATGATGGACGCGGAGGCATCCTCGGAGAACTGGTCGTCGATGGCAAACGAAACGCCGCGGCCCGAGAACTCGATGGCCTCGATCTTCTTGTGCTTGAGCGAGACGATGGCGACAGCCGTAACCATACCGTCGTTGGCGAGCTTCTGGCGATCGCGCAGGACGATGGGGTCGGTATCGCCGATGCGCAGACCGTCGACGTAGACGACGCCGGACTCGACGGGCGTGCCGCGCTTGACGATGCCGCCACGCATCTCGAGCGTGTCACCGTTATCGAGGATAAAGATATGATCGTCCTTGAGACCCATCTTACGGGCCAGCTGGGCATGGGCGCGCAGATGCACGGCCTCACCGTGAACCGGCATAAAGTACGTGGGCTTGGCCATGGCCATCAGGAGCTTGAGCTCCTCCTGGCTACCGTGACCGGAAACGTGAACGAGAGCGCGGTTCTTATCCCACACGTCGCAGCCGAGCTTAGCCAGGCTGTTGACGACCTGCTGGACGGCTTTCTCATTGCCGGGAACAGGAGTTGCCGAGAGGATAACGGTATCGCCCTCATGGATGGAGAGCGTCTTGTGCTCGCCATTGGCCATGCGGGACAGGGCCGACAGCGGCTCGCCCTGCGAACCGGTGCACATGACGACAATCTTGTCGTCGGGCAGGTTATCAATATCGAAGGCATCGATGATATCAGCGTCATCGATGTTGAGGTAGCCCAGCTCACGCGCGACGCGGGTGTTGGTGAGCATGGAGCGACCGGTCACAACGACCTTACGGCCGCACTTGCGGGCGGCATCGCAGATCTGCTGCAAACGATGGATGTGGCTCGAGAACGACGCGACGAACACGCGACCCGGGGCGTTCTTGATGGCGTGCAGCAGGTTGGGACCAACCTCGGCCTCGGACTTGGTAAAGCCGGGAACCGTGGCGTTGGTGGAGTCGGAAAGCAGCAGGTCGATGCCCTGCTTGGCAAAGCGGCTGATAGCGGCATAGTCGGGCGTGACGCCGTCGATGGGCGTCTGGTCGAGCTTAAAGTCGCCGGTGTGCATAACGGTGCCCTGATTAGTACGGATGAACACGCCCAGAGCGCCGGGGATGGAGTGCGTCATCGAGAAGAAGTCGAGCGAGATGCCGCCGAGGTTGACATGGCTGCCGCCCTTGACCTCGCGGAACTTAGGCGCGCGGATGCGGAACTCAGAAAGCTTGCCCTCGATAAAGCCAAGCGTCAGCTTGCTCGAGAAGATGGGCACCTTATTGTTGAGGTCCTGCAGCAGATACGGAAGCGAACCGGTGTGGTCCTCGTGGCCATGGGTGACGACGATACCGCGGAGCTTCTCCTCGTTCTCTAGAACATAGGTGTAGTCGGGAAGCACCAGGTCGATACCGGGCTGGGAGTCATCCGGGAACATAAGACCGGCGTCGACGAGCACCATGTCGTCGCCGCACTCGAAGACCGTCATGTTCTTGCCGATGCCATCAAGGCCGCCGAGCGGGATGATCTTCAAGGGAGATGATTTTTTAGCTGCCATAGGTTAGTGTGGTTTCCTTTCTTCGAAACGGGTCTGGAACAACCGACGGGGCGCTTCTGGCAAACCGACCGCCGGGAACGTACAAACATGCATCACGGAGTCGACGCATTAACCCCAATATGATACCCATTTGCACAGCCACAGACCACCCATGCATTAAAGCCCCATCTGGACCCGTCTATCCCGCCGGTTTCCCGTGGGGCGGGCACTGATGAAGTTTCCTGCTCTACAGTCCTGCTCACGACGGAGGCCACATTAAGTGGCCTCCTGTTCGTGCGGAACTCGCGATAAACTTCATCAGTGCCCGCCCCACGGGAAACCTACCAAAAAGGGATAGGTTTATTTTGGTCGGTTTTATCTGGGAAAATGCTTCAGCTATGACCTAGTTGCCTTGTTGTAGGCATTCAGTTGGTCTTGCCAGAGATTGTGATCGCTATCGGTAATCTCTCGAATGATATGAGCCGGATTGCCGCCGATGATGACGTGGCTGGGGACGTCTTTGACAACGACTGAGCCTGAGGCGATGACAACATCGCTTCCGATTGTGACGCCTGGATTGATAATCACACCGCCGCCCATCCAGACGTTGTCGCCAATTGTGACAGGCTTTGCATACTCAAGGTCCAGATTGCGCACATCTGCATCAATAGGATGGCCGGCAGTAAAAATGCTCACATGGGGTCCCAGAAAAACGTTGTCGCCAAAGGTCACGTAGTTTTCGTCCAAAATCGTCAAACCAGTATTTGCATAGAAATGATTGCCGAACGAAATCCTATCGCCATGATCAAAATAGACAGGAGCCGTTAAGAACATATCGTCCGGAGCAGCGCGAAAACATTTCTTAAGCTCCTCAAGAGCACTCGAATCAGCCCAATACTCCGATTCGTTAAACAACTTCTGAGCCGCATGTACCCTACTAAACGAATGGTCGCCAACTCTATTGGGGTTATAAAGCTCCCCGGCAATCATGCAATCCCATTCAACCTTATTTGTCATGCCCGCCTCCATGAGCTACATATCAAATGTGGGGCACAGTATAGCAACTAAGAACAAGAACGAAGCAAACGCCCAACAACGTCAACCAGCCCTTTTTGCTTGCGCGCGGGGGCGGCGCATATGAAGTTTATCGCGAGTTCCGCACGCAAAGGAAAGCACTTAATGTGCTTTCCGTCTTGCGCAGGACTGTAGAGCAGGAAACTTCATATGCGCCGCCCCCGCGCGCAAGCAAAAAGGGCGACCCCAGTACGGAGTCGCCCTTGGTGAGCTGCTTATGTGCGGCCGTTACTCGGCGTCGTGGTGACGGCGGGGCTTGCGGCCTCCGTTGTCGCCGGGACGGC
>ERZ1034897.1098-NODE-1098-length-11023-cov-8.176605_pt1 | contig 11023 bp, 9 predicted proteins | sample MGYA00520629_ERZ1034897 | MGnify/ENA primary metagenome ERZ1034897 (study PRJEB33766, sample SAMN09781789) | gut metagenome | biome: gut microbiome | host: Homo sapiens | place: Madagascar | study: EMG produced TPA metagenomics assembly of the PRJNA485056 data... | reverse complement strand
GCCAGACATACTTCCTGCGTGAACTTCGTAAGGCGCGCCTCTGTATAACGCATCGCAGCAGCTCCGTCTCCCTCAATGGATCCAAAGTTACCATGTCCGTCAACAAGAACCTGTCCTTTCTTAAACTCCTGCGCCATTACTACAAGAGAATCGTAGATGGAACTGTCTCCATGCGGATGATATTTACCCATCGTATCTCCGACGATACGTGCGCTCTTACGATAAGGCTTATCATAACGGATACCAAGCTCGTACATATCATAAAGTGTACGACGCTGAACCGGCTTGAGACCATCACGGACATCCGGAAGTGCTCTGGCGATAATAACACTCATCGCATAATCAATATAAGATTTCTTCATAAGATCAGAATATTCTGTCCTTATGATCTGTGATTCATTACTCATTCTTCTTCTCCTTAGATATCCAGTTCTGCCTCTGTCGCATTTTCATAGATAAAATTACGACGCGGCGGTACTTCAGTTCCCATCAGCATCTCCGTTACACTCGAAGCCATTCGGGCATCCTCAATCTCTACTCGTTTCAACATACGTCTCTCCGGATCCAGTGTTGTCTCCCAGAGCTGCTCCGCATCCATCTCTCCAAGACCTTTGTAACGCTGAAGTGTGAACGGACCTGTATGTGTCTTTCTATAACGTTCCAGTGCCTTATCATCATACAGATACTCTTCTTCTCCACTCTTTGGCATTGCCTTATAAAGTGGTGGCATCGCAATATATACATGTCCTTCAAAAATAAGCTCCGGCATAAAGCGATAGAATAAGGTGAGTAATAAGGTAGAAATATGTGCACCATCGACATCGGCATCGGCCATGATGATGATCTTATCATATCTCAACTTGGTAATATCAAAGTCATTTCCGTATCCTTCAGAGAATCCGCAGCCAAATGCATTGATCATCGTCTTGATCTCTGCATTGGCAAGCACCTTATCAATACTTGCTTTCTCAACATTTAAGATCTTACCACGGATCGGAAGGATTGCCTGATAATTTCTGTTTCTCGCTGTCTTCGCAGAACCACCGGCGGAATCTCCCTCGACGATAAAGATCTCGCACTTCTTCGGATCTCTGCTCTCACAGTTTGCCAGCTTTCCGTTACTGTCAAAAGAATACTTCTGCTTTGTCAGAAGATTGGTCTTTGCCTTCTCTTCTGTCTTGCGGATCTTCGCAGCTTTCTCCGCACTGGAAAGAACTGTCTTAAGTGTATCCAGATTTCGATCAAAGAAACGAACAATCTCTTCTCCTGTCACCTTGCTGACTGCTTTCGCCGCATCCGGGTTATCCAACTTTGTCTTCGTCTGCCCCTCAAATCTCGGATCTGGGTGCTTAATGGATACAATTGCTGTCATTCCGTTACGGATATCTGCACCGGTAAAATTCGCATCCTTTTCTTTCAGGATTCCTATCTCTCTCGCATACTGGTTCATGACAGTTGTAAAGGTTGTCTTAAATCCTGTCAGATGTGTTCCGCCCTCTGCATTATAAATATTATTACAAAATCCAAGTACATTCTCATGAAACTCATTCACATACTGCAGTGTTACCTCTACTTCAATCCCGTCTGCTTCCCCTTTAAAATAAACCGGGTCATGAAGTACTTCTTTCTTACGGTTCAGATCCTGGATAAATCCAATGATTCCTTCCGGTTCGTGATAAACGATGTGCTCAACACTTCCATCTCTCTTATCATCAAACACGATCGTCAGATTCGGATTCAGATACGCAGTCTCATGCAGACGGCTCTTAACCTCTTCCGCTTTGAACTTCGTCTTCTCAAAGATCGTATCATCCGGCAGAAAATTTACCGTTGTTCCCGTCTTTCTCGTCTTTCCGATCTTAGGAAGAAGTCCATCTTCCAGTTCGATCACCGGGATTCCTCTCTCGTACCGGTCATGATGAACAAATCCATCCCTGCTGATCTTCACATCCATATAAGTAGAAAGAGCATTTACAACAGAGGAACCTACTCCGTGAAGTCCACCACTTGTCTTATATGCAGAATCATCAAACTTACCACCTGCATGGAGTGTCGTATAAACCAGACGAGCCGCAGATACACCCTTCTGATGCATATCAACCGGGACTCCACGACCATTATCTGAGACGGTTGCAGATCCGTCTTTTTCCAATGTCACCTGGATCTCACTGCAGAATCCCGCCAGGTGCTCATCTACTGCATTGTCCACGATCTCATAGATCAGATGATTCAGTCCTTTTGTAGAAACACTTCCTATGTACATTCCCGGGCGTTTCCGTACTGCCTCAAGACCTTCCAATACCGCGATACTCCCTGCATCGTATGTATTATTTCCCGCCATTACTCTTTCTCCTTCTTTCTCGAACTCAAACTGTTCTATACAGTCAATCAACAAATATGATATCATTTAACCATCTGATTTTCAACTTCTTTTTCGCTCATATGTTCTGTCAACCTTCTTCTGACAGGAGAGGACTGTAACTGTCCGACAACCGTTTATTCTGTAACTACCCGCTTTAATGTCCGTTCCAGCACCTCCATTGCATTCTTCATCTCTTCCACCGTATTTGTCTGCGCCCCTGCTTCGATCAACAGAGACTTTGGCAGCAGATGAAGATTATAACGGTAAGCTTTCAGATAAATATGCCTTGCAAATCCCGGGTAATACTGTTCCGATGCAATCTGCATCTGCAAGGAGAACGCCAGATTATCCTGGATATATGGATTATACAGATAGGCAATATCGCCATTTGTCCGTGTCCTGCTCAATCCATTAAAATACATAATCTTCGCAGTCGGTTTTCCATTCACTTCCGTTACCAGATGTGTATTCTCATTTACACCGTCTCTGTGAAGATCGATTGCAACTTCAATCGTCGGATTCGCTTCCAGAATCGGCCTCACTGCACTTTCTGCATTCTCATATGCCCTGCTGCGGTCAAGCTTCCCATTAATAATATCATACACTCCGCTGTCATGAAGCGTCTCAATCCCATCCGCATTTAATAACTGCGTCAGATATTCCCCAATCCCAACGATGCTTGTAGATGGATCACCCGGTATGGAGTCGGCAAATTCTTCCTGTGAATGCGTATGAAAGATCAAAATTTTCGGACCTCCTGTACTTTGATCTATCTTCATACTCCGGTTTAAAAGATCATCCACATTAAGTTGCTCCGGTCCGATCATTGTAGAACTGTCTATCGTATAAAGATTGCTTGTCAGATATTCAAAATCACGCAGCCGCTCAATAGAAAGATCCATTCCCGGAACCGGCTGTTCTACAGCACTTTCCTGAGTTGCCGGCTCTGCTCCGACCAGTTTTCCCTCTTCATCTACCGCATGTTCATCATTTGCCTGACACTGAAGAATCCATGCGATCGTCTCATCATCTTCCAATACTTCCGCCGGTTCTTCCTTTCCCCTTTTTTCTGTCTGATCTTCCAGATATCCTGCCAACGGCATCCACACATGAAGTGGAAGCCTGAAGATCTCTTCCCTTTCTGATTCCTGTTCTTTCTGATAAGAAAAAAGCGGAAGGTACAATTTCTGCGCATAAGTCTGACTTTCTTCTAATAAAAATGTTCTCCCCTCTTCCAATGACCGGCCCATCCCAATTCCTAACGGAATACCTGACAGAACCAGAATCACCCCATACCATTTCATACGTCGGATTGTTTTTTTCTTATACACACGCATTGCAGAGTCCTTCCACTCATTTCTATCATTCTATTCACTTTCTCCTGCATTTATATCATAAAAAAGAAGATTCAAGGACGCTGCTATCGTATGACTGATCTGATGAACCATTTCATCCACATCCTTTGGTGTCACAAACATTCCATTTAAATGTGGAGAGATCAATTCTTTTACAAACTCATATTTTTCCGCCGCACTATAAGAGCGCAAAATCTCTCCTGTACTCCTTAATGCCTGCGACTGCTCCAGTGCAGTGATGAAATTTTCCATCGTATCATTGACGATCGTTGCCGCATCAACAACCGTAGGCACTCCGATTCCAATCACAGGAACCCCCAGAGATTCTTCCGTCATTGCATTCCTGTAATTTCCAACACCGGAACCCGGATGAATTCCTGTATCGGCAATCTGGATCGTCCGGTTCAACCGTCTGCTGTTTCGCGCAGCAAGTGCATCCACTGCAAGGATCAGATCCGGCTTCGTCTCATAGACAATTCCACGGACAATCTCCGCCGTTTCCATCCCCGTCTGTCCCATCACGCCGGGAACAATTGCACTAAGAACAATCAATTGCTCCGTACGCATCGCATATTTTCCGTATTCTTTTACTATATGCCGGTTTACCTCCAGATGATCTGCAACATAAGGGCCAAGCGCATCCGGTGTCACCGCTCTGTTACCGAGCCCGACAAAAAGAATCTTTAATTCTTTTCCATCTTCACAGGAAATTTTATGAAAAATCAATTCCCGGATGCAATCACAGATCCGTTCCTGCAATACCCTGCTATTTCCTTCCACCTCCAATGCCAGATCCGGAGATTCCAGTGTCAGATAAATACCTGTCGGTTTTCCCATGATCTTCGCTCCATTCTCCGTCTCGATCACCACACGGGTCAGCCGGATCTCATTCTCCTCGTCATACTCTTCCTCCAGAACAACTCCCTGCACTTCTACATTGTCAGATGCAAAACGTTCCTTCTCCTCAAGTGCAAGATCCGTACGCACACTGTAATTTTTCATCATAGCCTCCCTTTTCTCCGTGTCAGGTTATAGATTCCTGTATACTGTAACCATAATTCAGTTACTGTTCACACGATGTGCGACCAGCAACGCATCTCGCCATTTTAAATCGCCTTTGGCGATGGGGCGAGATGCATTCAAGTCAAAACACGCATCCTCCGTGTCAATCAGCGAAGTGATTGACACGGGAGTGAACAGTAACCATAATTTGTCTTATTACAGCCTATTTTTAGCATTTTTTTGTAAAATATGTATTGACAGAACACGTTTGTTGGACTAGAATAAATGAGTATGTTTCGATAGAACGTCCGTGTCCGAGTCTATTGAACACATGAATCACATTTGAAAATCATATGATAGAATATTTTGGAGGTGCACACATTGGCTAATATTAAATCTGCAAAGAAAAGAATTTTAGTAACAGAGACAAAAGCTGCTAGAAACAAAGCAATCAAATCTAAGGTTAAAACAGCTGTAAAGAAAGTAGAGACAGCTGTAGCTGAGAAGAATGTAGAGGCTGCTAAGGCTGCTCTTCACACAGCAATCGTTGAGATTTCCAAAGCTGGAAGCAAGGGTGTTTATCACAAGAAAACAGTTTCCAGAAAGATCGCTCGTCTTTCCAAAGCTGTTGACTCTATCGCTTAATTATAAATAGAGAATAGAATTTTCAGGCGCATCTGCTACCGTCATGGCAGATGCGCCTTTTGTTATATATTAGGAAAGTACTTTCCTAATATATAACAAACGCTCCGCTCAGGATGCGCACTGCGGCGTACAATGTAGATGTCGCAAGCGACCGCCGCAGGCGCAAGAATGTGCCAAGGCACATTCTTTATAATACGTTCAGAGCCAGGCAGTTCTAAAGATACAGATACGAGCCATGCTCGCATGAGCGAGATTCTGTATTCTTAGAACTATGTGGCCTGGCTGCTGCACGACGCCTCAGTCAAAAAGACCGGCACTTCCAAGTCTTAACCTGAAAGTACCGGTCTTCTATTATCTTATTCTATAATCTCAGACAACTGATTAGTTGTTGATCAGTTTGTCCTCATCACTCCAGCTGTAAAGCTTTCTGATCTCAGCTCCAACCTTCTCTGACTGGTGCTCAGCAGCAAGTTTTCTCATAGCCTTGAAGTGAACCTGTCCACCTGCATCAGACATATCAAGCAAGAAGTCTTTTGCAAATGTACCATCCTGGATATCGGAAAGAACTTTCTTCATAGCTTTCTTTGTATCTTCTGTAACGATCTTAGGTCCTGTGATGTAATCACCATACTCAGCTGTGTTAGAGATAGAGTATCTCATTCCTTCGAATCCTGACTGGTAGATCAGATCAACGATCAGCTTCATCTCGTGGATACACTCAAAGTAAGCATTTCTCGGATCATATCCAGCCTCAACAAGAGTCTCGAATCCAGCCTGCATAAGTGCACATACACCACCACAAAGTACAGCCTGCTCTCCGAAGAGGTCTGTCTCTGTCTCTGTTCTGAATGTTGTCTCAAGAACTCCGGCTCTTGCTCCACCGATTCCAAGACCATAAGCAAGTGCTCTGTCAAGAGCTTTTCCTGTGTAATCCTGCTCTACAGCTACCAGACAAGGTGTTCCTTTTCCAGCCTGATACTCGCTTCTTACTGTATGTCCCGGTGCCTTAGGTGCGATCATTGTAACATCAACATTCTTTGGTGGTACGATTGTTCCGAAGTGGATGTTGAATCCGTGAGCGAACATAAGCATGTTACCTTCTTCAAGGTTTGGCTCGATGTCTTCTTTGTAAAGTTTAGCCTGTTTCTCATCGTTGATCAGAATCATGATGATGTCAGCCTGCTTTGCAGCTTCAGCTGCTGTATATACTTTGAATCCCTGCTCTTCTGCTTTCTTCCAGGAACGACTTCCCTCGTACAGACCGATGATAACATCACATCCTGACTCTTTTAAGTTCAGCGCATGTGCATGTCCCTGGCTTCCGTATCCAATGATAGCGATCTTCTGTCCTTCGAGAAGAGAAAGGTTACAATCTTCCTGATAATAAATTTTTGCTGCCATTTTGCATTCCTCCTAAATGAATTTAAAATATAGAGTAGAATGCTCCCGATCTCTTCGGGGGTATCCTATATAGTGAAAGGTCTTGTCCTTTACTAGCTTTATCTGTTCTACAAGTTCTCCCTGCGGTTCTCCGATCCTGACCGGATCAGAAAAATGCAACATCCTTGCTGCCTCTTGCAAGTCCTGTAATTCCGGTTCTTGCAAGTTCAAGTATCTCGTAATCCTTCAGAAGATTTAAGAAAGCTTCCAGCTTATTCTGTGTACCTGTCAATTCAATGATCAGACAATCTTCTTCCACATCTACGATCTTTGCTCTGAAAATATCCGCAACCGAGATAATCTCACCACGCTGTGCGGCATTCGCACGAAGCTTCACCATGATCAGCTCTCTGCAGACTGACTCTTCCGCCTTCAAAGCCTTGATATCCACAACATCCTCCAGCTTACGGAGCTGTTTCTCAATCTGTGATAAGATCTGCTCATCACCGGATGAAACAATTGTAATCCTTGTAAATCTGGGATCTGCTGTCATACCTGCCGTAATACTGTCAATGCTGTATCCACGACGGCTGAAGAGTCCTGAAATTCTGCTCAAAACACCTGAATTGTTATCTACGAGCAGTGAAAATACCTGACTTCTCATATGTATCCTCTCTTTCTCACTTCAGGAAGCGAAAATATTATGACTGACTAAGATGACTGGTTCGCTCCTTCCATGATTTGTATAAAACAGAGTGCGTTCTGTTTTTTACTTACTTAATATTAACAACTAGAACCGGCTTTGTCAACCCTCTTTTTTGAGATTTTTCATCACAGACCAAATTCCTCTGCCAGTTCATTCAAATACATCCAGCGCTCTTCCTTCTCTTCGAGCTGCCCTCTTACCTTCTCCTGCTCTTCCATCAGCTCACGCAGTTTCACTGAATTCGTTGCATTTGCGGCAATCTGACGATCAAGAGACGCAATCTTTTCTTCCAGCTTTGCAATCTCCTCGTCAATCGTCTCATATTCTCGCTGCTCCTTGAAAGAAAACTTCACCTTCTGGCGCTGTCCGTCCTTCCAGTTCTTTCCTGTCTTCTTCTCCTGCGTCTCTTCTTCTGTGGACTTTTCTGCCGGTTTCATTTCAGACTTTCCTGTGATAGCTTTGCTTTCCTCTCCGAATCTGCGTTTCTTCGCCTCTACATAATCCGTGTATCCTCCCTCAAACTGTCGGATTCCGCCGTTTCCATCCATTTCAAAGATACGGTCAACTACATTATCAAGGAAATATCTGTCATGCGATACGGTGATCACAATACCTGTAAATGAATTCAGATAGTCCTCAAGAATCGTAAGTGTCGGGATATCCAGGTTATTTCCGGCCTCGTCAAACAACAGGACATTCGCATTCTCCGCAAGAACGCCAAGAAGATAAAGCCTTCTCTTCTCCCCTCCGGAAAGCTTACCGATCGGTGCATACTGCATATCCGGTGTAAATAAGAATCTCTCCAACAATTGACTCGCACTGATCTGTCCGTCCTTTGTCGTCACATACTCCGCAATATCCTTCACATAATCGATCACACGCTGGGAATCATCCATATGCTGTTCTTCCTGTGCGAAATATCCGATCTTGATCGTCTCGCCGATCTCAATCTCTCCTGCATCCGGCTTGAGCACACCTGCGATCATCTTAAGAATCGTAGATTTTCCACAACCATTCGGCCCGATAATTCCAAGCCGCTGATTGCGAAGCACAATATAACTGAAATCATCCAGAATCTTCTTCTCACCAAAACGCTTGCTGACATGATGAAGTTCAATCGTCTTCTTGCCCATTCTTGTCTCTACAGAATCAAGCTCCACCGTCTGATCCGTCACAGGTGCTTTTCCTGCTTTCAACGCTTCCAGACGTTCCAGTCTTGCCTTCTGCTTTGTCGTTCTCGCACGACAGCCACGCTTCGCCCATTCCAGTTCCATCCGCAGGATACTCTGACGCTTTCTCTGACTTGCAAGCTCCATCTCTTCCCTCTGCGCCTTCAATTCAAGGAATCCGGAATAATCCGCATCATATCCATACATCTTTCCATGGCTCAGCTCCAGGATACGGTTCGTCACACGATCAAGGAAATAGCGGTCATGTGTTACCATAAGAACAGTTCCACGGTAAGATCTCAGATAATCTTCCAGCCAGGAAATCATCTCCTGATCCAGATGATTCGTCGGCTCGTCCAGAAGAAGTACGTCAAAGTCTCCTGCAAGTATCTTCGCAAGAACCACACGTCTCTTCTGTCCCCCGGATAAAGTGTCAATCTTCTGATCCCACTGCGTGATCCCAAGCTCCGTCAGATTACTCTCCACCTGCCAGCTCTCCGCATCTGCATCCTGAAGTGCGTAGGAACGGATATCCATCCCCTCCGGAAATGTCGGATTCTGCGGAACAAAAGCAATCTTCAGACCATTCTGACGAACAACCTGACCCTCATCCGGCACTTCCTCTCCTGCAACCACCTTCAAAAGAGTTGATTTTCCGGTTCCGTTAATTCCAACAATCCCGATCTTATCCCCCTGCTGAACCCCAAACGATGCATCATCAAAAATCACTTTCTCCCCATATATTTTAGAAATATGTTCTATATTAATTAAGTTCATTCTTTTCCCTGCTTTCTGTTTTTCTGCATTTTTATCAATCACATCGCCCTTCCAGTATAACAGATATTTCAGACACTGAAAATCTTAAAAATTTTTAAATTCATATTTGAAAGGGTTGAGAAAACACGGAAAACGTTATAACATAGTGAGATACATGCAATGACATGGTTTCAAATGGAAAGTGAGGTAAATGATATGAGCCCGAAGAATGATTTCTCAGACATTTTCGATGATGATTTTGAAGTTACATATGAAGAAGATCCGGAAATCAATTTTCATACTTCTGAAGATACAGAACAAATAAACAGACCTAATTCTAACACGGAGACGATCGTTATGAACGCAGACGATTACCGAGATAACTTTAACGATTCCGATGACAGCCAGTTCGAAGAAGTACTTCCTGAATATGACGATGATTATGAAGATGATGATGCAGATTATGAGGACGATTATAACACTTCCAACAGAAGATTAAATCGCAACAATCCTTATAATGATTCATATAATAATCCATATAATGATCGTGACTACGACAGACGCTCCTCCGGCAGGAAACGTTCCGGTGGCGGAGTAAAACTTGCCGCACCGATCAAAAAAGGCGGAAAGGCATTATCAAGGCTCACAAGCACACTGCTTCAGCAGCTTTCTATTGTGTTAATCCTGGCTACAACAGCATTTGTACTCTACAACTTTTACCGTGCAAGCACACCGTACGGAGACATTCAGGAAACCATTCAGACACAGAAGATTTCCCAGACTCTGGCTGCTTACTTATGTGTAGCTGCCCTCTTCCTGTTCTTCGAATTCATCTCCCTGCTCTGGTCAATGACACGCGTCCGCGTACGTGACGGAGTCTCCAGCTGGAGAGAAGATACTGGAAGAGGCCTGTGGTCTTTTATCCTTGTATTTGCGGTTTCCTATGCTGCGTTCCTCTTCAGTCCGTTGCTTCCTGATTCACCGGAAGTGATCTATGGAGTGAAAGGAGCTCTTGATGTATACGGTTCCCTCCACAATGTATTGTTCGGACTGTGTGCAGCCGGAGTCATCTCCTGCCTGATCAGAAAATACAAAAGCTCCAATTAGAACACAACATTCCCTTTACAAAAAGTGCACCCGGCAATGAAATCGATTGTGAAATCATTGCCGGATGCACTTTTAAAATTTACGGGCCAGTCTTAAAAAATGCCATGCATTAATCCAAAATGATCAGTGCCATAAACACAAGATCTGTATCCCCTGTATTCGTCAGTCCGTGTCCCATTCCATCCGGTGTAAATGTCATATCTCCTGCCTTTACCGGGCGGATACGTCCATTGTCATCATAATTTCCTTCCCCGCGAAGGATATAATATGTCTCACTCTCGTTGTGATGCTCATGATATCCAAGAGAACATCCCGGCTCCAGTGTAACTTCTGCATACATCTTGCACTTTCCGTTCAGTTCCTTATCTTCCAGAATGTGCTTGATGATAACGTGTCCCTTTCCACCAGCCATGTTTTCTTTTCTCTCAACTCTTAATTCACTCATCTTCAATTCCTCCTAAAACATTTTTATTGTAAAGCTTATTTGCTGTTACTGTTCACACGATGTGCGACCAGCAACGCATCTCGCCATTTTAAATCG
>ERZ1034897.1095-NODE-1095-length-11032-cov-6.089004_pt1 | contig 11032 bp, 22 predicted proteins | sample MGYA00520629_ERZ1034897 | MGnify/ENA primary metagenome ERZ1034897 (study PRJEB33766, sample SAMN09781789) | gut metagenome | biome: gut microbiome | host: Homo sapiens | place: Madagascar | study: EMG produced TPA metagenomics assembly of the PRJNA485056 data... | reverse complement strand
CTCTTCTCCTCTGTTCTGAAATGTCAACATTTTCACCCGAAATGTCAACATTTTCGCCCGAAATGTCATCATTTTCGGATTTTTGGGTACAGTTTATTAAGAGGTACTCATCTTTGATTTTTGAATCTTTACGGCGGTTGACCGCTTCGAGGTACCGTTTCTGTATTCCTGCGGATGTCAGAATGTGATACCTGTCGAACAATTCTTTATCAAAAATGCCTCTTCTGATCGCTGACGCGACTATGTCCGAAACGACATTGCCACCCTCGCCGCACTCCTTGCGGCTGAACAACAATGCCACCTCGTCTGTCCATTCACAATAGTAACCTTCGCTGCCGTAAATCTTTTGTAGCAGCTTGACGACTACTGCAAACCCTTTCAATCCGTATTCAGCTTCTATGAGCTGAAATTTATCATCAAGATGCACATCGAGCTTGAACCATTCAAGCGATGCTTTCATCTGAGTTCATTTTTCCTTTCTCTATCAGAACGGCAGGTCGCTGTCGTCGCCCGTCATTTCTTCAAACTGCGGGGCTTTGTATGCGTCAGGAATATAAGTAGACGTTCCGGCGTTTTCATTTGCCACAGGCGATTTCTGCGTGTTCTGCACGGTGTCGGATTTTCCGTCAACGAATCTCGCGTCATCGACAAGCACCTCGACCGATTTCCGCTTCTGGTCGTTTTTGTCCGTCCATATGCGGGTCTGTACCTTGCCGGATATCAGGATCGCGCTTCCCTTGCGGAAGTACTTTGAGATAAACTCGGCTCTCTTTTCCCATGCGACGAAGTCAATGAAATCCGTCTGCTCGTTTCCGTCTCTGCGGTCGCGGTTGACTGCGATGCTTGCCTGAAGCACCTGTTTGCCCTGCGGTGTCGTGCGGACATCCGGGTCTGCGGTAAGCCGACCGGCGAGTATGACTTGGTTAAAGTTAAGATTGCTCATCCTTTTGCTCTCCCTTCGGTAAACTGTACTCGGCGACACGCACTCTCTCGCCGAAGCGGTTGATTGCGGGGATCGTCCTTGTGTTGATTACAATCCCCTTCCTTTTAAGGTCGTTGACGCGGGAAGTGAGACGGGCAACGCCGTACAGCTCAAGCGCCTGCGCTTGTGTGAGAGACCCTATGTACTTCAGGTGTTCAAGCACCTTAAAGCATTGTGTTGTAGCGTTCATCTTGGGGAAATCTCCTTTCGAAATTGTTTTTCTGTATTTTTTATGCCTTTCGGCTGGTCGGAACGGAAGGAATTGCACCTTCATACCCCGCCGCGTGCGGTGTTCTCTGCTGTTGAGTTACGTCCCGGTGTCCCGCTGATGTGATAGCGTCTGCGGGTAACGCCGTACAGTCACATCTCCGGCGCGGGAGTGTCGCCATATCTCTCCGCGCTCATTCGCCGTGTACTTTGGCGAGGCTTGATACTGGGACGGATGCGCTCCGTCGGGCGGTCGGTCTTTGCCGGCTGTCATCAGGCGGTCTGAGGGATCAGTTGAGTAGCTTTTTTATAGTTTTCCCGCCGTAACTGTCTTTGCAGAGGTTGATGAACTCCTCTATGGTGAAAGTGTCGTTTTCGAGGTCTATGTCGTGGCTGCGGACGAAGGACATCCGTCCGGCTTCGCAGCTTCCGGTGAGCCTGTTGTGCCACACAAAGAGATCTTTTGCGGGATATTTCACGCCGGGGCTGTGGGATTTGAAGAATTCTGCGATGCGGTCTTCTTCGGGCATATCATCAAAGAGCTTTTTGTGCAGTGCGTCGATTGCCTCTTTTAATGTATTTCCGTGGGCGAAGGTGTTTCCGCTTTTTGCGACGTAGCAGGGAGTGAGGGTCATATCGTTTTCGAGAATATATCCTTTTGCTATGTTGCCGAAGACGGCGGTTATTATGGTCTGTACGTCATCAATCAGATGCACATCTCTGCCGTCGTACGACGCAATTCCGTCGCCGGAGCCGGAGCCGTAGCCGTAGCCGGAGCCGTCGCCGTAGCCGGAGCCGTAGCCGTAGCCGAAGCCGGAGCCGAAGCCGGAGCCGAAGCCGAAGTCGGAGCCGTAGCCGGAGCCGTAGCTGACAGCAACAAACTTTTTTACACTCTCCATTCCGGAACTTCCTTTATACTGACTTCAGCCTTGGCGGTACAGGGGATAATCTCAATCACTCCGAGTATAATCATCTCGGGGACGTAGATGGTGAACTTGCAATCTTTGGGTTTTTTTGTTCCCTCGACGGCAAGTTGCGAAAGGGATGCCGCACCGTCCCAGTACCAGATACGACGGACATCGGTCATGGTGACTTCGCTTCCGCTGCGCTCCTTGATTTTGCCGAAGAACACTCCTGCTCTGTCGGCTCTTACGATGTAGTTCTGTTCTTTCATTTCTCTTTCTCCTTTTCGGTTAAGTAATTGCGTCCCACAAGGCGCATAAACTCGTCTCTTGTGTGGTTTTTTTCGTATGCCGCCTGACATCTGCGCTTGAGCATTAAGTCTGTCTCGCGGCATTTATGGACGGCTGATGGGCTATCCGTGTGACAGCCGGGGCAGAGGAAGACGACGAAGCCGTTTTCGTCGGACATCCAGCGGTTGAAGCCGAAGTACACATGGTGGAGACAGGTTTCGGTTTGCCTTTTGCAGAGGTAACACAGACCGGGGCGGGTCTTGAGTACGGATTTTATCTCGCGTTTTCCCATAGGCTCAGCATCTCCGCGATCTCGTTCGGGGTTTTGGTTTCGATGCCGTTTTCCTTGCAGTCCTCAATCACCATGTCTATCAGCCTCGACATCTGCGGGGTGGTGAATAACGACGATCCGAAGTAGGCAAGGACGGTGGACATCCCTTTTTGCGGGGACGGCATTTCTTCTGTGAACCATCCGATTCTCTTCTTTTTCTTGTCTCCGGTTTTCCATACCCGGTCGAAGCCTTCAACCGCTTCTGTGGGAATCTCAAAGGTGTAGTAGTTGTCTCCGATGTCCCGACAGTAAAACCGGTATATCTGCTCTTTCGGCTGTCTCAGCTTTGCGGCGAGCTTTCCGCAGAGTTCCCAGAAGTAGGCGTTGGCGTTTTTCTTTCTCAGCGGAAACCATTTTTCGAAGGTGAATTCGATCATTGCGTCCTTCAGCTCATCATAGAACGGAGAAAAATCTTCTTCAAGCTCTATGGTGAGCTGTTGTTTTTTCATCAGCCTTCCGCAGATGAAGTTGACGATCCTGCCTTTCATGCTTTAGCTCTTTCGTTCTCGATCTTCTGGCAGGCGGGGCAGAGGCATTTTCCGAATCTTTTTTCCGAAAATTCTGCTATTTCTTGTGCAGACATCAGTTTGTTGTTCCTGTTCAGTGTTGGCTTGATAATTTTCTTGCATTTATCACAGTGAATTTCGGCATCAGGCGGCGCGGCGGGAGGTTCGACTGGAGGGGATGCAGCGGGAGGTTCGGGCGGAGGGGGTGCAGGGAGAGGCTGAACTGAAGGAGGCTCAGGCTTGGGCTTCTGCGGTTTGTTTTTGTCGTATGTGAAGACAATTTTTCCGGTCTTGTTGTTTCTCACGGATATTGCGGTGATGACTTTGTTTTCGATCGTGATGGATTTGACTGAGAAGCTGTCGGTACACGCGAATACCGGAACGCCGTATTTGTCTTTACGCTTGGTATCGTAGATGTTGCAATCGAATTCGTTTACCCAGATCAAGGGTGCCGTATAAAGCTCTCTGCCGATTCCCCAGTTGAAGTTGGCTCTTTTGAAGCTGTCGCTTGCCTGTCCTTTTTCGGCTTCGGTGTTGCTCTCGGTTCCGACGTCCTCTTTGCTTATCCACTGCTTTTTTGCGTCGTCCCAGACGGAGACGGCACAGTAGAGCTTGCCGTCCTTGAACTCGTGCGTTCTCTGCCATCCCATGGAGCCGTATGTCTCGTCGAGGATATCCATATCCACTCTTGCGTCCTTGTAGCAGAGAAGGATTACACCGTCAGGTCGGTTGTTCTTTACTACCACTCGCTGTATACGGAGGTCGATTTCGTCTGCTCTGAGGTCTCTCATTTCACTGTTACCTTCTGCCTTTCTTCGATGTGTGCGCCGTCGACGGTTTCTCCGGATTTGATTGCTTTCTTTATTTCAGCCAGCATCGGCTTGTATGTGGTGGTGGGTTTGAACCATGTCATGTCGAGGAGGGATTCGTCGACGATGACCGCTTCGGATTTTCTCATTGTGACGGCGCATTTTGCGGTTTCGAGCTTTTTCTCGCCGTGAGAGGTGAGGTCGTCCGCGAGATACGCGCTCAGGCGCTCTGCTTTGGCTTCTGCGGCTTTTCTGCGCTCGGCAAGGGATTTCTCCTCTGCCTTTATATCGTCTGCCAGAGCGGTCAGGTTCTTGATGTAGAGGGCTATGCCTTCGAGCTTGTCCTGACGGAGGATTTCAAGGGTTTCAAGGTCGTGTTCGCCTTCGTCGATGATCTCGCCGGTTTCGGGGTCGATGCTCCCGTTGAAGCCGTTATCGAGAATTCGTTTTATTTGTGAGTTGATTTCGTAGAGGTTCATGCGTATCTCCTTCCGAGGATTTCTCTTCTCATCTCCGTCATGCGGAGGTCTTCTTCATACTCCTCATCTTCCGTGAGGGGCATTTCGCGGGTGTCGGTCTCGGCTGCTTCTTCGTCGGATCGGTAACAGCGGTTTGCAAAATCGTAATTCGGGTCGAGCCATTTGCTTTCGTAGTCGGCTGTTGTGAGTTCATCCCAGATTGTCATCTTCGGGGGTCTCCTTGAGGTAGGTTTTTTCCCAGCGCTGAATCGCTTCATACACGTCGTTTTTTGATGAATGTCTGTAGATGTCTGCGTGTTCCGCACCGAGGGTGTTCCAGCCGTCTTCTGACAGAAAGTAAAGGCTGACGCCGACCGAGATCGGGCTGTAGCGCGCATCGAACTGCATGGTTTCCGGGGTGCTGATGTTGAGCTTATAAGTGTGCTCAAGGGCGTATTCCGCGAAGGTGTGCATTTCTGCGGGGGTGTAGGGGTTCATTTGTATTCCTCTTTTCATTATTTTTTTGATTTTGGGGTTAACTTTTTCGGAAAAAGGTAATACAATAATACTGAATACTGACCTTTTTCCTCTTGGGGTCTGGTTTCATTGCGGCGGGTTTTCGCTATTTTACCGCCGCCCTCCTTTGCGACAGTCACTGCTTCGGCAGTGGCTGTTTTTTTGCTCTTCTTAAGAGTCTGTACTGTGCGTACACGATAACCGGCAGGGCGGCAAGAGCCTTTACTCCGAAGGTCACGGCAAGCGCAAGAAAGATATACATGAGTGTGAGGGCAAGCGTGCCGGGGATGTACTTTTTCATATCAGCCTCCTATAAGGGTTGAGATTGAGATGTTCATCGCGTTTGCGATGGCAGAAAGCTCCGAGAGGGTGACGCTTTCCGGGGATGTCCTGAGAATGCTTTTCAGGCGACCGTAGGACAGACCGAGCTTCTTTGCGACGGTATCCTTATCGTCGCCCTTCCGGTATCTTTCCGCTTTGTATGCGTCGATATGGCGCACGACCGAGGCGCACCGCTTTTCGGTTTCGGTCATGGCTGCGCGGGGCATCAGTCAAGTCCCCTTTCATGTTCGAGCTTGGTCAGAAGGTTCTTAAGATCGTTCTGAATCTTAAGGGTTTTCGGGTAGCTGTTCTTTGCGTGAATCGCGTCGCTCAGCTCTGCGGGATGTACCGGAAAGCCGTTGCCGCTCAACATCTTTGCGATGTCGTTCTGCTTTATATGAAGCCGAACTATCCGGGTCTTAAGGTCAAGGTTCATTTTGTCCTCCTTTTTAATATATTAATTTTTAAGAATTTTTCTTGACAAACACGCCGATCAGCGGTATACTGACGGCGTGCCGTCTTGGCAAAGAAAGGAGCGCGGTTATGTTAGCCAAGCTTTTGAATTTGCCTGCTCCCTTATTGACGGGTCGCAATTGTGGTGCCAAAGCACATTAAACCGGTTAAATGCAGCGGCTGTTTCGGCGGAGTTCCTTACACGGGAGTGTAAGCGCATCCCAGTATGCCCACCGAAATAAGCACTCCTGACAAAGCGTCAGCAATCAGGCATTTGCAGAACCAAAACTGCGAAAGTGACAAAACATCTCAAAGAAGCGCAGAGCGCGTTTTGTGCGGCGAAAGCCTGCACGATGTCGAGGGTAAACAAATTTGGACAATCAGCCAATGGATACGCGCATCCATTGGTTTTTTGTTTTACCTGCTTTTTCTTTCTTTGCGGTTAGTTTTTCAGAATTTCCCTTGACAATCGCGCCGTTAAATGATATACTGTAATTGCGAGGTACAATTTAATCACTTTCCGGCGCTTTTGTCTCGGGAGGTCTTTCTTGACATCAGCCGCGCTGCGACTGTGATATCATTATACCTTACAAAACGTAAGATGTCAATAGAAAAACTTACATTTCGTAAGTTTTGTATGTTTGCACTGTTTTTCAATTCATACAAAAATGTTATTTGTGCGTTTTGCAAGAGGTTATTATGGTGTGCATAGAAAGAATTAGATCGAGAGCAAAGAAAAAGCGCAGAAGTTTGTCATATCTCTGCGAGAAGCTCGATGTTAAAAAAGTCTATTTCAACGATATTGAAAAAACCGGACGAGAGATCCCGTTATTTCGCCTTGAAATTATTGCAAGGGAGCTTGAAACTACGGTAGATTATCTCTGCGGAAAAACCGACGATCCAGAAATTCCGTCAAATCCGAACATTATTGACTTGTCGTCCCTTTCGGAAGCAAAAAAGAATGTAATTTTATTGGTTTTGAATTCTGATGATGAGTTTTTAAAAAGCCAAATGTCGCTGTGGAAATCCGAAAAATCCACAGACGGGAATAAATGATAATGAGGTAACCTGAGATGTCAAAATATGACGAGCTTGAAAAGTTGCAGAATCTTCTTAAATCCGGGGCATTAACGCAAGAGGAGTTTGAAGCAGAAAAACAAAAAATCATTTCCGGAGAAAAGACTTCTGTTGAACAGTCTCCCGATTCTCCGCACTTTTATTGTCCAAAATGCGGAAGCAGCCAGATAGAAACAAAGGTTTTCCAAGAAAACTCCGGTGGAACCACAGTAACGGAAACAAAATCTGTATATAAGCAGAAAGGTCACGGTTGCCTTTGGTGGCTATTCATCGGTTGGTGGTGGTGGATGGTTGATCTGATGCTTTGGATTTTCCTTTTCATCCCCCGGCTTATTTGTCAGTTATGTAAAAAGAAAAAATACAAGGGAAAATCAACGTCAGTGTCGCAGACTACAAACGACATAAAGTACAAGACGGTTTTGGTCTGCAAAAACTGCAGTAACACTTGGAACAAGGACTAAAAAACAAAACCCGCCGAAGCGGGCTTTGCATAAAGCGGTATGTTACTTGGTAAGCAGCTGAATCATTCGTTCAAGCTGTTCCGGGGTGGCTGTGAGTATCTCAATAATCCATTCTTTCTGAATGTCGCTAAGCTCTTCGAGATTTATTTTTTCGTCCATTTTGTTCTGTCCTTTCGTCGTCCTCTCCGTAGAGAGATTTAATAATTGTAAATTCTTCCTGCGTGAGTTTTGCGATAAACCGGGCAACATCCGGCGTCAAACGAATCTCTCCCATTCAATCACCCTCCTTTCCGTCTTCCGGCGCACAGTCCTCCTGATACGTCACGCGCCTCATGCGGAGCTGCAAGGCTTTTGCAAGCCGAAGCTCGTCCTCGGTGATTATCGGGTCGGTGTAATGGCGTTCTCTTTCGATGCGCCGTTTCTCATAGCGATTGCGTATCATAGTATACCTCCGGTTTTTTATGTTATATTTACCATACCACATTTACAGGTGAATAGCAATAACCAGTTCTGAATACCTGCACATTTAATTGAATTGTGCAATTCATATATGAGAATTGCGATTCATATTTAAATGCTGGAAACTATACAATGAAGGAAGGTCAAAAAAATGACGATTTCAGAGTATCTGAACGAGCTGAAAAAGGAAAAAGCCCTGACCAATCAGCAGATTGCAGAGCTGAGCGGCGTCGCTCCCGGCACGGTTGCGCGGCTGTTCTCCGGTCATGCCGAAGGAGCGGCGTTTTACACCGTCTCCAGTGTGGTAAAAGTTCTTGGCGGCTCTCTCGATGAGCTTGCGGGAATCGAGCAAAAGCAGATCGAGCCTACAACCGGAACCGCGACTGTCATTAAGTATGTCCGAGACTATGAAACGGAGAAACGGATATCCGAGATCTATCTCCGCTCTTTAAGAGACAAAAACCTTTGGATAATCTTTCTCGGCTTTCTTTTGTTTGCGTTGATTGCCGCAATCATCGGCATACTGATATACGATTTCACACACATCGACATTGGGTTTTTCAGGCAGGCACTTGCTTCTGTCGAGATGCAGAAAGAAATCTTTATAACGATAATATAAACTACACCCCGCGCGTGCGGGGTTCTTTTTGAAGGAGGTCAAAATGGTTAAGGCAGAAAGGCTACCGTCGGGGTCGTACCGGATAAAAGTCCTTGACTATAAGGACGAGGACGGAAAGGCGCATTACCGGAGCTTTACCGGGAAAAACAAAAAAGCCGTGCAGCTTGAAGCGGCGCAGTTTGAGGCGCAGAGAAAAGACAACCGCGCAGGGAACATCACGGTTTGTTGCGCAATGGAACGATACGTGGAATCCAAAAAAAACGTTCTTTCGCCGCGCACCTATCGAGAGTATACTCAGATGCGGAAAAACTCGCTCAAGATGCTCCACCAAATCAACGTCAACGATCTGACCCGTGAGGATGTGCAAGCGGCAGTTAACGTTGAGGCGGAAAGCCATGCGCCGAAGACAGTCAGAAATATGCACGGGCTTTTGTCTTCCGCACTCAGGATGTTTCGCCCGGATTTCACATTACTTACTACATTGCCGCAGAAAGAAAAATCAGACATAATCATACCAACCGAAGAAGATGTTATGCGGCTGATTAAAGATGTATACGACACAGATATTGAACTGCCGGTGCTGCTTGCCGCTCTTGCCGGGATGCGGTCAAGTGAGATCGTTGGGCTTAAATGGGCAAATGTTGATTTGGGAGCGGGAACAATAAAAGTCGATACCGCGCTCGTGCGGGACATCCATAACAATTTTGTCGAAAAGGCTCCGAAATCTCACGCAGGATATCGGATTATTAAGATGATTCCTTATCTGCGGGACGAGATGAGCCGTCTCTATACATCGGACGCTGTCTTTGTAACGCCGCTCAAAGCCAATCAAATTTACACTCGATATCAACGCGCCCTCGCAAGAGTTTGCCCCGGAGCACACTACACATTCCACGAACTGCGTCATTATGCTGCATCGGTCATGATCATGCTCGGAATTCCGGTAAAGTACATCGCGGATATGCTCGGACACGAGACGGAGGAGATGGTTAATCGCGTATATGGTCACATTATGAGGGACAAAAAAGACCAGTTTTTTGAGCGGCTCGAAACGTATTATAGCGATACTTTTAAGCGATATTTATAATAATCTGCCACGAAATCTGCCACGAGCAACAAAAAAGTCAATCAATACGGGGGTTTACAGACTTTTTGAACAGGTTCGACCCCTGTTACCCGCACCAAACCCGCAAACCCGCGTCCCGCTTGGGATTGCGGGTTTTTCCTTGTATTACGGGGCTTCGCGGGGGGGTTTTGTTCTGCCCTGCGGGGCGCAATTTTGCCCTCCGGGGCATAGTTTTGACCTCAAATCTGCCACGAATCTGCCACGAAAAAACTAACCCGCATTCCGTTCCCGGCGCGGGTTGGATTCTTCAGATGAGATTTTCGCTCTTCAGGTGGGATTTTATGAGGAAGAGGACGTAATCGGGGCATTCTCTGATCCCCGATTCCCAGTTCTGGATCGTGCGGAGGGGGATGCCGCCGCAGATGTCGCCGAAAGCCGTTTGCGAAAGACCGGTTCTTTTGCGGAGAGACTTCAGAGCCTCGGCGACCGTCGCGATGACGGTGACACCGAAAAACTCTGCGGCGCGGTCGATAACGCACTCGAAGGTGTCTCCGTCTGCCTCGTTATACTCGTCGGAAAGTCCGGCAAGCCTTGCAAGCTCGAACTTCGCGCGGATAATGGCTTTTCTGAGCGCTCTTGCTTTCTCATGACGTGCGGAGAAGGATGCTACGGTCTCTTCAAGGCTGTACCCTCCCATGCCGTCAAGCTCAAACTCCGCGTCAAGATACATTTCTTCGCTCTCTGCCGTCAGGCTTCTTCCGCGATAGTCGGATGCGACTATATACTCTTGGTATGTCCTGTCCTCGGTGCAGACCACATATGCATAGGTCTCGTCCGTAGTTTCGGCATTGAGGGTGGTGGGGCGAAGGTCAAGCTCTGCGATCCATTCGCGGAGGGTCTTGGTTTCGCCGATGCGGGTTTCAAGTTCTGCGTGTGTCATTTTGTACCTCTTTCTGCGGGGGATTTGCCGCCCCCGCTCGGCTTTTGATTATCTTGTGAAATTTACTTTTGCGAACCGATCAATATCTTTTTGGCAATACGCAAGGCGTGCGGGGAAAAATTCATCAACCATCCAGTTTTTATATTCTTCAAAGGTTTTCCCTGCCCAATAAGACGAATTCCAATCTGTGACCTTCAGATCAACAAGCAGTCCTTTTTCTTCGGCTTCTTCTTCCGTTATGGTTTCCCACATTTTCAACCGTTCGCTGTAAAATGCGATTGACTTCAATGTGTCGCGCATTAGCTTTTCACCGTATCGGGTTAACTTGCCGCTTTTGCATAGCTTTTCAAAGCAATCAATTCCGTAATGAAGCGATACTCCGTCACTGTATTGCACCGTCCAAATATTCATTATGTACTGACCGCACTTGTCGCAAACACAGCCACTGTTTCGCCCTGCTTTGTCAAATCTCACGCTTTTAATCTGTGCCATTTTCCGAACCTTTCTGCGGGGGATTTATACCCCGCATTTGTCTTTTTTACTTCTCGAGTTCAAGCGCCTTTCTTCCCGGTGTCCGGGGTGTTTTTTATCTTACGTGTCTATTATACACCCATTGAGTGCATTTGTCAAGGGG